>Ga0182024_10003582_pt1 | contig 36744 bp, 33 predicted proteins | sample P32metaG_FD_120480 | JGI IMG/M metagenome (GOLD analysis project Ga0182024, IMG submission 120480) | Permafrost microbial communities from Stordalen Mire, Sweden - P3-2 metaG (Illumina Assembly) | ecosystem: Environmental > Terrestrial > Soil > Wetlands > Permafrost | place: Sweden: Stordalen...
ATACGTTCGGGCCTCCAACTCCAACACCCACACCCACCCTTTCACCTGGACGGCCACGGCCGATTCCATCTTCGCCAAAATCCAGCGACTATGTGAACGTATTTCCGGGACAGTACACTAGGTGGGTGGTAAGCAGGATCGTTTCCATCGGGTTATCGTGGCATTGGTACATTGCCGCAGGCGTGAAGTAGCGCACTTGGTGAAAAAGCCGGTCGAAGTGGGGACGATCATCGCGTCGAAGCACCCGCCTGAATTTCGCCCCGTATTCCTGCGTCTGGTGCAGCAATGCCACAAATGTCGGCGAGGTTCTTCCCATGATGGCCTCTCCCCGCCATCATAGGTGAACACAAGGCGAATATGCAATAAGGCCAATGCGTGCCGCGATCTTGTAGCAAGCGCTCACCCACTCGGGCAAACCCGCCCAGCAGTCCACGACCGCCCCGTCGGCGGCAAGCGGACTCCTAACTCAGCCACCGCGCTCGGCGACTGAGCAGTTTCCCCTCTCGGCCTAGTCTTTGGCTATGGCGATTGCGCTTGCAGCGGTCCCTTTGTCCGCTTCGGACAGTTGCATCGGCCCGAGGTTGAAAGTCAGCTTTGTGATCGTGCCGGTGAAGGGAAACGGCACCTGGTAGTCCTTGTCGTTCACACCCGTGCGGGTGTCGATCCCGACGTCGAATGTCTCGTCAGACACCTGCAGGAAAGCGATCGAGTTTGGCTGCTTATGTGAGTCGACGACTTGGCCATCCACCTTCAGCACTCCGGTGCCACCCTTCGCAACGCCGGGACCGTCATAGGTGTAGTCGTACACGATCGTGTGCTTGCCTGCGGAGAGTGGCTGCTGGCCTTCCCAGCGGTATTGAGCGAGGATGAGCATGTTGTAGTCGAACACCGGCTTTCCGTTGAGTAGGTACAGACCATACCCGCCCCAGCGCCCCCCTGTGGTGACGATCATCCCGTTGCCGCCGCCCTCTGGCACATCGACATCGGCGGTAATCGTGTACGACCTGCCTAGGAGGCTCGGTGAGGAGGAGGTTTGAATTCCGGGGTTCACCCCCGTGTAGGTGAACACAGTCTTGCCAGCCGTCGCACTCGGCCGCGGCTCGACCGCTCGCGCGAATGTCCTGTTGTCCAGCGGAAGCACATTGTACTTGGCCGCTTCCTGGTTAAATAGGTTCTGCATTTCCTTCAGCTTGTCAGGCATCTTCGCCGCGAGGTCGTTGAACTGGGAATAATCCTCAGTCAGGTTGTAAAGCTCCCACTTGTAATCGTTCGGAGCAGGCAAGGGCGCGTTCAATATCCACGGCCCATGCGGGGGCGTTGTATTGGCGTACCAACCGTCCTGGAAGATCCCGCGATTGCTGATCATCTCGAAGTACTGGGTGTGGTGGGTCGTGGGCGCGTTGGCGTTCGCCTTGCTGAAGGTGTACAACATGCTTACGCCTTCGATCGGCTTCTGCTTGATGCCATCGACGTACTCCGGCGCCGGGATACCCGTCGCTTCGAGAATCGTGGGCACGATGTCAATGATGTGGTGGAACTGGGCGCGAATCCCGCCGGGGTCGTCGATATGGCCGGGCCAGCTGATTGCCAGGCCCTGCCGCGTGCCGCCGAAGTGCGACGCGATCTGCTTGGTCCACTTGAACGGGGTATCGAACGCCCACGCCCACGCTACCGCCATGTGCGGATAGGTCCCCGCCGAGCCCCAGGCGTCGTAAAACTTCATCTGATCAGCAATCGGGAAGTCCAGGATGCCGTTGTAGGAGGTCCACTGGTTGGGCGTGCCGACCAGCGTGCCCTCGGGACTGGTGCCGTTGTCACCGCAAATGTAGATGATCAGCGTGTTGTCAAGCTCTCCCATATCATCCACCTGCTGAATTACTCGGCCGATTTCATTGTCGGTATAAGCCGTATAGCCCGCATACACCTCGGCTTGCCGGGCGAAGAGTTTTTTCTCGTCGGCCGACAGCGAATCCCATTTCTGCAGGCTATCCGGCCAGGGGGTGAGCTTCGCATTTTCTGGAATCACTCCCAGCCGCTTTTGGTTGGCGAAGATCTGCTCGCGCATGACATTCCAGCCCATGTCGAACTTGCCGTGGAACTTGTCGATCCACTCCTGCTTCGGCTGGTGCGGCGAGTGGCTTCCGCCGGGGACGTAATAAACGAACCACGGCGAGTCGGGCGTTTGGGCCTTAAGTTCCCTCATGTACTTGATCGCCTCGTCCGCCATGTCAGTAATGAGGTTGTAGCCGGGATTGCCCACCCACGGAAAGATCTGCCGGTTGTTCTGATACAGAAGAGGCGTCCACTGGTCGGTTTCGCCGCCTAGGAAGCCATAGAAATAGTCGAAACCCATTCCCGAAGGCCATTGATCGAAAGGACCCGCTACGCTGTACTGGAAGTCCGGCGTGTTGTGGTCCTTGCCGAACCACGACGTGGCGTAACCATTGTCTTTGAGGATCCTGCCGATGGTGGCATTCTCCGGACCGATGATCGAGTCATAGCCCGGAAAACCTGTCGACAGCTCCGTAATCACGCCGAAGCCCACAGAGTGGTGGTTGCGGCCGGTAATCAGAGCAGCCCGCGTCGGCGAGCACAGTGCTGTGGAGTTGAATTCGGTGTATCGTACCCCCGCCTTGGCGATCCGGTCCAGCGCCGGCGTCGGGATGATACCGCCGAACGTGCCACTCACGCCGTAGCCCTGGTCATCGGTCATGATGAGGAGCACGTTGGGCGCGCCCTTTGGGGGCACAATCCGCGGCGGCCACCAGGTCTTCGATCCTTCGAGGGTCTCGTTGATCACGCCGCCGAAATTCGGCGGCGGTGCTGGAAGCTGTTTCCCATTGACGGTGGTCGTAGCACCTGGCGAACCCAACTGGCCCGAGACCTGCTGCGCGCTTGCAGTTGCCGCCGCCAGCAAAAAGATAAGGAAAACGACACCGGATTGACGCAGACCACAACCTCGCCAAACTCTCTTGGCATTCCTCATGTGAATCCCTCCTTTTCTAAATCTCGAATCTTGACCACTAGCCCTAAGCCGGAATTCGGATTTCTGGCTTGCACATAATACGATTTCCCCGCCCGCGCCACAACGAATTTGTTACCACATCGCGCCACCGCGAAATCGCTGGGTTTCCGACGGCTCATTTTCGCCTCCTGACCTTCCCACATTTTTCGCCTGCATCCAAAGCTCCTGAAACAGTCGCACGGTCGCCGGGCCGTGGCCCGCGTAAGGATTGTTTGCAAATGCATACGCCTGGACGCCGCGGCGCACCGCCTGATCGCAAACCTTCACCCATTCCTGCAGAGGCTCACGGCAATCGCGAATCGTCTTGTCCCATGTTTTCGTCAGCCGCTCGATTCCTTTGCGATCCCCCAACCAGCGGATGTAAGTGAAATCGGCGGTAATGGGATCCATGCGCTCGAACCACTTCGCCGGTCGCGGCATCCACGACTGATCTATCAGCGCAAGCGCGATGCCTCGCTCGCGAAGCGCATCCGCCAGTTTGGGCACGAGCCACGCCTTGTTGCGAATCTCGACGGCAAAACGATAACCGCCCGGCAACTTGTCCAGAAAGGGCATCAAGCGCGCCAGAAAGTCATCGACATGAAAGAATATAGCGTCGGAAAACCGCGGAAACTGAAGGAGTAGCGGGCCGACACCACTACCGACACCAGACCGCTTAAGCGCCAAACCGTCGAAGTGGCTGTGTTGCAGTAAGAGTCTTGATATGATAGGCGTACGCTCTCCGTGCCGGAGTGGCGGAATGGCAGACGCAGCGGACTCAAAATCCGCCGGGACCTAGTCCTGTGTGGGTTCGACTCCCTCCTCCGGCACCATTTTTTTTACTGAGTTTGGAATTTAACTTCTAGCCTTTCCCTTCCTGCGACTCACCATCCCGCCCACAGGTTGTCACCCTGCTCAAATGGCCGGCCGTAGCTTCCCGCTGCCTATGAGCAGCACAGCCGCCTTCACAACGGGAAAAGGGAAGGAGTTGTCGCGTCAATCGCGGCGGCGCGGATGGGAATAGTGACGGGTTCAAGTTGGGGAAAATTCTCGACGAGCGTTGACGGCGCTTTGGCGCGCTCGCCGCTAAGCATATTGATAAGCTGGAGAGCATTTACGGCGCCTTTGCCGCCAAAATGATTGTTGGTGATTATAAACGTGGTGGGCGCGCTCGCGGTCACAGTGCGAATGCGATCGGCCCAGGGCTGCAGCTCGGCTGCGGTGTATAGATAGTTGTAGCGCTCCGTAGGCGACAGCGCGGGGTCATCGCTGAACCAGGTATCATACCGGCGGCCGTGCAGGCGGACGTAGCCAATTTGGGCGGTGGTTCGCTCCGATGGGTTCAGCGAGCGGCCGATGAGTGGCTGATCAATGTTACAAAAGCCCGCGCCGTGCTTACGCAGCAAATCGTAAAATCTCTCGTCATTCCAGGACGAATGGCGCATCTCGACCACCAGAGGGTAATCGGAAAAGCGAATCAGCAACGCGGCCAGCAACGCTTCCTTTTCCGCCTCGCGGTGAAACGAAAAAGGGAACTGGAGGAGCACCGCGCCCAGCTTGCCGGCATCGCGAATCACGTCGAAACCGGCGCGCACCACCCGTTCATCTTCGGACGTAGCGCCTTGCTCATGGGTGAATTTCTTCCACAACTTGGCGGTGAAGAGAAAACGGGGATTGGCGTTTACCTGCTCCAGCCACCTCTGGCAGATTTCCGGGCGCGGCGGCTGATAGAACGATGTGTTGATTTCAAGGGTGTCGAAAAACTCCGATAAGTAGCCGGCCTGGTGAAAGCCGCGCGGAAGGCGACGGGGATAGACAATGCCAGCCCAGTCCTTGTACGCCCATCCTGCCAAACCAATGCGCAGCGCCACGACGCCTCCCGGCCAATCTCTTGTTTTGGAATTATCTCATTTCGGCCATTACGGGCTTAAGTAAGGGTCGCCATCCCGCTGCGCGAAACCTGATGACACAACCAGGCTTGTTTGATATAAATTGGGGCGCGTGCGAGGGACAACGTGGAATTCCCAGCGTTCCGCGCAAGATTCATCCTAAAGGAGATTTTATGAGAAAACTCGATCTTGCAGCCGCAGTTTTGATAATTCTGGTTTCGTCGTCAGCTTGTCTGGCGCAGCAGTCTCCGACCAAATCCAGCGCCGCCTCAAGACCCAAAGCGATTATGGTGGACCCGAGCAGCCTGAAATACGGGCCGCTGCCTTCCTGGGCAGTTTCGGGAACGCCATCGGTGGAGAACACGGGCACGTTCGAGGTGGCCGTCCTGGCCGGCAATCCGTCGAAGTCTGGGTTTTACGTCGTGCGCGCGCGTTGCACCGATGGTTATAAAATCGCGCCGCACTGGCATCCGACCGCGGAAAACGTGACGGTGATGCAAGGGCAGCTCTCGGTTGGGATGGGATCGAAGTGGGATTCGGGCGCGATGAAGGCGATGCCCACCGGCGCATTTGCCTCAATGCCCGCCGGCATGCGCCACTACGTTCAATGTAATGGCGATACGGTGCTGCAAATTGATGGACAGGGGCCATTGAAGCTTGAGTTTGTCAGCGCCATGCCACCTGCGCGACCCATGAAAAGGGCGTCCGCTAGAGCTTCAGGGCAATAAAACTGCCCGGCGAAATCAATTCAGCTTTTTTGATTGATCTTCCGCTACGGCTTCCAGCGGAGGATGGGCTTGCGGGCGGCGGCGACTTCGTCGAGACGGCAGACGCGTGTGGAATGAGGCGCGGTCTTCACTAACTGGGGATTTTGCTCGACTTCTTCGGCGATGGCGCGCATGGCTTCGATGAATTGATCGCACTCCTCGCGTGATTCCGATTCCGTCGGCTCAATCATCAGCGCGCCGGGAACAATCAGCGGAAACGCGGTGGTGTAGGGATGGAAGCCGTAGTCAATCAGGCGCTTGGCGATGTCCATGGTGTTGACGCCGCTTTTTTTTTGGCGCGAATCGCTGAAAACCACCTCGTGCATGGAAGGCAGATTGTAGGGCAGGTCGTATAGGTCTTCGAGATGCTTGCGAATGTAATTCGCGTTTAGTACCGCGTCTTCGGTGGCTTGGCGAATGCCCGGGCCGTAAGCCAGTGTATAAGCCAGCGCCCGCAAAAGAACACCAAAATTTCCCGCGAACGCGCGCACCCGTCCGATGGACTGCGGCTGTTGTGAATCCAATGCCAACTGCCCGCCTTCGCGCTCGACCAGGCGCGGGACGGGCAGAAAGGGTTCCAATTTTTTCTTGACCAGCACCGGACCCGCGCCGGGGCCGCCACCGCCATGCGGAGTGGAAAAAGTTTTGTGCAGATTCAAGTGCATCACGTCCACGCCAAAATCGCCGGGGCGGCTAACGCCGGCGAGCGCATTCATGTTCGCGCCATCCATATACAGAAGCGCGCCCCGCTGATGAAGGATTTCCGCTATTTCGGCGATTCGCTCCTCGAAAACTCCCAGGGTGCTGGGATTGGTAAGCATAAGAGCGGCGACGTCGTCGGTGACATATTCGCGCAAGTGGTCAGTATCGAGTTGGCCGCGCGCGTTGGACTTGATGTTTTGCACTTCATAGCCGGAAATAATCGCCGATGCGGGATTGGTGCCGTGCGCGGAATCGGGAATCAACACTTTGCGGCGCGCATTCCCCTGGCTTTCGAGATACGCGCGAATCAGCAGCAGTCCTACAAGTTCGCCCTGCGCGCCGGCGACGGGCTGCAGCGTGGCCGCATCCATGCCGGTAATTTCCAGCAGGCATCTTTCGAGGACTTGCAGGATGCGCAGGCAGCCTTGCGAAACCTCCGTCGGCTGAAGCGGATGCTCGGTGGCGAGACCGTCCAAACGCGCGACGAATTCGTTCACGCGCGGGTTGTATTTCATCGTGCAGGAGCCGAGCGGATACATGCCCAGGTCAATTGCGTAATTCCACGTGGAAAGGCGGGTGAAGTGGCGAAGCACCTCAATCTCGCTGACTTCGGGGAAACCTTCAATTTGATCGCGCAGCAGAGGGCCGCCAATTACGGTATTGGGATCGACGGCGGGCACGTCCAGCGGAGGAAGTTCGAAGGCGCGTTTGCCCGACGCCGATCGCTCGAAGATTAGAGCTTCGCTCAGGTTGACGTGCTGGCTGGCCCGGCGGCTTTTCGCGGCGGCCGATTGGGACGATGCTTCAGTGTTTGTAATCGCGTTATCCAAATTATTCCTTCCGGGAAATCCGTTCCTCTAAATATGAATTTAGACGGGCTGCGCCAAGATGCGAGTCAAAGCCGCCGCGAAATGCTCGATTTCAGCGCGGGTGGTGGTTTCGGTGGCGCAGATTACCGCGCACTTGGTTAACTCGCGATAGGGAATTCCCAGCACCAGCGGTCCGATAATTTTTCCGCGCAGCAGCGCGGAATTGATCATCCGCGCCGACCGCGGGAATTGCACCACAAATTCGTTGAAAAAGGGCCCGTTGAACCGGGCGCGCACATCGGGAATTTTCAGGAGTTCGCTCCGCAAAAATTGCGCCTTAGCCACATTATGCAAGGCCATTTCGCGCAAACCCTCTTTCCCGAGCAGGCAAAGATGAACGGTCGCGGCCAGAGCCATCAGCGCTTCGTTGGTGCAAATGTTGGAAGTGGCGCGTTCACGGCGAATGTGTTGCTCGCGTGTGGCGAGCGTGAGAACGAAGCCCCGGCGGCCTTTGGAATCGGTGGTTTCGCCCGCGAGGCGGCCGGGCATCTGGCGCACGAACTTATCTTTCGTGGCGATTACGCCGAGGAAAGGTCCACCGTAGGATGGCGCAATGCCCAGACTTTGCCCCTCGAGCGCGACAATGTCGGCATCTGCGGGCGGCTTGAGCAGCCCGAGCGAGACGGATTCCGCCACGGCGGTTATCAGCAGCGCGCCATGAGCGTGGGCAGTCTCCGCGAGCGGCGATACTTGCTCAATCACGCCAAAAAAGTTCGGCGATTGGACAACAACAGCAGCCGCGCCGTCAAGCATCTTCGCGTCTAGCGCGGAATCGTCCATCTGCCCGGTAGCGGTGTAACCGATTTCGCGAACGTCAATGCCGAGATGTTTGGCGTAAGTCGTGAGCACCTGGCGATATTCCGGATGGACGCTGCGGGCCACGACAACGTGCTGGCGTCCGGTAAGGCGCGTGGCCATCAGTACGGCTTCGGTGAGCGCGGTTGAGCCGTCATACATCGAAGCATTGGCCACGTCCTGCCCGGTTAACTGGCACATGAGGGTCTGAAATTCGAAAATGGCCTGGAGCGTGCCCTGGCTGATTTCCGCCTGATAGGGCGTATAGGAGGTGAGGAACTCGCCGCGCTGAATAATCGCATCGGTGACCACGGAGCGAAGGTGCGAATAGACGCCCGCTCCGAGAAACGATGTGTAGCCCTTGGAATTTTCCGCCGCGCGGGCGCGAAAAAATTCGATGATCTCCTGCTCGGAAAGCGGCCCCGGAAGATTCAGCGGAGCGCGCAGACGGAAGCGCTCGGGGATGGATTCAAACAGCTTCTCGATAGAATCGGCGCCGATGGCCGCCAGCATTTCCTTGCGTTCGGCAGCGCCCTTGGGGAGATAACGCATCAGGCCGGGACGTCCCTACGCCTTCTCGGCAATGTAGGCATCGTAAGCCGCCGCATCCATTAGCGCGGCTGCTTCGTCAGCATTGGACAAGCGCAATTTCACGAGCCAGGCGTCGCCGTGCGGGTCTTTATTAATTGTTTCGGGGGCGGCAGCGAGCGACTCGTTTACCTCACTAACTTCGCCGCTGACCGGAGAAAAAATATCGCTGACCGCTTTCACCGATTCCACCGTGCCAAGCCGCTCGCCGGCTTTGAGTTTCGTTCCGGGTTTGGGCATCTCCACGAAGACCACGTCGCCAAGCTCGTGCTGGGCGTAATCGGTGATGCCGACGGTGCCCACTCCGCCTTCGACGCGGACCCACTCGTGTTCTTTGGTGTACCGGCGATCCGAGGGAACCATTTTCTCTCCTTATATTCTTGGGCTGCCTATGCCTGGCGTTCGCGTTTGTAAAACGGCAGGGAGACGGTGTGTGCGGCAACCGCTTGCCCGCGTATGATTACTTCAATTTCCACGCCAGGCGTGGCATATTTGGGCGGCACATAGGCCATGCCAATATTCTTTTTCAACTTGGGCGCGGGACCGCCGCTGGTGACCTGGCCGGATTCGCCGTCACCGCAACGGACGGCATAACCATCGCGGGCGATCAGGCGATCATTCATCTCAAATCCGGTGAGCTTTCGGGTAAGGCCCTTCTGCTTCTGCTCCAACAGTATATCGCTGCCCAGAAATTTACCCTTGGCCGGCTTGCAGATACAGCCGAGGCCCGCTTCCCACGGCGTGGTGGTTTCATCAATCTCGCGCCCATAGAGGCACATTCCCGCTTCGAGCCGCAGAGTATTGCGCGCGCCCAGTCCGCAGGGAATCAAACCGTCGCGTTCGCCGGATTCGAGGATGGCATTCCAGATTTTTTCGGAATGTTCGGGAGCGAAATAAAGCTCGAAGCCGTCTTCGCCGGTATAGCCCGTGCGCGCAACCAGGCAATCTACCCCAAGGACGGACCCAAAAGCGAAATAGTAATAGCCGATGGGCGCAAGCTGTACTTGAGTGAGCCGCTGAAGAATTTCCAGCGCTTTGGGGCCTTGCAGGGCGACTTGAGTGTAACGCGGCCCGGCATTTTCGAGTTCAGCGCCGAACCGGTTTTGGTCCACAATGTGCTGAAAATCGCGATCCTGGTTGCCGGCATTCACGCAGAGCAGGTAGTGCGTAGGCGAAATGCGGTGTACCAGCAGGTCGTCCACAAATGTGCCCGCCGAGGTCATCAGGCCGGAATATTGCGCCTGGCCGTCAATCAAGCGCGACGCATCGTTGCAGGTCACCCACTGGACTAATGCAAGGGCGTTGTCGCCGCGAACTTCGATCTCACCCATGTGGGAAACGTCGAAAAGGCCCGCCGTATTCCGGACCGCCAAATGCTCGGCGAGTATCCCGGAGTATTCAAGCGGCATTTCCCATCCGCCAAAACTCACCAGACGCGCGCCAAGCCGCTTATGGGCGGAATGAAGCGCGGTTTTGCGCAGAGGTACGGTGGCCGGTGACGTCACAGGGAAAATCTCAGCATAGGAGCAATCCGCGACGTTAACATGCGCGAAAAGCGCAGTCAAGAAATCGGCCTTACACCGCCAGAACGGATACTCACGCGCGCAGGTCTTGTTAAAATGCACCCCCTCCGGGATGACCGTATTCGCGTGAGATGGAGGGGATGAAAACCCATGGTTCGGCAGAAGCGTTTGAGCATATAATCGCGCTGCCCTGGGGTCTAGCGGGAATGTCGCTCAATCTCAGGACAACCCTCAGCGCTGTAGAAGGGAGACTCGACCATGACCAATTTGTCGATTTCGCGTTGCACCCTCCGCTGGACTCTTGTAACCACAGTTGCGCTGGTGTCGGCTTTAGGCTTCACGCCTGCAGCGGCGCTTGCCCAAACCTACACTGTCCTGCACGAAATGAATCCCAAGAAAAATGACCCTTACAATTTTATGAGCGCCAGAATGGCGCAGGGCCGCGACGGCAATTTCTACATGGAGTCTGAAGGTGGAGGAGCCGCATGCTGCGGCACGATTTCCAAGTTCACTCCCGCCGGAAAGGTTACCGTGCTTTATAATTTGACCGGCCCAGAGGGCCAGTTTGGTATCGGCGGCCTTACGCTCGGCCCTGATGGAAATTTTCACGGGAACGCCGATGAAGGGGGAACCAACAATTTTGGCACACTTTTCAAGGCAACTCCTTCGGGCACGCTCACGGTGTTGCACAATTTCGCCAATACGGGAGACGGCATGGATCCTGTCTTTGCGCTTGTTCTCGGCGGTGATGGGGATTTTTACGGCACATCCGGATCGAGCACCGGCGGCGTAGTCTACAAAATAACTCCCAGCGGTGAATTCAGCACCATTTACAGCCTTACGGGCGGCGGTTCCTTCGACGGACAATTGAACCTGGGGAATGACGGCAATCTCTATGGCGGAACAGACAAAGATGGGGTAAATGGGGCGGGGACGGATTTCAAGCTTGCGCCTTCGGGAGCCTATACGACGCTGCACTCATTTACCTCAAGCGAAGGAAGCAATCCTCTTACAGGCATCATTCAGGGTACCGGCAGCGAATTCTATGGAACGCTCATTTTTGGCGCGAACAACGGGCCAGGCACGATTTACCCTCTGACGAGTTCGAAGGTATTCAATGTGTTCCTCCATATGACGATTGGCGATGGTGAGCTGCCCATCGGCCTTCTTCTAGCCAGCGACGGCAATCTTTACGGCGCCGCTGAATACGGAGGCCCCGACGGCGCCGCAGGGTGTGGCACGATCTTTCAAATCACTCCCGCGGGAGTTTTTACAGTGCTCCACAGCCTTGACCAAACCGACGGGTGCCACCCGGAAGCACAGTTATTTCAGGGAACCAATGGCCTGCTCTACGGAACCACGATCAACGGCACGGTATACGATGAGGGCGTTTTCTTCAGCCTGGATGTTAGCCTGCCGCCATTCGCTGGCCTGGTCTCCCCATCTGGACACCAAGGCGGCACTCTTGGCATTCTCGGCCAAGGTTTCAACAGCGGCTCCGTAGTAACATTCGGCGGCGGAGTTCAAGCCACGTCTATCACGCTGCAAGGAAGCACATACATTTCCGCGGTTATTCCCTCCGGCGCGGTGACGGGCGATGTCAGTGTGACCACCGGGTCCACTACCCTAACCAGCATCCAGCCTTTCACGATTACTCTCTAGGCACTACGCCTGCGTTCACCGGGGAACACTTAGCGGGCTGTGGTTTCTTTCTCGATGGGCGCGCCGACCAGGTTGCCCCACTCGGTCCAGGAGCCATCGTAATTGCGCACTTGAGGGAATCCAAGCAAATAGCGCAGAACGAACCAAGTGTGCGAACTGCGCTCACCGATACGGCAGTAGGTGATGACTTCGCCCTGGGAATTCACACCTTTACCTTCGTAAAGCTGGCGTAAAGCGTCGGCGGATTTGAACGTACCATCCTCATTGGCCGCCTGGGACCAGGGAATGCTGGCTGCGCCTGGAATGTGGCCAGCGCGCTGGGCCGTTTCGCTCATTCCCGGAGGAGCGATGATTTTTCCGCTGAATTCATCCGGTGAGCGGACGTCCACCAGCTGCCCGGGCGCGCCTTTTTCTACGGCTGCGGCGACCTGTGCGCGGTAGGCGCGAATAGATTCGTCAGGCTGCGCCGCGTGATAGGCCGTGGAAGTGAGGGAAGGCGCGTCAGTGGTAAGAGGGCGCTCCTCCTCCAGCCATTTCTTACGGCCGCCATTCATCAGGCGAACGTCGTGATGCCCATAATATTTCAACTGCCAGAGAGCCCAGGCGGCAAACCAGTTATTGTTGTCGCCATAAAGAACAATCGTTGTGTCGTTGCCAATGCCGGATTTGGAGAGCAGCGCTTCAAAGGATTTGGCATTGGCAATGTCGCGCCGGACGTCATCCTGCAACTGCGATTGCCAGTTCCAGCCCACCGCGCCGGGGATGTGGCCCTGATCGTAGGCCGACGTATCCACGTCCACTTCCACCAGACGAACGCTGGCACCGGAAAGATGGTCGGCGACCCACTGAGTCGAAACCAATGCTTCGGGATGCGCGTAATCAGCCACGATATTTCTCCTTTCAGTTTCTTACAATTGCCGCTCGACCATTGTATATCAGACGCATAGAGAATGTAGGGAATACGAAATTGCACAGCGAATAATCTACAGGAGCGTGAGCCTGCCGTCACTCGTCTCGTACTCGATTCGAAGAATCCAGTCGGAATGAAAGCGATTCTTAGCCAGCCATTGGTCGAGGATTTCGCGATTCTCAGCTTCGAATTCCGCGAGCATTTTGCCCTCCATCATGTTGACCATAACGCGAACCGTTTTTACGGTGTCGGCCTGCAGGAGTCGCGCGGCCAGCCCCTCGGCACCCTGGCGGGTGAGGCAAGCCAATGTGTGTTGCGAAATATATTTAGGCATTTTCCCAACTCCCATCTCCCGCTCATAATTATCCGGTATTTCGCGCCGGGTGTGCGCCGCGCTACCGTGAGGGCGAATCGAGCGCCCGCTATAACGAGGGGCTTGTTTCCAGACGCCTTGCGGCCTATAGTGGCAACAGAGCGTTTACTCAGAGTTACCAGAGAATTAATTGTTCCGCGCGGTCGTTGGATGGATTTGGAAGTCCGGCGGCGCGCATTGGTCGGCGACGAACATCGTGGCGACTAGGGAAAAATCCCGAACGGAACTACTGCTCGCGGATGACGACCGCCTGATTCCGGCGGTAATTGCCGCAATTCATCACGTGGCTGCTCATACCGGCATGCAGGCCCAGGCTGAATCCGCGCTTCTCCGGAAAGCGGAAGACCTGTGCATTCACGCATGGCCCCAAATCAGTTCGGATATTCCAAAGGGTTTTCCCCAGACGAAATCCAGCGGCAATGGTCATAGCGAATGTTTGCAGATTTCGGTCCTGGAATATGACGATCGGGTAGAGGTAGTGCTGGAGCACCCGGGGAAGTTAGCGCCCCCCGCTCCGAAACATCGTACAAAGACCCTTGCGTGTACCGCAATGGGTTTCGCTCCGCAGGATGAAACGCCCGTCGAATCGAGTAATGGCGTGGATCGAATCATCAGCCAGCCGGTTGGCGGAAAGATTAGAACCACGCTGGTACAGTATTCCCACGGCTCAAACCGCCATTCCTAATTTTTCGTTCTGGAGCGGGCCACCGCGTCATCCTCGGCGTATCCCAAGGGCTAATTCTTCAGGCTACATTTTTACAGCGAAGGTGCCCTTCCGCAGCAACGCGGTAAGTTGATCCTGTGACACCGGAATTTCTATGGTCAGCCGGTCGCCAGCGGCGGAAATCTTGACTTCATCCAGAGCGGTAGCCAAGTCCTGATTGGTCTGCGAAGCTTGATATTTGCGATAAAGTACGCCCGCTTGCAGCGCGGCGGCCAGCACGTTGGCATCGTCTGGTGACGCGCAAACCGCGTGGAAATGGGTATCCAGGCCGGAATCGGCGTGGATATTCAGGAACATGGATTGGATTCGATCCACGATTTTCGCAGCCTGCGGAAACTGGCTGGCCTCCTGGGGGAGTAACTGCTTCAGCGTAACCTGTGAATAGGCGTGGTTCATCACCGCCCAGAAAAGCCCGCTGCCGTTGGCTTCGGAGATGAGCGGGCCCAGAGTCTCATTGTGAGTGATATTGTCAGCCAGACCCGCGCGAACATCCAGCAACTGCTCCAGCGCCGTGCGCGAGCCGAAGGCCGCCGTATTCGCGTCAATAAACACGAACATAATGTCGCCGGCATCGGTGCCGTTGGAGGAATACAGATGGAAACCCCGATCTGTAACCACCGGCAATTTACGCTGCTTAAAAGCGTTCTCAGTCGCCGGGGGGTTGAAGGTCCCCAAGGCGACTCCCACCATTTGCTCCGAAGAGCTGCCCGCGCCGGGAATAAAAGCCCAAGCCAACTCCTCCACCTGGGCATTAGGGTCCACTCCGGCAGTGGTCAGGAATTGTTCGAATTGACGAAAGCGCGCGGGCAGCACCTGATCGCGCAACTGCGCAAACCACGGGAACTGGCGGGCTGATTTCAGGTCCGCGTAGGCAAACTCGCCGGTGTCCTTCGGAAACAGGGCAATGATCGAGCTGCTCAATGTATCGGCACCGCTCCGCCGCGGGGTGACTGCGACAAAGGCTGTGGTCAGCATCACCGCGGCTAAGAACAGAACTCCTGCTCGTTTCAATGTTGTACGCATTTCAAAATCCTCCGGGAATTAACTACGGCCGGCGGGCGCGTGAGGGGATACGAGCCTGGCTTCGACCTCTTTCATTTTTCGCCGCATATCGTCAATGAAGGCGGCATCCGTGAGCGAATCGAGATTGATCGCCACGTTTTCCATTGCCCCGCGCGCTGCTGCCGCGGCCATCAGCCGTCCCACGCGCAGGTCTGATAACATAGAGGCGCTGGAGATGGCTTCCAGTTGCCCCAGCTTTTCATAAACTTCCGCCGCGTGTTGTGCCACTGAAAGCGGAACCTCGGCCGCTCCCTGCGTTGCCACTTGAATTGCTCGTTCGCGGCTGGCCTGGTCTTCCACAGTTTCCTTCGGCAACTTGAACGCCGCAAGCACGGCATCATAGGATGCCGCGTCGCGGTCAATAGCCTCAGTTAGAAAACGCGCCGAGGCCTGCAGCCCGGCCAGTTCTTCGCTGAGCTTTTCGATCAACGTAAACTGCGATTTTTTTTTCCGCGACAGGCCCGCCACCATTTGTCCCAGGGATGCGGCCAGCGCCCCGGCAAGGGCGGCGACCGAACCTCCTCCCGGAGTGGCGGATGGATGCGCGACCGCTTCCAAGAATGGCTGCGCCAGCGCGGCAAGGTTGCCGCCCGTTTCCGCGGGTATGCCGCCTAGCGAAGACTCCAACCGGTTTTCAAGCACCTGCGATGACGAGAAATTTTCGAGTTGAAGATAGAAGTCCGCGGTCATTTCCAGCGCGCGTTTGGGCACCAACCCGACAATCTCGCTGCCCACAATCGAAACGCCATATCGCCGCGCTTCGCTTTCGACCATTTCAAAGACCCGATGCATTGGGGTCTGCTCAAAATCGGTGAGGTTGATGGAAACCTGAGCGATCTGGCGCGCGCGCAGATCCACGCCCATGGCCTTCACATAGCGCAGGCCGCCATTCGAGAAGCGGATGACCTTGCCGATTTTCTTGGCGATCTCCACGTCCGACGTATTCAGGTTGATATTGTAGGCAATCAGGAATTTTCGCGCCCCCACCACGATTGCCCCCGCCGTGGGATGCAGCCGCGCATCGCCGATGTCGGGAGCGCGATTGGAATTGATCAGCACATCGTCGCGCAGGCCTTCAAATTGTCCTTTGCGAATATTTTCGAGGTTGGTGCGGTCCGGGCGGGTGGCGGCGGCTTCATAAAAATAAACGGGAATCTTGTAACGCTCCCATATCTCGCGGCCCACTCTTTTCGCGAGCGCCACGCAGTCGTCCAGCGTAACGCCTTCCACGGGAATGAAGGGGATCACATCAGCGGCGCCCAGGCGGGGATGCGCGCCGGTATGCTTGGTAAGGTCAATCAATTCCAGCGCTTTGCCTACTCCGAGCAACGCGGCTTCCGCTACGGCCTCCGGCTCGCCAGCCAGCGTGACCACGCAGCGGTTGTGGTCCACGTCACTTTCGCGATCCAGAATGAAAACACCGGGAATGGCGCGCATCACCTCCACCAGCGCCGCCACCTTGGCGGGATCGCGGCCTTCGGAAAAATTCGGTACGCACTCGATCAGTCTTTTCATTCGCAGGATTCTCGATTCAGGGGATTCCGCCGCTGATGTCCGTTGGCCCAACTCAATGGATATAACCCGAACTTAGACAATTCCACGCGATTGCAGAACAATTCCGCGTTTCATTACCAGGCAGCAGTGGTTGACTCCAAAATGATACGGGATTTCGCGATGATCGGCCACGTCGAAGATGGCCAGGTCAGCGTCCTTGCCGGTTTCGAGCGACCCGATGCGTTCGTGGCGGCCGAGCGAATATGCGGCATTCATCGTGGATGCGGCGATCGCTTCCGCGGGGGTCATGCGCATCTGCGTGCAGGCCAGCGAGAGAATCATCTGCATATTCGGAGTGGGGCACGTACCGGGATTGAAGTCGGTGGCCAGCGCGATAACAGCGCCCGCTTCGACGAACTTGCGCGCCGGCGCATAATCGCGCAGTCCAAGGTGGAACGAGCATCCCGGCAGCAACGTGCATACCGTATCGCTGGCGGCCAAAATACGGATGTCCTGGTTCGTCACCTGATCCAAATGATCGGCGCTGGCCGCGCCCAATTCCACCGCGAGCCGGCCGCCGCCAGTATTCGTGAGTTGCTCGGCATGGAGGCGCAGGCCCATTCCGAGTTTTTTCGCAGCGGTCAGCAGCATTCGCGCCTGGTCAACGGTGAATGCGCCGCGATCACAAAACACATCGCAATATTCCGCCAGACCGGCGCGAACGATTCGAGGCAGCCACGTTCGTGCAATTTTCTCAATATAGGTAGCGGGATCGTCGCAATATTCCGGCGGAGGGACATGCGCGCCCAGAAATGTGGAGACGATTTCGAGGGGCTGCTTCCGGCCAAGAGATTTCTGCACTTCGAGTATTTTCAACTCCCCAGCGAGATTCAGCGCGTAGCCGCTTTTGGCTTCCACGGTAGTCGTGCCATGTGCGGCCATAATGTCGAGCCAGCCACGAGCCTGCGATTCCAGCGCCGCTGCAGGGGCTTTTCGCAGCAAGCGCACCGACGAAACAATTCCGCCGCCCGCGCGGCCGATTTCTTCGTAAGATGCGCCGCCGATGCGCATTTCGTATTCAACGGCGCGGCTGGCTGGAAATACAAGATGGGTGTGCGAGTCCACGAAGCCGGGAAGAACCACGCGGCCCCCGGCGTCGAGTTTGCGTGCGCGCCGCGCAGCGGGAAGCTTTTCAATATGGCGGCGAGTGCCGATGGCGGCGATTTTGCCGTTGTGAACCAGCAGCGCGCCATCTTTGATAATCCCAATCTCGCGGAGATTCCTCCCTCGGCGCGGCGCTGAACCCGCGACGGTGACAAGCTCAGCGCAGTTGGTGATCAGCCACGAATCATGTTTGGGACTGGATGGTTTCATGCATCGCAAAGTGTAGCGTTTCCATGTGGTTCGCGCTATGTTTTGACCAACCACGGAGCCCTGTGATTAGGATCTTATTCAAAGGGATATAGCATGAAATATGGCATTTTTATTTTGGTTCTCTGCTTTGCCTCAGCGCTGGCTGCTCAGCAAGATCGAGCCTATTCTTTTGAGCAATTTCGCGCGCCAGATAGCTTTGTAATTGTTGATGAACTCAATGGGCAGCTTTTTGATCCCCCGTTTAGGGCAATCTCAATGGATGACTTGAACTTGAAGGATATTCTTACAGGGCTTGGTTACAAAGCAAACAGCAGCCTGCTGACCGCAAGCGGCTGTCCGGAGGGAAAAAACTGCGGCACCAGATACTACCAATGGAACGGTGTAGGGTTAGTCCCGCTGCACGGCAATCCCGGAACGCCCAAGCCTGAAACTCGCTTAGTCCCGGGCATACGCAACTAATTTTCACGCTGTGCGATTATACGCCGGCGCGAAAACGTCGCTCGCAAACTGCTCCATCGTGGTTGGCGTTGTGTTGACCTCCGAGCGCGTTTCCAAAGGCTTCATCCATCTGTCATTGAGCGCGTCGGCCATTTCCAGAAACAGCCTCACGCCTTCGTCGGAAAGTCCCATCTGACGCATTCCCATAGCAGCCATACTGTTGGCCACTTGCTGATATTTCAATGTAGGACGCCCGATGGTCCGCCCGAAAATCGTAGCCGCCTCTTCAAACGTAATTTCGCGCGGCCCAAGCAATTCGCGTGTCTGATGACCTTCGAAATCGCGCTCTCGCAAAGCATCCGCCGTGGCTTGAGCGATATCCCTGGTGGCAATCTGCGCCATTTTCAGGTTGGCGCGAATTGTGCCGGCCATGATGCCCATTGCCTTTATCACGGGAATCTGCGCCAAATGATTTTCCATGAAATAAGTGGGACGCAGGAAGAGCGCGTTCACTCCGCCGATGTCTTTTATTTTCTCCTCGAAATTGTGCAGGCCCACGACCGGACCAGTCCGTTCGCTCTTGTCCGCCCCGATACTGCTCAGGACGACTACTCGCTTGATTCCTGATTTCTTCACCGCCGCGGCGAACGAATCAGTAACGCGTTCCTGCTCGCCGCGCGGATCTTTTGAGGTCATATTGGGAGGGATCATCAAATAGGCAACGTCCGCGCCGCTAAAAGCCCGCGCCAAAAAGCCTGAATCCAGTACATCACCCGCCAAAGGCTCCGCTCCTTTATGTGCGAGGGCCTGCAATTTTTCGGCGTTGCGTCCAATTGCGCGAACGCGTTCGCCAGCCTCCAGTAACTTTTCCGCTGCGGATCTGCCTGTGTTTCCTGTCGCTCCCGTAATGACGATCATGCCGCCTCCATATAATGATGCAAAGGGTCACGTGCCTGTGGCCATTCGCGGCTATTCCGCAAAAATTTGGCCTGCCTCAATGCCTGCTGCCTGATGATTGGATGAATTGCAACGCGGGTACGGCTTAAATCTTTTCCATGGGAATTTTCACGCCGCGCTCGTGGGCGAAATCAATCGCTTGCGGATACCCAGCATCCGCGTGGCGAATCACGCCCATTCCGGGATCACTCGTGAGGACGCGCTCGATACGCCGCGCCATTTCCGGAGTGCCATCAGCCACAGTGACCTGCCCAGCATGGAGAGAATAGCCGATGCCCACGCCTCCGCCATTGTGGATGGAAACCCAGCTCGCGCCGCTGGCGGTATTGAGCAATGCATTCAACAGCGGCCAATCCGCCACGGCATCAGACCCGTCGCGCATTTTTTCGGTTTCGCGGTAAGGCGAAGCGACCGAGCCGCAATCCAGATGGTCGCGTCCCATTACGATGGGAGCTTTTAATTCTCCTCGCGCGACGAGATCGTTCAGCGCCAATCCAAAGCGGTGCCGTTCACCATAACCCAGCCAGCAGATGCGCGCGGGCAAGCCCTGGAATCGCACCCGTTTCTGGGCCAGTTTGATCCAGCGAGTAAGTATTTCATCGTGAGGAAACATTTCCAGAACCAGCTCGTCCGTGCGGTGAATATCAGCGGGATCACCGGAGAGCGCTACCCAGCGAAATGGCCCGCGCCCTTCGCAAAACAGCGGGCGAATATATTCGGATACAAACCCCGGGAAATCGTAGGCATTCTTTACTCCCTGTTGGAAGGCAAAAGTGCGAATGTTATTGCCATAGTCGAAGGTTACCGATCCCAGTCTTTGCAGCGCCAGCATTCCCTCCACGTGCAGGGCTATGGAATCGAGCGACCTTTGCTTGTAAGATCCCGGATCGCGCCCGCGAAGCTCAGCGGCCTCCTGGAGCGACATGCCGCGGGGTACGTAGCCGTTCAAGGGATCATGCGCGCTGGTTTGGTCAGTCAGCAGATCGGGAACGACACCTCGGCTGGCCAGTTCGGGAATAACGTCCGCGCAATTACCGACGAGCCCCACCGAGACGGCTTCACGTTTTCGCACCGCGTTTTTCATGATTCGCAGAGCTTCATCGAGGTCGTTGACCATGATGTCGCAATAGCCGCTTTTCACCCGCCGCTTGATGCGCTCGGGATCCACTTCAATTCCCAGAAACGCGGCGCCCAGCAGCGTGGCGGCCAGCGGTTGCCCGCCGCCCATTCCGCCCATTCCACCGCTGACCACGAGCTTGCCGGCGAGATCTCCACCGAAATGGCGCCGTCCCGCGGCGGCAAACGTTTCATAAGTCCCCTGCAGGATTCCCTGGCTGGCGATGTAAATCCAGCTTCCGGCGGTCATTTGGCCATACATCATCAGGCCCGCGCGGTCGAGTTCGTTGAATGTTTCCCAATTGCTCCAATGCCCAACCAGGTTTGAATTGGCAATCAGGACGCGCGGCGCATAATCGTGGGTGCGAAAAATCCCCACCGGCTTGCCTGACTGCACAAGGAGCGTTTCATCGTTTTCCAGGCTTCGCAAGGAAGCGACAATCGCGTGGAAACATTCCCAGTTGCGCGCGGCCTTGCCCGTGCCCCCATAAACGATCAGCTCCTCGGGACGTTCGGCCACTTCGGGATCCAGATTATTCATCAGCATCCGCAGAGCCGCTTCCTGTTGCCAGCCCTTGCAGGAAAGTGTAGTGCCACGCGGTGCGCGGACGGGTTGGTATGTCGTGGGGTTTGGTGCGGAAGTGCTGGGCATCGGCGTCTCCTGACGCGGAATTCATCTTATCGCACGTGGGCGCGGCTTAATAGTTCATTTTGCAAAGGCCAATCCCGTGATGGCCGGAGCGCTATTTCGCCATCTGGTTGCATGCCGTGTATTAGGACCAGAGGGCCATTGCTCCCGTACGAAACATTGCGTTACAGTGAAATACAGAAGCCCATGAATTATCCAAACGTTCCCCAGGCTCTCCTCCAGGCACTGGATCGCTTCCCGAATCCGAAGCTGCTGCGGTACAAGCGCGGCGCGGAGTGCAAGTCGATGTCATCCCGCAAATTCCTGTATAGGATTTCCGCGCTTTCGGAATCGCTGTTGCAGATGGGCGTCGCTCCCGGAGACCGCGTCGCCTTGTTTTCCGGTAATCGTCCCGAGTGGCATATCGTGGATTTCGCGGTGCAGGGCATTGGTGGCGTCACCGTACCGATATATTTTCGCGAATCAGATGAAAGGATGGCATCCATTCTTGCCGATTCGGGCGCCAGGATTTTAGTGGTTGCGGGCGAGGGGCCGATTTCCCAGACCACCCGGATTCGCGAGCGGTGCCCCGCCATGGCCCACGTTATAGCGGCCGGAGCGCGCACGCGCCAGGCGGAATTCCTCGATTATGAAGCGCTGGTATCCCCGGGCAGCAAGGCGGCAGTGGAATCCTACCGCAAAGCGGCGTCGACAATTTCTCCGCGCGACCTTGCCACGATCATCTACACGTCCGGCACCATGGGCGAACCCAAAGGGGTGATGCTAAGCCACCAGAATCTTACCTCCAATTCCCTGGAAACTTTTCGCTCTTTTGATTTTGACGATACGGACCTGGCCCTGTCGTTCCTGCCGCTCGCTCACGTATATGAACGGACCATGACCTATGGATATTTTTTCCGCGGAGTCCCTATTTCGTATCTTGAGCAGCCCGAGGATCTGCAGGAGGCCCTGGCCGAGGTTCGCCCCACCATCGCCGCAGCCGTACCGCGTGTCTTTGAAAAAATTTACGCGAACACTATTGCGCGGGGGCAAACGCTCTCCGGCTTGCGAAAGCGCGCTTTTCAATGGGCATTGTCCACTGCCAGTGGCGCGGTTTCGTGGCGGGCATATGGGGAAAAAGCCTCTCCGTGGTTGAAATTGCGCTGGGGAATTGCCGATCGCCTGGTATACCGAAGGATCCGCTCCGCGATTGGCGGCCGAATGCGGTGCTTTACCTCCGGCAGCGCCCCGCTGGAAAAGGGATTGTCCGAGTTTTTCTGGGCTGTCGGCATTCCCATTTATGAAGGCTATGGCCTCACGGAAACCTCGCCGGTGGTTACCGCCAACGTGCCAAGTCAGTGCCGGGTGGGCACGGCCGGGCGGCCTATAGATGGCGTGGAGGTACGCATTGCCGAGGACGGGGAAATTCTGGTGGGCGGATTGGGCGTGATGCAGGGCTATTACCGGAAGTCGGACGATACCCGCGCGGCCTTCGCCGGCGATGGGTTCATGCGCACCGGCGACATTGGCGGCGTTGATGGGGGCGGCTATCTAACGGTGACCGGCCGAAAGAAGGAGCTTCTAAAAACTGCATCGGGAAAATTTGTTGCGCCGCAGGCGGTGGAAAGCCGGGTCAAAACCAGTCCCTACATCTCCAACGCAATGGCAGTTGGCGATCGCCGGAAATTCGTAGCGCTGCTGGTGGTGCCCAATTTCCCGGCGGTGCGGGCATGGGCAAAGCAGCACGGCCGTCCCCTGGAGAACGAAACTCAGATAGCCGGGGACGAAGATGCGCGGGGCCTGATCGGCGAAGAAATCGCCAGACTGACGGCTGGCTTGGCATCCTATGAGCAGCCCAAGCGTTTCGCCATTCTGGATTCGGAATTTACTTTTGAAGGCGGCGAGTTGACCTACACCATGAAACTCCGCCGCAGCCGGATTGAAGAAAAATTTGCCGGCACCATTGCGCAGCTTTACGCCGATCAGGAGGAACCACGGCCGCCAGCGCGAGTCGCGGAATCGGGAGGCAGCGTCCAACAGGCTGGCCATTAGCAGCTGACTCAAAGCGTTGCGCGGTCATTCTGAGTCCACCATGGCGAACGGGGAATCTGATTTTCGTTCAAAGTAAGGAAAGTTTCCTACTGGAGAGATTCTGATGCCGGAAACCTGGAGTATTGCAGGCCGGATATTTCATTCGCGGCTGATTCTCGGCACGGGGAAATACCGCAGCTTTGCGGAAATGGTGCGCGCCCATGCCGCTTCCGGTGCGGAGATGGTGACGGTCGCCGTCCGCCGCGTGAATCTTTCCGACCGCTCAAAAGAATCTCTGCTGGATTACGTTGACCGCGACAAGTATTTCCTGCTTCCCAACACCGCTGGATGCTACGCGGCCGATGAAGCCGTACGCGCGGCGCGCCTCGGACGCGAAGTGGGCCTTTCGGAATGGGTGAAGCTGGAAGTGATTGGCGACGAGCAAACCCTGTTTCCCGATACGGAAGAATTGCTGGTCGCGACGCGCATCCTGGTGAAGGAAGGATTTGTTGTACTCCCCTACACCACGGATGATCTGATTGTTGCGCGAAAATTAATTGACGCCGGCGCGGCGGCGGTGATGCCTCTGGCGGCGCCTATTGGCTCCGGGCTGGGCATCCAAAATCTGGCGAATCTGCGCATTCTGCGCGAGCGCATCACCGAAGTTCCCCTCATCGTGGATGCCGGCGTGGGCACCGCGTCCGATGCCGCCATTGCAATGGAATTGGGCGCCGACGCCATCCTTATGAATACGGCCATTGCCGGCGCGGAAGATTCCGTGCTCATGGCCGAGGCCATGCGCCAGGCCGTCGAAGCCGGCCGCAAAGCCTTCCTCGCCGGCCGCATTGGCAAGAAGCTTTATGCCAGCGCCTCCAGTCCGCTCACCGGCGTCGTCCGCTAATTGCGGCGCGCTATCTTCGATGGTCTTCGCACGCCCGGGCGAAGGAGCGAGATGCCCTCCCGAGTGGTAAGCATTTAACCGGCGGATACTCTTGCATCCAGACGTTCCCCCGCCTATGCTAGCGCGAGTTTTAGGGAGCGCCGAGAGAATGAGCGGCAGCAAAAGGCTGGAATACATAGACTGGATGCGCGGGCTTGCGTGCCTGCTGATGTTCCAGTGGCACTGCTATTCCTCGTGGCTCAGCGATCCCCCGCGGCGCACCATGTTTTTCAAGTGGGCCGCGCTGGGGGGAACGCTTCCCGCGCCGCTTTTTCTTTTTCTTGCGGGAGTTTCCTTCGCTCTGGTAACTGACAAGCTGCGCCAGCGCGGCACTCCGGCAAACAGGATTGCCGCCGTAACCATCCGGCGCGGCGCGGAGATTTTCGCGCTCGGCCTGCTGTTTCGCGTGCAGGAATTTGTCCTGGGTCTGCCCAACTCCCCTTGGACGGATTTGCTCCGCGTGGACATCCTCAACACTATTGGCATTTCCATGATGCTGATGGGAGTCGTTTGCTGGCTGGCGCCGATGTTCAGCTTCATGAAGCAGTCCCGGGCCAATTTTTGGCTGGCCTGCGGGACGGCGGCGGTCATCGCGTTGGTCACACCGCCGTTGTGGTCCACCTGGGCGCCAAAATGGCTGCCATGGTTTCTCGAGTCCTACATCAACGGCGTACATACGTTCGGGCAACCCCAACCCTGGCTGTTTCCCATTTTCCCGTGGACTGCCTTCGCGTTTGCGGGCCTGGCCGCGGGCTTTGTGCTATTTAGCGATTGGGCCAATGACAAAATAAAAAATCGGCTTGCGCTCACAACATTGCTGCTTGGTATCACGGGGACCATTTTCTACAAGCTGGGCCTGTGGATTGATGCGGCGCCGGTGCACTTCTATGCGGTGTACGACTTCTGGCATTCGAGTCCGGAATTCCTGCTGGTTCGCGTCGGGCTGCTGTGGATGATTATCTGCCTGAGTTATGCGTGGTGCCGGTGGGGCGCGCCTTCGAAATGGTTCAGTCCGCTCGCGCAACTGGGGCAGACATCGCTGCTGGTCTATTGGGTTCACATCGAATTTGTCTATGGCCGATTTTCGATCATGCGGAAAAACTCCCAGAGCTTGCCCATGGCCACCCTGGGGTTTGCGGCGATTTTTTCGGCCATGTTGCTGCTTTCAATGCTGCGAACGCGGTGGAAGGAGGGAACATTGCCGTTGCCTTACTGGTTGCGCGGGACCCTGAAGCAAGAGTTGAAGCAGCAGCCAGGAAAGAGTTAAAGCAGGCTCGGGCCGCTGTGCACGCAGAAAATGTTAGGGGGTCGGGGGGGACGGCGTAGCGGCGGACTGAGGGCTTTGCGCCGGCGGAGTAGCCTGCGGAAAGCAGGCGGCATCGGCATCTTCCGCTGATTCGCCGGAGGTTCCGGTCACCCCGAAAACGACCTCGCCGGGGCGCGCCAAACCGCCAGCGCGCGCCATGCATTCGATGGTCGCCGGATTCGTCTGCAACTCGTGAATGCGCTGCTGGGCCTGGCGATTCTGGTTGTCGAGAAGTTGAATCTCGTGGCGGACACGAGCAGTTTCGCGCTGCGATTGCCGCATGGCGATCATTCCATGCGCCCCGAAAACATCCTGCAGCAGAAGAATCGAGCACAGCAGCACGAGCAGGATATTCGAGTGCTCCCGCCACATGTCTCCCAGCCACGAGCCCTTTATCGCAGGTTTGATTTTCTCTTTGGATGATGGTTGTATAGCTGGTTTCATTGGAGCACCCATTTGCGGGCCTCTTCGGCCAATTTTTGTGACTCCGCGGTTGTGTGAGCTTCGGCGTACACGCGCACCACCGGCTCAGTTCCCGAGGGGCGCATCAGAATCCACGAATCATCGTCAAAAAGAAGCTGCAATCCGTCGGTGCGATCTTCGCGAACCACGCGATGCCCGGCAAAATCCCCGAAATCGGCGCGCAGACGCTGCTGCAATTTCTCCACAGCGTTTTCGGGCAGCGAAATATTCACGCGGACGGGCCAGTATTCCGCGCCAACCCGTTTGAATAGGTCGCGCAGTTGTTCCGCCAGCGACGTCCGCCGGGCGGCGATCATTTCCGCCACCAAGAGGCACGCGAGAATGCCATCCTTTTCCGGCAGATGATTTTCAATGCTCATGCCGGCGCTTTCCTCGCCGCCGAGCAGAATCTTGCCTTCATTGACCAGCGCGCCAATATATTTGAATCCCACGGGCGTTTCGAAAACGGGCCGTCTGCTTTTCCTGGCGACCGCGTCGAGCAGATGCGTGGTGGCTACGCTGCGGGCGACACCCAGCTTGCTGTCGCTACGGGTTTGCAGCAGATAATCGAACACCAGCCCGAGAATGTGATTCGGCGAAATGAACGCGCCATTGCGATCTATAATGCCGAAGCGATCCGCATCGCCGTCGGTGGCAAGCCCCGCCATCGAGCCTCTGGCGGCAACTTCCTTGCGCAATTCAGCGACGTTATCCTCGGAAGGGTCGGGCCCGGTGCCATCAAAAAGCACGTCGCGGTTTGCGCGGATGGTGGAAACCGAAATTCCATGGCGCGTGAGGAGTTCATCAAGGTAGCCGGCGCCGCAGCCGTGCAGCGCGTCATAGACGAAATGGCCACCGCCTTTTTGGATCACGTCGAAGCGAACCAGTTTTTCGATTTGCGCGAAATATGGCTCGCGCGGGTCGAACGTTGAATTGAGTGTTACATCAGTTGACGCGCCAGCAACGGAATCGCCCCCAGAAATTTGAGCAGACTCGGCGTAAAACTTCGCAACAAATTCTTCGATGTCTTTGGTGACTTCGGGCAGCGCCGGGCCGCCATCGGGGCCGGAAAATTTCAGTCCATTGTAATTGGCCGGATTATGGCTGGCGGTAATGTTGATGGCGCCATCCGCATGAGTGCGCCGGATTTCGAAGGCCAGTGCGGGAGTGGGAGTGGAGCGGTCACACAGATGCGTGTGGCAGCCTTCGGCGCGAAGGACCTCCGCTGCCGCACGGGCAAATTCAGGAGACAGAAAGCGCGTGTCACAGCCGACCAGCACTTCGGGTGTTGATTTGGTTTTGCGAAGATGCGCGGCGATGGCGCGGCTGGCCAGGCGAACGCCGTCGAAGGTAAATTCATCGGCAATAACGGCGCGCCAGCCCGAAGTGCCAAAGTGAATCGGCGAATGGCTAGCCGGACCAGTTGGAGCGTTGGGCTTCACGCTACTTGCTGGACCGGGTTTTGATTCGCTCGTTAGATTTTGGTTTGGTTCGCTCGCCATGTCCTCGCCAATATGGAGCATCGACGTTTTAAACGGATGTGCTCGCCGGACGATATTGTATCGCATTGCGGCGAATCTTAATGCGGTGACGATTGTCGATATTCCTCCGCGACGCGCCAGGAAGGCAGCGCACCTTGGATAAAATTACTTCATCTTTTTCCAAACGACGTCTTCGTTGTTTCTGCGGTCAATCAAGGACTCGACTTTTCCGTCATCGGCGAGTGGGAAAAGTATGCGGCCTTCGACGCCTTTGCGGAAAAAGATCCCGGCGGCTTCGGGAATTAGAAGTTCTTTCGGATGGCTGCCGCGCTGGCGGTATAGCTGGAATCCGTCGGTCGAGATGGTCAGAGTTACGGTGGGAGTGAGTTGGTACGTCCCGGCATAGCCGGAAAAACTGGCGGGGTCTACTTTCCCCGGGGCGGGATCTTCGTAATAGCGGAGCACTTGGGCGGCGACGATTTGCCAATCTCTGTGGCGGCGCATCCATGTGTCGGTTTCGTGATAGTGCGCGGTCACTGTCTGGCCGTAGATGGTTTCCTTTTCGTTCTGGTCGTAGCTCAGGATGGCCATATCTCCCTCAATGTGGCTTTGGGCTTTCTCGAGGATGATGACGCCGGAATAGCCCGGGGGCAATGGAGTGACGTCGGCGATAAGCGCGGCTTTGTCCATGTTGCGGCCTTTTTCGTCGAAGTAGAGGCAATCGTCGGCGAAATATTTTCTCCAGGGCGCCTGGTTGCCGGAGGAGACGGCGTCGAACAGCCCCTGCGTGCGGCGGAGAAGCTCGGCTTGCGTTATCTCTGCCTGCGGCATGACGGCCTGGGCAACGCCAACCCGCGTATTGCCAGGCTGCGTGTTGCTGGCCGTCCTAATAGTATTGGCGCTCTCGTTTTTCGCTGGGGACGAAATCAAGGTTGGCGAGGTGGATCCAATCACGAAGATTAGGATGATAGCTTTGCGCATGGTTTGAGTTATTTCCCTTCAGTGGTCTTGTAGGTTTCTGGACCTTCTTTTTTTCGGCGGAACAGTGATTTTGGTGACTTGGTCGAAGAAAAACGGGGACCATAAGGCGCAATTTGATAGTCGTGTTCTTTATCAAATAGAAAAATGTAATTTTCACATCCCAAAAGGTTTGCGGGTGCGCGACTGTCAGCGGTGTAGCGATTAGAGTCGACCATTTTTGGCATTGAGTTGGAGGCAGTGACGCCGGTCTGTAAAGGACGAAGTTTCTGGATGTTATCTGTCTGCATAGGATGTAACCGGCCATGCTGATGCGGAGAGGATTTTCCCTGTTGCGGCATCGAGAACAACGGCGTGCAATTGCAACGGCAGACCCAGGTCACAGGTGTCGCGCTCCAGGAGAACTCTCTTGCATTGGCCGGAAACCGAAGAACCAATAATTGTCTTGTGGTCCAAGAACCAAAGCGAGGTTGGAGGCCGGAAAGGGTTTTCGCGCCCATTGGAATTCAGCATGGTCAGAGGCGCGCTCCCCATGGCGGGGCGCAGGTCGGTGCTCGATTTGGGTTTTATCGAGACTGCGGAAGAAGGCCTTGCAGCGGTATTGCCCGGAAAATATGGCAACAGAAAAAGAATTGCCCCTGAAATTAGCAAGCTTCCACTCCCTCGGGTTTAATGGCGAATATTAACTTGCCCGGCGCGCAATTCACAGAGCATAACAGGATCAACCGCGAGAGAGATTTCTCGCCACGGCGCAACGCCGCTCGCTCGAAATGACAACGCAGCCAGGTCTGAGGTCCGGCTCTACACAAGTGCGATCCCCAAAGCAGGTCCTTTACTGCGTTCAGGATGACACGCGTTGATGGGAGGCGATAGACAGCGGTGGTTTGGGAGTCGCAAGGGCTGGCGAGCCCGGGTTAGAGGGGCTGCCAGCTGGAGAAAGGCTGGCGACATAATGTCGCGGCTACACAAGCAAAAGGCAAAGCTGGGCCCCGGATTAACGCTGTGCGTTTTCCGGGATGACGATACTGTGGGCGGCTGACGGTACATTTCGCCACGTCGCTCCCTTCGCCATACTGCTCAGGGCAAACAGGGCAAAGGAGCGGCGTCGCATGAAAATCAAAAGCGGGTCCCTCGCCTAAGCGCGCACGAATCGCGCGATAGCCCGGGATGACACACCGTGGGCGGGGCGGGCGCGCGAGTTAGAGAGCGGAGCAAATCGCTCGGGCGGCCCGACCTTCGGACAAGATCTAATACAGAGGACTCGGAGAAGGCACAGAGAGCAGGGAGACAAGTGAAAAGGGCGGCTGCATGAAAGTCAAAAGCAGGTCACTCGCCTCAAGCGCGCACAAATCGCGCGATGGCAGGCTGTGGGGGCGAACTGTAATCGTTATGGTACGACCGGAGGTGGAACTGGGCGCATGGGGTGCTCCGGTATCATGTTGCGGTCGGCAACGTCCGCCGCGGTGCGATAGATGACCTGAGGAGTTTGGCCCACTTTGAAGCCCCCGGTAGGCGTCGCCATGTCCTCGCGAAATGCAGATCCCGAGTTGGCCGTCGCCGTGGCAAAAACTCCGAAGGCTGTGCTCATCAATGTGTTACCGCCGACAAAGGAAGTGGATACGTAGTCGCCAACCATGTATCCCTGATCCGTGCTGGCCAGCCAGGTAAGCTCCATGGGACCAAACAGCACTACCGGCTTGGACCAGGAGGTTCCCGCGTCCGCGGAGGAAATGAATTCGGCATAGAGCTTGCAAGTGGAGCAATTGGCCTGCGGATAAGCGTAAAACGTGATTCCGATTAGCGCGCTGCTTCCCGATGTATTCCGGTCTATACCGATTCCGGGAATCATGTGCTCTCTGCCGCTGGTGACGGAATCAATGGGGACGCGGTTCACGTTGGACCAATTGACGCCGTCGGATGAAGTGCTATAAACGATGTCATTCGCGGGACACCCCGCGCGAAAACGGCAATCTTCCCACGCCACGTAAATGTTTCCGGTGCCATCCACTTCGGCGGACGGAAGGTCAATATCGCGGATGCCGCCGTTTTCGGGGTGCCAGTCAATCGTGGCGACGGAGACATCGCCATTCCAGCTCGCGCCGCCATTCGACGAATTGAAGGCCCCGACGCCGCCGAAGTCATAATCATAAATGGGAACCACGACGTTTCCATTGGGCTGCACCAGCGGTTGGCCTCCCAGCCCATAAACACCCGAGCCGGGAATCATGGACGGGCCCCAGGTGTTCCCTCCATCCGTAGACGTATTCATGTATACGAAATCGCCCTGATCAGGAGCGTCCCATTCCACATAGCAGTGGCCGTAATAAGGACTGCCGCTCCAGTCGTCACAGACAATCCATTCCTTATCGCTGGATTCTACCGGCCCGGTGACGTGAACCGGGTTCTGCCAATTAATCCCGTCGGTCGAGGAACTGACCAGAACATCTACTCCAAGGCCGCCATCCTGCAGCGGAAGCGAAGCGACGAGCCAGACGCCATGAGCGGCGTCATAGGCGACGGATGGATCGGTATCCCGCTGATACGGATTGCCGGCCTGTTGAATGGTGGTAATACCGGGCAGGAATCCATTTTTCCAGGTCATTCCGGCATCGGTGGAGGTGGCAAATCCTACGTCGGAGCTGCCACCATCATAAAACCGTCCGCTTTGGAAGGCGGTCACAATGGTGGAACCCCAGGCAAAGGTGTCTGGTTCAACTTGTGTCTTGTGCTGGCTGGTGGAATTCGTAAAAGGGTCGGAGCTGAGATGCGTCAGTCCAATTTTTGCCGAGGTATAGGTTGCTCCGGCGGCGCAGAGCAGGAGGGCGCCTAAAAACAACGCGATGCGCGGGAGTGGTTTCCCCTCGCGACGGTCGAAAATGCTTCTCAGCGTGTCAATCACGGTGCTCCTCCGATTGGTGACGGTTCCGGTTCTCTGTGGAAATACTCTCCAGGGTTTCCTTTCAATCTTCACAAACTATGGCGCGCGGAATCGCTGAAGCAAATGATCCGGATTCCGCTGTTGAACTCTGGCTTGCGCATCATACGCTTCTCGGTAGTGGGACACAACAACTTTGCAAGAAGCAGGTCCCTCGCCTCAAGCGCGCACAAATCGCGCGACGGCTCGGGATGACCTGCCCAAGGGTGAGTCAGGGAGCGGGAGCAAAATCGGTCGGACATGCTGACGGTGAAGAGCGACGCTGCAAAAGACTCAAGAGAGATTTCTCATCGCGGCGCAACGCCGCTCGCTCGAAATGACGAAGGTGTTGAAAGGTCGTCTGAAACCCGTAAGAGAGATTCCTCGCTTCGCTCTGAATGAGAACTTTGGCCGGACGTTGCGGGAGAGAGGGTCAGCCAGTCAGAGAGTTAGATATGGGAGAGGGCGGAGGTGAGGTCGGCGATGAGGTCTTCTACGTCTTCAATGCCGACGGAAATGCGGACGAGGCCGTCGGTGATACCGATACGCTGGCGAATGTCGGCGGGGATGGAGGCGTGAGTCATGGATGCGGGATGGGAAATCAGGGTTTCGACTCCGCCCAAACTTTCGGCCAGCGAGCACAGGCGGACGTGATTGAGCAGAGTGCGTGCGCCTTCGAGGCTGCCAAGATCGAAGGAGATCATCGCCCCAAAGCCGGTTTGCTGGCGGCTGGCGATTTCGTGCCCGGGGTGGGCGCGCAATCCGGGATAAATGACGGTTTTTACTTTGGGATGGGATTCGAGGAAGCGGGCGATAGCCATGCCGTTTAAGTTGTGGCGTTCCATTCGGACGGCGAGGGTCTTGATGCCGCGGGAGACGAGGAAGCAATCCATGGGCGCGAGGCCCGCCCCGGCGGAGCGTTGAACGAAGTAAATTTTTTCGGCGTCCTCGGGACGCGAGAGGATGGCCGCGCCGCCGGTGCAATCACTGTGGCCGTTGAGGTATTTGGTCATGGAATGGACGACGATATGCGCGCCGAGGGCGAGAGGCTGCTGAAAATAAGGGCTGAGAAAGGTATTGTCCACAACGATGGTCATGCCTTTGGCGTCTTTGGCGTTTTGGTCGCGCGTGTATTGCGCGGCGAGCTTGGCGACGGCGGCGATGTCGGTGACGCTCATGGTGGGATTGGTGGGCGTCTCGATGTAAATCATACGCGTTTCGGGCTTTAGCGCGCGGGCAATGTTATCCAGGCAGGAAGTATCGAGGAAAGTGAATTGCAGGCCGAAATCTTCCAGAAGCTGGGTGCTGAGGCGGAAGACTCCTCCATAAACCGCTTGCGAGAGGATGGTGTGATCGCCGGGGCGCAGGAGGCGGAAGATGGCGTCAATCGCGGCCATGCCGGAGGTGAAAGCGTAGGCTGCGGTGCCGCCTTCGAGCTTGGCGAGAGTGCGTTCCAAGGCTTTGCGGTTGGGATGATTAGTGCGGGCGTAGTCGTAGCCCTTGTCCTGGCCGAGAGCGGGCTGGACGTAAGTGGAGGTCTGGTAGATAGGCGCGACGATTGCGCCAGTGGCGGGATCAGGCTCCTGGCCGACATGAATGGCGTCCGTTGAGAATCCCATGGAAAAATCCTCCGAAAATCATTTGCGGGAAAAATCGCCGGCCATGGCGGAACCACGAGAACCCCGCCAGCTTCAGCCAAAATGTCGCGAGCAATGGCCAAAGCCCAAACTGCCGTCCGCCGGAAAGCGGACCCGTTATACAATCGAGTGTAGTGCGCTGGCGCACGTGGCGGCCAGGCGGAATTTGGTTTCGCGTTACCTGTAGAAGGTAGCCCAGGCGTGCGGAAAGGGTCAAATGAGGATGGCGGGATTACGGAAAAGCGCGGTCGTTGTGGCGGCATGGATTAGTTTGGCAATGCCGTGGCAAGCGAAGGCCCAGGCGCACAAAGGGCGGGCAGAGACGCAGCTCGAAATCGTGGTGACGACGCAAAGAGGCGACAAGCCAGTGGGCAATGCGAGCGTTTATGTGCGGTTTCCCGGCAAGAACGGAAAATTGATCGAGTTGGATTTGAAGACCAATGAGGACGGACGGGTAAAGGGACCGAAAATTCCGCAGGGCAAGATCATGGTCCAGGTGGTGGCGGAAGGCAAAAAAACTTTTGGGCAGTGGTTTGACATCGAAGAAGAACAAAAAACAATTGCGATTCAGTTGGAACCGCCCGCGCATTGGTATTGATGTGGATATTTCCGCGAAGCAAAATTCCAGTTTAGATTTGCCCCAGGATTGTGCAAAGAGGATAAGCGATTCATTCACGCGGTTTTAACAATTGGAAAGCGGGAATTTCCACAAGGTTTTCAACAGAAGTGTTGAAAACTCCGGAAGTCTTTTCTTTTCAGATGGCCTACCCGAGCGCCAATGCAGGAAAATCGAAAAAGCTGGGAAATCTTCAGGGGATGAATGTATTGACGCGAGGTTACATCGCGGCTAGGAAGCGAATAGCGGAAAAGGCTTTGCTCGTCAGCGTACCCGGCCGGGTCCCCGGTCTTCTGAGTGGAACGTTCACGTAAGATGATTGGCGCCATGAAGCAACTGATCGTGAATGCCGATGATTTTGGACTGACGCCAGGGGTAAACCGGGGAATTTGCCGGGCCTATCGGGAAGGAATTCTCACCAGTACGACGCTGATGGCTAATGCGGCAGGATTTCAGGATGCGGTGAGACGGGCATCCGAAAATCCGGGTCTCGGAGTAGGCTGCCATTTGGTGCTAGTAGGAGGACGAATCACGGGAAATACTAAAGATGTTGGGCGGCTGGCTGGCGAAGATGGGAGGCTGCCGGCAACCGTTGGAACCTTGGTGGGGAAAATCACGCTAGGACATGTGTCACAACGGAACATCGTAGTGGAATTACGGGCGCAGATTGAAAAGAGCCAGGGAGCGTGCCAGGCGGCGGGCATTGAGCCAACCCATTGCGACAGTCATAAGCACACACACTGCCATCCGACGGTGATGCGGGCAATAGCCCAGGCGATGGCGGAGACCGGGATGCGGAAATGGAGAAAACCTTACGAATCTCCCGCGAATGTGATAGAAATTACGGGCAGCAACCGTAAGATTAGAGGGGTGGGGCAGATGGCCGGGGCGCTGGCTGCGCACCTGACAAGGCCATTATTCGACCAACTGTCGCTGAAGTACGGACTAAGCTCCCCTGAGAGGTTTTACGGCTTCGCGGCAACGGGACACCTGGATGCGTTGGGGCTGATGCAATTTTTGGAGAATCTTCCCGACGGAGTGAGCGAATTGATGTGCCATCCAGGGGAAAACGACGAGGATTTGCTGAAGGCGGGAACGCGATTGCGCGAAGAGCGGGCGGCGGAAATGGCAGCGCTGATGACGGCTTCGTTGCGTGACGTTGTAGCACGACACTGCATCAAACTAATCAGTTACGCACAAATGGATGGGTGAATGGACGAAATAGAATATCGGCGGCCCAAGTATTCCATAGTCGTGCCGTTTCACGACGAGCAGGAAAGCGTGCTGGAGCTGTACCGCCAGCTTTCCGAGGTGATGACGGAGCGATACGAGCCGGTGGAATTCGTCTTCGTGGACGACCACAGCGGAGATGCGACGCCGCAAATCCTGGCGGACATTGCGGAACTCGACGAGCGCGTGGTGGTCGTGCGTTTGAAGCGCAATTACGGGCAAACGGTGGCGCTGGCGGCGGGCTTTGATCACGCGGCGGGCGACATCATCCTTTCGATGGATGGGGATCTGCAACACGATCCCGGCGAAATCCCCCTGCTGCTGGACAGGATGGAAGCAAGCGACGCGGATATTGTCAGCGGATGGCGTCGCGACCGCGTGGATAATTTACTGCTGCGGCGAATTCCTTCGCGGATCGCCAACTGGATAATGGCCAAGCTTTCGGGTGTGGACATTCACGATTTTGGGACAACCTTCAAGGCGTACCGGCGGGAGACGATTAAAGATGTGAAGCTGTATGGCGAGCTGCACCGGTTCATACCTGCGCTGGCGGCGTGGAACGGGGCGCAAGTGGTGGAGGTTCCCATAACGAACGTGGACCGGACAGGCGGGAAATCGCACTACGGAATTTCACGGACCTTCCGGGTGATGTTCGATTTGTTGACGATCCGATTTCTGATCCGTTACATGTCGAGGCCGCTGCATTTTTTTGGCCCGACAGGGGCGCTGGCGATGTTGGGGGGCGCGGGGATATTATTCGGCCTCCTGGTGGATAAATTGTGGCTGGGAACGGATATATTCATGCACCATGGTCCGCTAATGGTTTTGGGAATGATGTTGACTCTTTTCGGCATGCAATTGCTGGCCATCGGGCTGCTGGGCGAGTTGATGACGCGGACTTATTTCGAGGCCAATGAGAAGCCCACCTACAGGATCGAGCGGATCGTTAGAGGCGCGCTAGCGCGCCGGTAGCGGCGAAGTGAACGATGCGAGATTTTATAGGGTCCGGGACGTTTGGCGGAGAGGTTCAGATTCAAGTTCAGATAAAGGAGCAAGGAGAAAAATGAAGAAGCCGTGGATGTCTCTGGTATTGACCGTAGCGGGTGTGGCGACGGCGGGTGCGCTGGCATTTGGCGGCGATACGCCGTGGATGAGCAAGCCATACCAAGAATGGACCCAAAAGGACGTGACCCAGATTTTGCAGGATTCGCCATGGGCCAAATCGATTCCAAACGTTGGCGGCACGTTAAGCCAGCATGGCAATACCGGCTTAGGCGGAACGGAGCCGACCGCAAGTCCTGGGGGCGCTCCTGGCATTTTGCCGGGGGAGCACGGGCCTGACCTTAGCGATGATCGAACGCCGAAGACCTATCTCGTGCTGTGGTGGTCGGCGAAAACGGTACGCGAAGCGGCGGCGCGCCGGGAAGTGCTCACCGGACAACTGCCGGCCGATCAGATGGATAAGAGCGTGACCGCCAGCCCCGGTGATTATGAAGTCCTGGTGCAGGGCGTGGACATGTCGATTTTTGACCGGCGTCCGGAACAGGCCTTTATGGATAAGGCATTTCTTCAGGCCAAATCGTCGAAACAGAAGATTGCGCCAACCAAGGTGGAATACCTAAAGGATTCCAATGGCAATGTGACCTCCGCTATATTCCACTTTCCCGGAAAGCAGGCCGGAGGGCAGGTGTTTACAGCCAGCGACAAGCGAATTGACTTCTATTGCCACGTGGGCGATGGCACAATCAGGACATCGTTTGACCTGAGTAAAACGACGGATCAGCAGGGGCTAGATCTCTAGCCGCCGTATTGGAATTAACTGAAATCCTGGCACCGAGTCTGGGAAAATCCAGACTAGGAGGCAAACATGCAATTGCGAATAGCGTCACGAGTCTTTACCGCCGGGGCAACGATTGTGATGGCAGGGGGTGCGCTGGCGTTAGGCGGGAGCGCACCCTGGAAAGACAAGCCCTATGAGAAGTGGAGCCAGAAGGACATAGTTCTGATCCTCCAGGATTCGCCCTGGGGAAAGGCGGTGCCCTATGTCGGCGGCACTATGCACCAACTGGGCAACAACAACCTGGATGAGATGACCGGTTCGGTAGGGTCGGGCGGCATTGTACGCGGGGGCGCGGGTAGCGGGACGTTCGTACACCCTGGGGCCGGATTTAGCGCCATCCTGCCGGCTGAACACGATACCGTGTTGAACGATCCCAGAAAGCCCAAGACGTATTATGTGTTGTGGTGGTCGGCGCGAACGGTTCGCGGAGCCGA
>Ga0182024_10003583_pt1 | contig 36740 bp, 31 predicted proteins | sample P32metaG_FD_120480 | JGI IMG/M metagenome (GOLD analysis project Ga0182024, IMG submission 120480) | Permafrost microbial communities from Stordalen Mire, Sweden - P3-2 metaG (Illumina Assembly) | ecosystem: Environmental > Terrestrial > Soil > Wetlands > Permafrost | place: Sweden: Stordalen...
GGGCAAAGTCCGCAAAAATACGCGGGCTGCACCAATTTCACATTGCGGGACATGACCCTCGAAGCCCAACCTCATTTAGCCGTGCTCAACGTCACCAATACTACTTTCGAACTGGGCCAATTGCTTCCCGGAGCGGATTACACCGGTTATTTAACTATATTTAAGGGCTACAGTTCCAACCAATTGAATCAGAATATCCTGATAACCAACTGCCAATTTTTATTCGGCGATGTTTCGATTGGAATGGTTTTCTACGACAGCGATTGTCTCGTCACCCATTGCGATTTCAATATTTGGGGCGGAACAAATGTTTATACAGGGGCGACAAACAATTCTCCGACAAACACTCCAAACACCACAAGCTGGAATGGCAGCGTGGGCATTTTTTGCTCCGCCACGCCCGATTATAACGTCAATATTCTGGAGAATACCTACAATGGAAATACCAATCTGGTGCCGTCCACCAACAATTCGTTTGGATATGTCAGCACCAACGAAACGGAACGTCTTGCTCCGGATGGGTTTGTCTATTTCCAGAGTGGCGGGAACTTTTTTATCGCTCGGAACACCATCATAAATTATGCATTGGAAGGTATCCAAATGAGCACCGGCCCATGCTCCATGGTCGGCAATACCTACAACACGCTGGTCAGTGACGGCTCCTGCTGCGCTTTGGCCTTGAATCATGGCGGCGGAGAGGCCGTGATCGGCACCGCGGCGATAAACTATTCCACCTGCTTCATCGGCAACCTTGTCTATGGCGGTCGACACGGGGTATCTCCACAAGGCGAAGCCGGATATCCCTCCCTATATTCCCTTAATTTCTCGGGAAATTATTTAACTCTTTACCCGCCGTTCCCACAAGGCTATCCAGGAGCCGCTGTAAACGATGAAAACGTCACATGGGTCAATGTCTTTGGCAACACACTCGCTTCTGGCGGGCACGGAGTCGTGTTCACTGGCAATTGCGCCAACGCAGTAATTATGAACAACAATTTCGCCAATGTAACTTATCGGGGCATTGGCCTCGCAGAATATGGGGGCTCGCTGCAAAGCGCCAACATCCTGAACAACATTTTGGGCCAGGGCTCCACTTTCCATGTGCAACTGCCCGCCACTAATAGCTTTGGCTGGTTTCTCTATCAAAACCAGTATTTGAACCCTTCCAGCAACAGCGTCCCGCCGTTTATCGATCCAGTCGGTTCAGCCGTCCATGTCTCGAACTAAAGCAAGGTGCGATTCTCCGGTTTCCAATTTGTTCCTCAATTTCCAAAAACTCTCGCTGGCAATTTTCCCAAACTTTGCTACTTTATCTTGGTCAGTATGCCGCCGCGGGAACTCGGAAGCGGTGACGACCCGATAACGCGAAGAAACAGCAATTAAATTTTAATGAGACGTCGATTATTCCTAATGGCCAGCCCCATCCTTCTGGCGCTGGTTTTCCCCCTTCATTCCGCCCAGGCGGCATTACCTCCAGATCAAAAGGCGCCTCTCGCATCCGCTGACCTTACCGGCACTAACACCACTGAAAATTTGACCGACGCCAATATCGCTGAGATTGAGGCGGAGATGCTTCAAACCTGGCAATATTCCCAGCATCCTTTCGATGCGGAGATTTCCAGCCGGTTTTTGGATCGATACCTGGAAACCTTGGATTATTCTCACATTTATTTCCTGCAATCCGACATCAACGAATTTGAGACCTATCGCACCAATTTGCACGTCCTGACCCTGCAAGACCACGATATGAGCCCCTGCTGGGTCATTTTCTCCCGGTTCATGCAGCGCGCCAACGAGCGCATTAAGTATGTGACCAATTTATTGGCCACCACGAAATTTGATTTCACCGGTCATGATCGTTTCGTCGTTAACCGCCACACCCTGCCTTACGCCAAAGACATGGACGAAGCGAAGGAATACTGGCGGCAGGAATTGCGTTGCGAATATTTGGACCAACTGCTGGCCGCGCAAGGCATCGAGTTTTCTGGAACGGTCAGTAATGCCCGAGGCGACCTCGGAATTATGATTTCGCGGGATAAAGCGCGCCCCCAGGATTTCGATTATTTCCCCACAAGATTGCTAGGCCGGGACGGGCATCCATTCCTCGGGCCGGAGAAAATCAGCGTGACTAGTTCGAATGCCACAATTCATTTGCCATGGCGCCAAGGCACGGATCTGAGCAAAATTACCAACGCCTTTTTTTCGCCCAGCGGCGCGAAAATCGGAGAGATTCGCTTCCATCGCGTTGGGCCGGCATCGTCCACTAACCTGGGCACGGTTGCGACAAACTATGCCGCCGTCATTCACCTTGATGAGACAAATCTGCCGGCCATCAACAAGACTGTGACCAGTCGTTATGTTCAGATGCTGGACAATTATAAGGACTTGGAAAGAGACAGGGTTTTTGAACTGTACATGAATGCCCTCGCCCGTGCTTATGATCCGCATTCCGATTATATGGGGCACTTGGAGGCGGAGAATTTTGACATTCAAATGAAACTGTCCCTCTTTGGCATTGGTGCGGTTCTGGAGAAAGACAAGAACTACTGCAAAATCAGGGAACTTAAGGAAGGGCCAGCCGCCAAGAGCGGTCAAATCAAACCCGATGATCGCATTGTGGCCGTGGCTCAAAGCAACGCCGAGCCGGTCGATGTCGTAGGAATGCCGTTGGACAAAATTGTCGAGATGATTCGAGGCCCCAAAGGCACTCAAGTCACGTTAACCATTATTCCGGTGGATGCGGCCGAGACCGCGCGCAAGGAAGTAACGTTGATCCGCGATGAAATCAAACTAGAAGACGAGGCGGCCAAAGCGGTGCTTTATGAGATACCCACTACGAACAGCCCGAGCTTCCCCTTGAAACTGGGCGTCATTGACCTGGCATCCTTTTACGCCGACAAGGATCACCCTGAAGTGAACACGACGTCCGACGTGATGCGCCTCATTAACCGGTTGAAGCAGGAAAAGGTGGACGGCATTATTCTGGATTTGCGACGCAACGGAGGCGGCTACCTGGACGAAGCCATCAAACTCACGGGGTTGTTTAATCCCAAGGGCCCTGTAGTCCAAACCAAGGATCCCAATGGCACAACGGTCACGGATCCCTCACCCGAGCCCGGTCCGCTTTATGATGGGCCTCTTGTCGTCCTGACCAGTGTCTTTAGCGCATCGGCCTCGGAAATCCTGGCCGGCGCGTTGCAGGACTACGGACGCGCTTTGATGGTCGGGGACCATTCCACTTTTGGCAAGGGAACGGTCCAAACGGTGCAAATGCTGACGAACTGGTTTGACCTGAAAAAGATGGAATGCAGCTACGATCCCGGCGTGCTAAAAGTGACCATCAAGAAATTCTATCGGGCAGGCGGCGTTTCTACCCAGCTTCAAGGCGTGCTGTCGGATATTGAGCTGCCTTCGATTGACGATGCCGCCGACGTCGGCGAACGCTCCCTCCCCAATGCCATGCCCTGCGACTCGGTCTCGAGCTCCGATCACTTGGAAGATTTGCAGCTCAATCATGTCAAACCCTATCTGGCGGAATTGCAGGCCCGCTCCCGGCAGCGGGTTGAAAAGGACAAGGATTTTAGTTACATACGCGAGGACATCGAAGAGTTCCGCAAGGAACAAGCCGACAAAAGCCTCTCCTTAAACGAAGCCGAGCGGCTGGCCGAACAAAAGACGGAAAACGCGCGCGCCGAAGTGAGGAGAAAAGAGCGGCTGTCTCGTAAGAAGTCGGATGAAAAAATTTACGCGCTGACTTTGAAAAACATTGACTTGCCAGAGTTGCAGCCGCCAAACGTCAAGACCAATTCTGTGGCCGCCGCCAACAAGAACGCCAGAATGAATGCTGGCGAGGACGAAACGCCCACGGATCAACCGCCCGTCGATCCCACGCTGGAAGAAACCAAGCGGATTCTGGCGGATTATATCGAATTGCTCAAAAAGGGGCCCGTGATTTCCGAGGCACACTGAGCTTTCAGCCGATCATTGTTCCCGTCGGGATGAAATGTCCGGCCAGCAACTCAGAAGAGGTCATCTTCCGTCCGCCCTCCATTTGCAATTCATGGACGCGCAAAGCCCCCTGACCGCAGGCCACAACGAGCCCCGTTTTGTCCGCTTGCAATACCTCACCGGGCGCGCCGTTCTGATTTTCATCGATGACGGCGCGGAGGATTTTCAACAACCGTCGTCCAGAACTCCCGGCGACGACCGTAAAAGCGCCCGGCCACGGAGTGAACGCGCGCACCTGATTCCAAAGCGTTCGCGCCGGCTTCGTCCAATCCAGGCGGCCGTCTTCCTTTGTAATTTTTCGGGCGCAGGTGGCCTCGGCTTCGACTTGCGGCTGTGGCCTGATGGCGCCGCTCGTATAATCCAGAATCGTCGGCACGAGTAATTCGGCGCCCAAAGCCGCGAGCTGGTCGTGCAACGTCGCGGCATTGTCCTCTGGCAAAATCGGGATTGGCCGGCGGCTCAAAATATCCCCTGTGTCCAAGCCAGCGGCCATCTTCATGATGGTCACGCCCGTTTCCGCTTCATCGTTCAGAATGGCCCACTGAATTGGAGCAGCCCCGCGATATTTGGGCAAAAGCGACGCATGCACATTGACACCGCCAAAGCGCGGCAGGTCGAGCATCGCTTGGGGAAGAATCTGCCCGTAGGCAGCCACGACCAGTAAATCAAGACGCAACGCAGCCAGTTCCTTGAGAAAATCAGGATGACGGGCGCGCTCGGGTTGCCACACGGGAAGTCCGGCGGCGGAGACAATTATCTTGACAGGCGAAGGTTGAAGTTTCAACTCGCGGCCCTTGGGGCGGTCGGGCTGGGTCACGACGCCGAGGACTTCGAACGAGGAAGAGGCCAACAAAGCCTTTAAACTGGCGCAAGCCAGTTCGGCCGTCCCCATGAACACGATTCGCAAAGGCATCAGGAAGTTGCGCCGGCCAAAGCGTGAAGAATATCGAGCAAAACCCTAATTGGCGTCTGTGTCGAATCAACGGTCTTGACGAGTTTAGGCCCGTAGAAATCCAAGACCGGCTTGGTTTCGCGTTCGTAAGTTTCGAGGCGTTGGCGAATAACGTCGATATTCGCATCATCGAGCCGATTTTCGCGGAGGGCGCGGCGTTGCAACCGCGCCACAAGCTTGTCCATGACCGGACAACTGAGATAAAAAACCACTCGCACGTCGAGCAGATTGCGGAGCATTTCCGCCTGGTTGATATTGCGCGGAATGCCATCCAGAATCAGGGTGTCCGTGGCCGGGACGAAGCGCCCGGCATGTTCGGCCCCGTCAATATTCTGGCGCCAGAGCTGGATAGTGGGTTCATCCGGGACAAGCTGCCCGCGACTGGAGTATTCAATAAATATTCTTCCCAGTTCACTGTCCGGCGTCAGATTGCGAAAGACTTCGCCGCACGAGAAGTGGTAGTAATTGGGAATGGTGCCGAGGATTTTGCCTTGCGTTCCCTTGCCGGAACCGGGCGCTCCAAAAAGGAGAGTGGTGCGGTATTTCATAAGCGATTTTCGGTAAATGGCGCCGGGGCCGCCTCGTCCAGCCCTCGGCTTATCCGAGGTCCTTGTGCCGGATTTGCACTTCCAAAATTTCGACGAACGGGATCATTTCGTCGGCAGTCGCGTTGTCATGGAATACTTGCAAGTAAAGTTCGGTGGGGGAAATGCGTATAATTCTTCGCCCTGTGAAATCACCACGGCCTGATTTGATGTGAACGACCATGTCTTTCTCCGCTTCACCCGGAACGAGCCGAAAAAACCCGGCCAGCTTGGTCTCAAAGAAACGTCGATTGAAGGAAAAATCGCCGCGCCGAAAGACGATGGGTTCCGGCAGAACGGGTGTCGCGGCTTGTGCCACGGGCGCGTCCGAATGCTGCATGGCAACGCCTCCCGCAGCGGCCAAAGTAGCGTGGGGTTCTAAACCCGCCCCTGTCGCGTCCTCAGGCGGAGGCGCGGTGACCTCCACCGGCGCGTCCGCATCGGTGGGCGGCGCAGTGGTGCGAAACCGGGTTTGAGCCTCTTCCTGCACTCCAAACAGTCCCGTTCGAGTCGGCATGGAAACGAAGATAATGGGGCTAAGCACACCAAAAAAAGGAATGGCCGCGAGTCCGCAAACGGTTGGCAACGGCTGGTTTCGATAAATGGCAACTTCGTAGGCAGCAAACAAATTTGCCCCATACAAAATCAGCAGAATGGTTAATCCAACCGGGCTGGCAAAAATAGCCATAATCCCCAAGTGGGTCGTGGGTCGGCCCGGAGTTTGAATCGGTTTGACAACGATTTCCTTGCGTTCCGCCCTTTCCTGGGGAAGTTCCTCCACCAAAGGTTCGATCAATGCCTTTTCGCGCGCGTTTTTGGCACCGGCCAGCAATGCCCGGATGGAATCCTGTGTAAACTTGTCCCACACGATCCGGCCAAGGTCGGTCCCATCCGCAGTTTGGAAGACCACCCCATTATCGTTCATGGAAATTGGATCGCCATCGATCTTGCTGCCATCGGTCAAAGTATATGTCCCTGCAGACGCCGTGATGGACACAAAAACCACCAAACAAAAGAGAATGAAACCAAACCTTCGCATGTATGGATGTTGCATAACAAATGTGTTCAGGCAAGGAAAGGAGATTGTGCGGAACAATTATTCTCAACAATTTGCAAGTTGGCGGCTTAAATCTTCCACCGTCCAATTCGACTGGGTTTCGGAAAGCCGGTCGGCGGCCGCGCCGTGTTGCCAGGCGGCGTAACGGATGGTGGTGATAGGATCGTTCTGCCAATCCCGTTGCGCCAGCAGTCCAGCCAGATAGCCTCCCAGCAAGTCACCGCTTCCGCCTTGCGCAAGATACGGGTTGCCTGAACTATTGACGAAAATCTTGCCTGCGGCACTCCCAACCAGCGTCTGATGCCCTTTGAGCAGGACAGAACAATCTCCCAATCGCTTCGATAATTCCCGCAAGGCCAAAACACGATCCGACTGAATGCTCGCGGCTGAGCTGCCTAAAATCCGCCCAGCTTCGCCTGGATGCGGCGTAATCACTCGAATGATCCCCGGAGGCGTCGGCCCGGGCTGCAACCAATCCAGAGCGCTGGCGTCGGCGACCACCGGCAATGGTGTCTTGCGCCAATGGCTTCGCATCTCCTCTTTCATGACGTCGGATACTTCCGGCGCAGCGAGTCCGGGGCCAAATAAGATGGCGCTGCAACTCTTTGGCAGCGCGGCGCCGGGCCGCCAAGCGTGGACCATGATCGATTGGCATTGTGAGGCCACGGGCACATACACCGATTCCTGTGGAAAAACCGTGACCAAACCAGGCCGCGCCCGCAATGCGCCGTGTCCGGCCAAAACCGCCGCGCCATGATAGCCAAAACTGCCCGCGTAAATGGCCAGATGTCCATACGTCCCTTTGTTGCTCTCCACCGGACGGCGCGGCGGCAAATGCGCAAAATCGTTTCCGAGAGTCCAATTCAGCTCGCTGTCAAAGGGGCACGGAACCAGTCCAACGTCTGGCAGGACTTCCAACTGCCCGACAAATTGCGCCGCCTTCAACAGTCCGCGTTTCGGCGCTCCGACCGTCAGAGTTATGGCCGCAGTAATGGCCGCGCCTTCCGCACCGCCAATTTCGGCATTCAAACCAGATGGCGCATCCACCGCCACAATGGGGATCTTCGCGTTGTTGACAGCCGCGATCAGTTTCTGCCAGTGCGCGTCGAGGGGCCGATCCAAACCGATGCCAAACAAGCCATCGACAATCCAGGAACAACCACCGCCGGCCGCCTCCAGGAATTTTCCCAAACTCTGCGCCGGGTCAACCACATCCAAAAGAAGCGCGCCGCGCTCGGGGCTGAGGTGCTTGCGCGCGGCGCGGACATCATCGCCATTGTGGCCTTTGCCGGCCAGGAACAGTATCCTTTCGCCCGGCTTGGCCAGTGACTCCACGCGGCGGGCAATGGCGCAACCCACCTTGTCGATGACTTCGGCCGCAGTCCTGCCCGCGGCCCACGAGACCTTTTCCCACTCGCGCATTTGAGCAACTGAAATGACTGGAACCGGCATGTTGAAATAGATTTTCAATTCGGAGCCTGTGAAGCAACCTTAAACCGACGGATTCCATCCGTTTGGCCGCCTTTGAGCAAGTATGACCAGCCAGAAGGCTGTTTTATTTGTAATTTGTTCGTGTTAAGGACATTGCATAAATATTGGTCAATAGTCCTACCAAAATAATCACTGCGACTGACTGCGACGCGGTGCGACTGAGCCTGACTCGGCACACCCGACTCGTTCCGCAAAGATGACCGAAATTTGGCCGGGGATTTTTGGATTATCCGAAGTTTCTTCACATCCTTTCATTCCATTTTTCATAATTCTGTCATTTTTCAGTCCATCACGGCCCCGCCCGGCACAGCCGAGGTGGAACCACCTTTCCATTTTCATTAGACTACATTCACTTATAACTATTCAATAATAAATATAGTTGTTTAATTATTTTGATAAGATGTGATTTTGATTAAAGCAGCTTTTACTGCCTTGCCTGCCCGCCATAGCCGCCTTGTCCGCCGTGGCCGCTGCGGCGAAGGGGGATGCGGCGAAGGCGGATTTGTTGGTGGACAGATCGGAGGGGGCGCGGCAAACAAAATATTGAAATGTTAGGAATTGACGACTTTATGGAAAGGTATCCGGACTCGGATTCAAATGCACCTCAAGCACTTTGGTTTCGCCGCCACGAATTATCGCGTGCTGTTTGAGTTGGAAGGCGCCTGCCTAGTGGTGTATAATGTGGGCGACAGAAAAGACATTTATGAGTAACGCCATTTTGACAGCCAAACCGCCGGGCAACTGGACGCAGCTTAACAAACAACTCACCCAGGCCAAAGCTCTACTGCGCCAAATGCGCCGCACCGTGGAAGATATTGAGGATGCCCGAACCATTGAACGCGCCAAACGCGCCAACGGCAATAAACCCCGCATCCCTTGGGCCCAGGTCAAAAAGGAATTGCAGTTGGATTAGCGCACGAACCGCTTCCTTTCAACGCGCAATTCAATTCATTTCTTACCTTGATCTTTTGGCGTGCCTTTGAACTTTGATCCGCAATTAGTCCGGGCCGCCTTGGCCGAAGACATCGGCTCGGGCGACGCGACCACCTTGTCCATCGTGCCGGCCGACGCGAAGGCAACCGCTATCATGGTGGCGCGGGAACCGCTGGTGGTTTGCGGATTGCCGCTGGCGGAGGCGGTTTTCAGGGAAGTTTTCGCGAACTTGAATCTGGTTTCGACGGCCACCGACGGCCAGCATGTTGCAAAAGGAGGAGCTCTGTTGACCATTCAAGGCCCAGCCCGCGCGATCCTTACTGCGGAACGGGTGGCGCTCAATTTCGTGCAGCGGTTGTCGGGCGTGGCCACGTTGACGGCGCGTTTTGTCGAAGCCGTGGCCGGAACGGGCGCGCAAATTCTTGACACCCGCAAGACCACCCCCGGCTGGCGGCATCTGGAAAAATATGCGGTGCAATGCGGCGGCGGTGTCAACCATCGCTTTGGCTTGTTCGACCGCATTTTAATCAAGGACAATCATCTTGCGGCGTTGCGCGGCGAATCGCCCAACGCCGTCGACGCCGCGGTGCGCCGCGCGCGCGCCCAATTTCCCCGCCTGATCGTGGAAGTTGAGGCCGACACCCTCGAACAAGCCGGACAGGCGTGCCAGGCCGGTGCCGATGTGATCTTGCTCGATAACATGTCCAACGAGGATTTGCGGGCGGCGGTCCGGTTGATTGATGGACGGGCCAAAACTGAAGCCAGCGGCGGCGTCAATTTGGCGAGTGTCCGCGCCATTGCTGAAACGGGAGTGAATTTCATTTCCGTTGGCGCGCTGACTCATTCCGCGCCCGCAGTGGACATTGCCCTCGATTTCCAAACATGACCTCGAAGGAAACAACCATCGACGCCCATATTTTGTCCGCCTTGCGCGCCGCGCCGTGGGGCGTTTCGGGCGGGGACCTTTCGCGCAAACTCGGCGTCAGTCGCGCCGCCATTTGGGCGCACATTGAGGAGTTGCGCACCATTGGCTACGACATTGAAGCCAGCCCGCACCTGGGCTACCGCCTGCTGGGCGTGCCCGATGTCTTGCACGCCGATGACATGTATTCGCGCCTTGGCCGCACGCGTGTCATTGGCCGTGAAATCCAAGTCTTCGAGGAAACCACTTCGACTAATGACCTCATGGCCCGCCTGGCCCGGGCTGGCGTGAAAGAGGGCGTGGTTATTTTTGCCGAATCCCAAAGCAAGGGACGCGGGCGGCTGGGCCGCCGCTGGATTTCACCGGCGCGCAAAGGGCTTTGGTTCTCGGTTTTGTTGCGACCGGACATCCAGCCCCAGGCAGCGACCCAATTGACCATCGCCGCCGCCACCGCATTGGCCCGCGGCATCACCATGCAAACCGGCATCGTCCCGGAAATCAAGTGGCCCAATGACATTTTGATCCGGGGCAAAAAGATCGCCGGCATCCTCACGGAGATGAGCGCGGAACTGGACCATTTGAAGGAGGTCATTCTAGGGATTGGCATCGACGTCAACCTGGAGGCGCATGAATTCCCTGCCGCGCTGCGCAAAATCGCCACGTCAATAAGAATTGAATCCGGCCAGATGGTGGACCGCGCCGGACTGGCCGTGGCCATCCTGCGCGAGCTGGATCGCGATTACGAACGAATCAAGCGCGGCGAATTCGACATCGTGGCCGAGCAATGGCAACAGCATTGCAGCACAATTGGCGCCCAAGTCAGCATCCGCGTCGGCGACCGGGTGGTGCGGGGCCGGGCGGAATCGCTCGATGCCGATGGCGCGCTCCTGCTGCGCGGCCAGCACGGCCATCTGGAGCGAATCATCGGCGGCGATGTGACGATGGAGAAATAAGAATGGGCGATGAGGGATTCGAACCCCCGACCAACAGCGTGTAAAGCTGCTGCGCTACCGCTGCGCTAATCGCCCTGACCTCCCCAATCTATACCTCGACAGCGGATTTACGAGTCAAATCCGCCCGCCTATTTCAAAGAACTTCTCCACTGAATCCCTGCTGGCGCAATGCCTCGTAAAGCACCAGCGCCACGCAATTGGACAAATTCAGCGACCGCACGCTGGCATGAAGCATTGGAATGCGCAGCCACCGGTCGCGATGTTGCTCGATGATCTTTTTCGGCAGGCCGGCCGTTTCGCGGCCAAAGACCAAATAATCCTCCGGCTGAAATTTCACTTGCGCGTAATGCCGCGTGCCGTGTGATTCGATCAGCCAGAGGCGCGCGCCAGCGGGCAGTTGTTTGTGAAAGGACGGCCAGTCGGGCCATCGATGCCAGGCCAGATGTTCCCAATAATCCAGTCCGGCGCGTTTGAGTTGTTTATCATCGAGTTTGAAACCAAACGGCTCAATCAAATGCAAGGTGGAGCGGGTCGCGGCGCAAAGCCGGGCGATGTTGCCCGTGTTCGGCGGAATTTCCGGCTCCAGCAATACAACATTCATGCGTCAATAATAAACCTTCCACAACACCAGGCCATGGGCGGGAGCGGTCATGCCCGCCGCCCGGCGGTCTTTCCGGCCCAAAATATTTTTGATCTCCTCCGGCGCGATCTTCCCCTGCCCCGCCTGCGCCAAAGTGCCCACAATTCCGCGGCACATTTTGTAGAGAAAACCATCCCCCTCGATGACAAAAGTCAGGAGCGGGCCGTTGCGCCGGATGTCGCAACGCCGCAACGTGCGCACGGTGGATTTCATCTCATAATTGCGGGTCGCGGCCAATGATTTGAAGTCGTGCCTGCCCACAAACAGTTTGGCGGCGGCGCGCATGGCATTGAGATTGAGGGGTTTCGCCACATGCCAGGCCTGCTGGCGCAAGAGCGGGTTCATGGCCGGCCCGTTCCACAGCAGATACCGATATTGTTTGCCCTTGGCGTCAAATCTCGCGTCGAAATGCGGCCGGCAACGTGCCACGGACATGACCCGAATGTCGTGGGGCAAATGAGCGTTGATGGCCACTGCCATCTTGGCCGCGGGCATTTTTATCTGGTCGTCCGGGATTTCCACCTGCGCGACCATGCCGAGGGCATGCACCCCGGCGTCTGTTCGGCTCGAACTGTGTAGCCGGGACGCGCCAGGGAAAATTTTGGCAATGGCCTCCTCGACGCGCTGCTGGACGCCCACTCCGGTTTTTTGCACCTGCCAGCCCGCGTAAGCGGTTCCATCGTAGGCAATGGTCAGCTTGAGTTTCACTGGCTTCGGCTGTCGAGGTAACTTTGCAGCAATATGGCCGCCGCGGTTTGGTCCACGCGTTCCTTCCGCTTTTCGCGCCGCATGCCGGTTTCGATCAGAAAACGGTTGGCCTGCACCGAGGTCAGACGCTCGTCCCAGGTTTTGACGGGAATTGTCAATACTTTTTGCAAGGCGCCGACGAATTCACGGGCCTTGGCCGCCGCCGGCCCATAGGTGCCGTTCATGTTGCGCGGAATCCCCACCAGGATCTCCCCAACCTCCCTGCTGTCAACAATTTCCTTGAGACGTTTCAGGAATTCTTCCAGTGGTTCAGCGGACAAATACTCCAGAGGCTGAGCGATGATCTCTGTCTCGTCGCTGATGGCCAGGCCGATTCGCTTGGTTCCGTGATCGAGGGCGAGAATGCGCATATCAGGCCAAATTACAGGGCTTTCATCACCTTGGCCGCCGCCTCGACGGTTTTTTCGATGTCCGCCACGGTATGCGCGGTCGAGATGAATCCCGCTTCGAATTGGGACGGCGCAATATAAACTCCTTCGCGCAACATGCCGTGGAAAAATTTGGTGAAACGCGCGCGGTCGCTTTTCATGGCATCGGCCAGGTTATGCACTGGCTGATCGGTGAAATAGGCGCAGAACATGGAACCAATGCGGTTGAATTGGACGGGAATTTTGGCTGACTTAGCGGCGTTTTTCATCCCTGTTTCCAGGGCGGCGCCCGACTCTTCCAGGGCGGCGTACGCGTGGGTGGCGGAAAGCTCTTTAATGGCCGTGATTCCCGCCGCCATGGCCAGCGGATTGCCGCTCAAAGTGCCCGCCTGATAAACCGGCCCCAGTGGCGCAAGCAAGTCCATTATTTCGGCGCGTCCGCCAAAGGCGCCGACCGGCAAGCCGCCCCCTATTATTTTCCCAAAACAACTCAGGTCCGGCTGAATGCCGAAACGCCCCTGTGCGCCGCCCAGGGCCAGGCGGAAACCGGTCATGACTTCATCAAAAATGAGCAAAGCGCCGTCGGCCGACGTGACGTCGCGCAAGAATTCCAGATAACCCGGCTTGGGCAGATATAACCCGGCATTGCCCGGAACCGGTTCAACGATAATCCCGGCAATTTGTTGCGGATTTGCGGCAAAGGCGGCTCGCACCGCCTCGGGTTCGTTAAATGGCACAACGATCGTATGTTGAGTGAAAGCTGCGGGCACCCCGGCACTATCCGGATGCCCAAAAGTCAGCGCGCCCGATCCGGCCTTGACCAGCAGTGAATCCGCGTGGCCGTGGTAACACCCGTCAAACTTGATGATCTTATCGCGCCGGGCAAAACCACGGGCCAAACGAATGGCGGACATGCAGGCCTCCGTTCCCGAATTGCACATGCGCACTTTTTCCAGGCCCGGCACCGAAGCGCAAACCAGCCGCGCCATTTCCACTTCCAGTGGGTTGGGAATGCCGAAGCTGGTCCCCTGCTCTGCCGCGTTCTTAACGGCTTGAATGATTTTGGGATGGGCATGCCCCAAAATGGCCGGCCCCCACGTCCCGACATAATCAATAAGCTCATTGCCATCGACATCGAATATATGCGCGCCCTTCGCCTTGTTGACGAAAAACGGCTGGCCGCCCACGGCGCGAAAAGCCCGCACCGGAGAATTGACGCCGCCGGGGATGTATCGCAAGGCCTCGGCAAACAACGCTTCAGATTTGGTGCTAGTGATCATTTAAAATCCAATAGTGTGCCGAACCGGCGCAAAATCCAGCGGATTCCCTGTGCCTTCCGATTCCCAATCATAATCGCAATCTTAATCCCAATCTTCTTTCCCCCTGTTTTTCGGGTTTATTTTTTGGCGCGAATTAACACGAATTAACCCGAATTCGAGCGAAAACAAATGGGCGTTATCCCGTGGAACAAGTTCCACAACAGTATGTTCCAAAGTAAAATCGGCAACGTTCAGCTTTCGCAGAAAAGTTCGTCTTTCGCGCCATTTCTCACACAATTTCGCGCCAGAATTCATGGTCGAGTTTCTCCCCATATCGGTTTGACTCAGTCTGACTGAGCCTGACTGGCTCGTTTTGACCAGCAACGGGAAAAGGGCAGACAAAAGGGCCTTTTCTGATTTTCCCGCCTTCGTAACTTGCGTGCAGGCAGACCCGCCGCCCGTCACGGCATTCCACAGCTTATACAATTTTTGGTTCGCACTTGGCCTTTTCAAAATATTCATTAAACTACTTATATATACAAAATATCATATCGTCAACTGATTTTTAAAGATATTTTAAAATATCCTGATTTTGCAAAGATTTAAAAAACGCGGCTAAAATAGGTTGCTCTGGGGAGCCGAAGTGGTAAAAAGCCTATCAATAGAATTTCTATGGATGCCGTGCCAACTCCACCGCCGCCCGAAGACGCCTTGTCCGAGCCTTCGTCGCTCATGGACCGCCTCACCAACGTCATCGCGGCGCCCGGCGAAGTCTATGGAGAAATTAAGAACGCGCCCGTGCGCGCCTCCAATTGGGTTGTGCCGTTGATCCTGTCCTGCCTCGTCACGGTGGTTTACATGTGCGTGGCGTTCTCGCTGCCGTCCATTCTGCGCGGCCTGCAAGAGCAGCGGGAAAAAGCGGTGCAAAAACAGGTTGCGGCGGGGAAAATTACTCAGACGCAAGCCGACCAGGCCACGGCCATGACGGAGCGATTCATGACACCGGCGATCATGAAAATCTTTGGGGGAGCCGGGGCCGCCGTGGGATCCGTGGCTGGACTTTTTCTGATGGCGGTGCTGATCTGGCTCGCGCTTAAATGGTGGACAGAGGCCAGGCCCAGTTACATGAAAGTGGTCGAAATCTGCGGACTGGCAATGGTGATTGACGTCCCGCAAAAAATCCTGCGCATCTGCCTCGTCACATGGAAAGGAAACTTGCTCGCCACCGCCAGCCCAACCCTCTTCCTCGCCAACCCCAGCACAACCCATCGGGCGGATGTCTTTTTGTCCATGTTTGACGTGGTCGATTTTTGGTGGCTGGCCGTTTTGAGCCTGGGCGTGAGCAAAGTCGCGTCCGTTCGCTATCGAACCGCAGCATTCATCATTTTTGGCATCTGGTACGGCTTCCGCATCGTCGCCGCACTATTGACACCCTCCTCATGAGCCCAACGATCCTTCGGATTCCGGGACAAGCAGGTCTCGACACATTCCCATGCTTCATCGAGGCGGCGGCGCAGCCCCCGGTACCCAATTCCGTCCACAACCGGGGCACGGTAGGAAACCGTTGGACAAGATTGTTGAAGCCGGCCTGTGCGGAAGCATGGCGCCCGTGGTTTAGAATTTTCAGGGCATTTTGCCAGGCAGCCATGGAGGGTCAAACTGCGCCGCGCTTCACGTTTCCGCTCTCCGTTTTCAGTTTTCAGTTCTCTGCTTTCACATTTCAGCTTTTCCGAAGTCAGGGCGAGCTGATGCGGTAGTAGCGGCCGGGGCTGACCGTCTGCAAGGGTTCGCTGAAATGGAACAAACCGTTGGTGAGATTGACGTTAGTTAGCGACATCCAAACCGGATTGGCCAGGTTGGTGCAGGCTTGCACCGCGATGGGGATGTTGGCCGTGCCGGTGATGTTGAACCCAAATTGATTGTTTTTGAGGCCGAAGTTGGCTCCGCTGGTCTGGATCGCCGGATTCCAAAGGACGTTGGTCGAATAAGCAAACTGGGTGGTCCAACCGGTTGTGCCAGGCAGGTAATAATTGGTTGTGATTGGGTAGGACGCAAAAGGGCCGCCCTGATCTTCGATCTGGGCAGGAGCGTTGCCCAAGAAAAAGATACTGGTCAAGTATTCATCGCCTCCGAAAGCTTGCGCCCCAATTTGGGTAACGCTGGCTGGAATGACCACGTTGGTTAGGTTCCCGCAGGTATAAAATGCCGAGGGACCAATATAGGTGACACTACTCGGGATGATTAGGCTGTTCAGGGGGCATTGTTGGAACGCTGACTCGCCAATACTTATGAGCCCGTAAGAAAGCGTCACATTCGTCAGAAGGCAAGCGCCAAAAGCGTTAAGCCCGATATTGGTGACGCTCCCAGGGATCACGATGCTTTGCAAAGTGGCATCGCTGAGAAACGCATAGGTTTCTATGCTGGTGACGCCACCTCCAAGAGTGACATTAGTCAATCCGCTCACCGGAATGTTGTCCAATGAGCCAGAAAAACCGGTGCACCATTGAAAGGCCCCGTATCCAATGACGCCGCCGGCAATATTGACGGTGGTTAGGTTCGTGCAGTGGTAAAACGCGTTCGTTCCAATGGCGGTGACGCCGGCGATGGTCGCATTCGACAAACTTTCGCAGTAGGCAAATGTCATGTATCCAATGTTCGTAATATCCGCAGGGATGACGAGATTGGTCAAACCGGAGCACCCTTGAAATGTATATTCTGGAATGGATGTGATACCTGTGCCAATCGAGATGCTGGTCAGTCCCGTGCAACCCATGAACGCACTCGCGCCCATGTTGATAAGTGTATTGGGAATCGTAATGCTGGTCAGTCCGGTGCAATCCTCGAACGCGCCCGCGCCCAAGTTGGTAAGTGTATTGGGAATCGCAATATTTGTCAAGCCGATGCAGCCAGCGGTAGTGTCCTAATTTGGATTTTTCATGTCAGACTTGTACGCATAAGCCAACGCATACAGAACCCCTACAAGCAATGCCTGACAATATAAACCTGCCTCGTCCAAAGAAATGCGCTCGAACTCCTTGCCGTTAGGTTTATCCCACAAAGGAGCCTTTATCGTGGTGGTTTTTATCACATCGCCGTTTATTTGAATTACATCATTCCAAGGGGCATTCGCTCCTATGTATATGAACGCCGCCGCAGCCCCAATGGTCACGAACCTTTGACGCGGGCTCATTTTTTCCCTTTCGCTTTTGCCACAATCGCCACTTTGACCGCCGTTTGGGCGGATTCGACTGGCGGTATTTCCAGCACGGCAACAAACCTTTCGTCCTGATCGTCTTTGCCATCCACATGCGACCAGGCATAGGCCCGCTTGGCTTTGGGATGGCCTGTCAGGTCAAAGACCTCGACATAGCCTTTCCATACCGTCTTGCCCTGAAAGACTTCATGGACTGGCACGGTGGCGCGATGGATGGCCCCGCATTTGTGCAAGTGTTCAACGGCCAGCTTTAGCCGTTCAAGATATTCCCGGTTATTCGCCACAGCGTTCAATCAATTCCGCAACGCTCCATTGACTCTTTTCGACGCCAGCGGCCATTGCCGGGGTGCATCGAATTGCGCCATGCAGTTTGCAGAAGTTGTAATACGCGAAATTGAGGGAAACCGCAGCTTGAAAATTTTCGAGCTTTTTGCTGAAAGCATTGGTCAACCGGGTCAACCGGCGGCAGTGCATCCGCAAGGTGTGATTCTGCTTTTCGACGTGTGATGTCGAAATGCGGCATTTGTCAGGATGGCCAGCAATGGTGTTCTTTTCAATCTTCACGACTTCCGCCGGGCTATACCGACGAGCAGCTTCCTTGAAATTACCGAGGTGGGATACTGAATATTCTTTTACCACTTGGCCGTAGTCCACTTCGCATCCAAATCCGCGCTCCACAGCATCTTTGTAGCAGGAAAGACCATCTGACGAAAGCTGAATGCGGCTTATGAGGCGGGAAGCCAAATCGCCGATGAACGTATCTGCATGGTATCCGTCGCGCTTTCCAACCAAATACGAGGGAATCAGCTTGCTGTCACTGTCCAGCGCAATGAATGTCCAAACGCTGCCAACGCCGCTCTCGCTCGCTGTAACGGATTTGTCCTTCTTATTGACATATCCCCATATTTCATCGACTTCGACATTGCGACAGGAAAGGCCGCGCATTTTTTCATCGTGAATATTCGCGCAAGCTTGGCCGACCCGCACACCCAAGCGCATGATTGTGTCACGGTGAACTCCGGTAATCCGCTCAATAGCGCGGATGGACGAATCTTCGGCCAGCATTGAGATTGCCAGCGTTTTCTTTTCCGTTGTCAAATTATTAGCCATAAATTTCTTTTCTGGACATATTGTGACACACAAAGTATATTCATGTCAACGTTTTTGTTACACAAAAAGTATGAAAAAAGTAATGGGCCGACCAAGGCTTGGCACACAAAATGTGAAGGGTGTTTTCATTTCTGCCCGGTTTACCCCTGTTGAGGCAAAGCAAATACATGCCGCCATCATAAAATCAGGCTTGAAAAAATCAGACTTCGTAAGAAAGTCCTTGCTAAAATCTGCCGATATAGTAAATGTGTAACAGTAAATGGTGGAACTGGCGGGGGTCGGACCCGCATAACGCTGGTGTAAACTCAGGCTGTTTTACCATTAAACTACAGTCCCTTAACTGGTGCTGGCTCTGCGGGGCGCGTGATGCTCTTGATACGATGTTGTCACGCGCCCCGGCTCTTTTTTCACTCTTGTTCAATGCCCGCCCCTCATCAGGGTGGGTGTTTTTGCGCTGGTACGCGGGCGAGTCGGCGTGTCCCGTCTTGCGCTTAAATATACCTTTTCATACTCATTTTCATTTTCTTGCTGCGGCGTCCTGTTTCAGCGCCAAAATTATTGGGTTGATTGGAACTTTTCGCACAAACGTTCGTTTTCCGTCCTTTTCGCCTTCCGCCAGCCGTTTCTGGATAACCAAACCCATCGCAATCGGATAGACGCTGTTGTACAAATCTTTTGACTTGTTTTTATACCCTTCCGCTATCAAAGCGTCCACAATCTCTCTGACCGTCATCCCCGGCAGCTTGCCAGCAGTGTTAACCACATCAAGAATAGCGTCCGTTAAGCCCATGTTGGCGTACTTGCCGATCAAAGCCGGGGTGCCATTCCCTGGCTGCGGCTCACTTTCCCGAAACAGTTTCAAGGCAAGCCCCAATCCTGTGATTTCGGCTTTCCATTGCTCATTCTCATCTTGCAGAGAAACTATGTGGCCTTCGTTACCTTTTATCTTGGCCTCTCGTTCCTCAATCCATTCCTTAATTTGCTCAATCATTTCGCTCATAAGTCTGAGTGCTCAGTGAACATACAGGCATGAGTCGGCTGAGTCAAATGAGAAAATAGAAAAATCTCTGAGCGCTTTGGCTTTTGATACAGCACTATCCATGCCAAATTATAACTTATTTTTGACATCTGGATTCCAAATTAGGACACTACCCAGCCAGCGAAGGCACCCACGCCGAAGCTGGTGACCGTATTGGGAATCGTTATGCTGGTAAGGAATGGGCTTGGTCCTAAAGCACCCGGACCCGGTCCCACAAACACATCATTTCCAATGCCCGTAACCGTCATGCCGTTAATGCTGGATGGAATGGTCAAAGGGCCAGCTCCGACCTAATAGGTGATGGTGAGAGTAATGTCCGCGTTCGTGTTGTAACCGAAGTAGTCTTGGATCGTTTCCAGACCATCAAACGTAGAATTCCAACCGGCGGTGCTAGGCGCATAATACACCGTTGCGTCCGGTGATGAGACAAACGCAGTCGCATCAGCGGTCGGGACATTTCCAGTGAAATAAATATCGGCCAGATAGGGGCAGCCTTCAAAAGCATCGGCTCCAATGTTGGTCACACTGGCGGAGATGGTGAGGCCCTCCAGGTTATTGTCCGAAGAGAACGCATTCGTTCCGATGCTGCTGACTGGCAGGCCATCAATGGTAGCTGGAATGAGCACATTGTTGTCACCACCGGTGTATGCAGTTACGGTGAGGGTGTTGTCAGCATTTGTGCGGTAGGTGAATTGGGCTTGCACCGCTGTGGGCGCGGCCAAGAGCAGCCAGCCCATAAGCGCAAGGACGGTTTTTTTCGTGCTTTTTAGGAGGGTGCTCATACCAATGAAAACATCGCTGGATGCTTTCTGTCAGCGATGGGAATGCTAAAGATTTTCCTGATTTCCGTCAAGCCCAATGATTTAATTGAATTCGTCAAGCAGGCGGCCAAAATCGTATGCAAAGGGCTTGAAATAAATCACTTGCGGAAACAATGTGATTCCAATGCGCGAAGAAACGGAGGGGCAAGAAATGGGACGTAGCGGCGTCGGCAGAGCGCCGCCAATCCAGGCGTCGTAGCCAATCAATATGCCGGCAACCAATCTATTCTTGTATCAAGGAAACCCGCGTCAAAGGCTCACATGACTGAGGGGTCTAAGGAAATTGGTATTCAGTCGTTAGTCCTCAGCAGCGTCGGCAGCGATTGACGCCATGCCAGCGCCGCCTCACGCAGGCGCTGCGTCGTCTCAGGCTCATTTTGGGAGAGATTTGTGGTTTCATTCGAATCGGTTTGCATATTGTAAAGTTGGGTCGATGTGCCGTTATCATTGACCAGAAGCTTCCATTTGCCCTCTCGAATGGCGATGTGGGGGCTGCGGTCGAAGGCGGCGCCAGGATAATTAAAGAATTTCGATTTGCGGCCATACTCCCAGAAAATGGTCCTGGTATGGATGATCGGCTCGTTGACCAGTGCCTCGGTCATGTCCTCCCCGTCGAAAGGCACCCCGGTGGGCAACGAGGCATGGGCAATCGCGCCAAGGGTCGGAAAAAGATCGACCCCCTCCAAAACGGTCTGCTCATCGACCCGTCCCGCCGTGGTGTGACCAGGCCACCGCACAATGAAAGGCACCCGAATCCCGCCTTCATAGAGGCTCAGCTTGCTCCCGCGCAGTCCGCCCGTGCGGGCGTGATGGAAGGAAGGCAGCGGTCCATTATCGCTGGTGAAAATAACCAGCGTGTTTTGCTCCAGGCCGAGCGCTTTCAAACCGGCAAAGAGCCGCCCCATCTGGACATCGTACTCGGCCAGCACGTCGCAGAAATCCCGCTTTTGCTCCGAACGCGGGTTCTGCGCCTGCCGATCCAGATTCGGAACCCACGGCGTATGGACGTCGTCGGGCCAAATCTCGACATAGCAGGGCTGGTTCTTGTGGCGGCGCAGAAAATCCACGGCGTGGTCAACAAAATAGCGGGTGCGATCCCAGCGCTTGACCGGGTCCTTGGGCGACCAGATCCAGGCGGTGGCAGTGATGTTGGGATCCGGCTCCGGGCTTTCATAAGTCCCGACATGCTCGTCGTAGCCGTAGGCGCTGAAAGGGGGCGCATTGGTGACGTCGCGACCGCCGCCCAGGTGCCACTTGCCGAAATGCGCCGTCGCATAGCCGGCGGCTTTCAGCACGCGGGCCAGCGCCGGGGCGGAGGGAGGGAGAAAATCAGTCTGTTCGCAGTCGCGATTTTTTGCGCGTGTGTCAAGAAAAGTAGTGAAATTCCAACGGGCCGGAAACATGCCGGTGATGAACGCGGCGCGTGAGGGCGAGCATATCGGGGCGTTGTCGTAAAAATGGGTAAAGCGAACCCCCTCCCGCGCAAGGCGGTCGATATTGGGAGTGGGCGCGAAGTTTCCGCCGTAACAATTCAGATCGCTGTAACCCATGTCGTCCGTCAGCACAAAAACGATGTTCGGCTGTTTCGCGGATTCGGCTGCCGGAGAGGAAGACGTTTGGGAGCGGCAGGAGACACAAGCCATCCCCAGCAAGACCATGGCCCCGGCGCGGATAAGGAGATTATACATATTGATTACGCCTCGTGATAACGCTGCGCGATGGGAAAACGCCGGCCCACCCCAAACGCCTTGGTCGTCACTTTCAGGCCCGGAGCGGCCTGGCGTCGCTTGTATTCGTTGAAGTCGATCAAGCGAATCACTTGCTTGACCGTCGCTTCGGCAAAACCAAGCTGGACGATTTCAGCAAAGCTTCGTCCCTGGACAACATAATGATCAAGAATGGCATCGAGAATTTCGTAGGGCGGCAGGCTGTCCTGGTCGGTTTGATTGAAACGCAATTCCGCCGAAGGGACCTTGGTAATGGAAGCCAGAGGAATAATTTCCCGCGCGCGGTTGATCCATTTTGCCAGGCGATAAACCATCGTTTTCGGCACATCGCTGATCACAGCGAGGCCGCCGCACATGTCGCCGTAAAGCGTGCAATAGCCGACGGCCAGTTCGCTTTTGTTGCCGGTGGTGAGAAGCAGGGAACCGAACTTGTTGGACAATGCCATGAGAATGACTCCGCGCAATCGCGCCTGAATATTTTCCTCGGTGGTATCTTCGGCGCGGCCTTTGAAAACAGGTTGCAACTGCTGCCGCACCGACTCAAACGACGGTTGAATGGGAATGACATCGTATCGAATGCCGAGGCGCTCCGCCAACAGGCGCGCGTCATCCAAACTGCCCTTGGAGGAAAATTGCGACGGCAGCGAAATGCCGTGAACGTGCTCCGCTCCAAGCGCGGCCACAGCCACGCAGGCCACAACCGCCGAATCGATTCCACCGCTCAATCCAAGCACGGCGGATTTAAAACCACATTTTTGAAAATAGTCGCGCAGGCCGAGAACCAGGGCGTCATAGACATTCTGTTCGTCGGTGGCCTCAGGCGCGGAAACGGGCTGGCCGGTTTCAGTATCCGCCACCACAAAATCTTCTTCAAAAGATTTGGCCTTGGCAATCAACTGGCCCGCCGCGTTGAAAAGCAAACTGCCGCCATCGAAAAGCAATTCGTCGTTGCCCCCCACCAAATTGCAAAGGGCCACAGGCCGCCGCGCTTTGCGAGCGAGGCTGGCCAGCATGTCGTAGCGCAGTTTTTCCTTGCCCACGCACCAGGGTGAAGCTGAGATATTGAAAATGCATTCCACTCCCGCGGAAACCAGCGGCGCGATTGGATTTGTCTGATAGCGCCGTTGCGGCCAGAAATCTTCATCGTTCCAAATATCCTCGCAAATTGTCACCCCGCATACCGATTTGCCCATAGTCACGGGCGCATTTTCCCGAGCCGGCTCGAAATAGCGGTCTTCATCAAAAACATCATATGTAGGCAAAAGAGTTTTGGCTCGAGTGGCGACGATTTTCCCCCGGTGCAAAAGCGCCGCCTCGTTGGTGACGTCGCGTCCGGGCCGGTTCTTGTTTTCACCGACGTAGCCAACCAGCATCGCGGTTTCCCCACTGCCTGCGGCGAGGCGGTGCAGGACGGCGAGATTCCTGGCGATGAAATCCTTCTTGAGCAACAGGTCGCGCGGCGGATAACCCGTTATGGTCAATTCAGGGAAGAGCACGAAGTCGGCTTTTTCCGCCTGGGCGCGGCGTGTTCCCTCCATGATTTTGGCTTCATTGCCGGCCAGGTCGCCAACGGTCGTATTGATTTGGGCCAGGGCGATTTTCATTTCTATCCTGAAGGAGGCACCGGCTTAGCGGCGCTGCCTGGTAAATGATTCCGGCATACTGCCAGCCTCAGTTCGAACCAACGTGCCGGGCTCAATGTGATGACGCTTAAACCAACCCTGATTGACTTCCAAAACGTATAAAACATTGTGGGCAGTGGCCACGACGGCATTGGTGTCCTCCGGTTGCAAATCGTGAATTTCGAGGATGTTGCCCTCCACATCGATATAAGCGGCGGAAAGCGGCACGGTGCAATTCTTCATCCAAAACGAGGCCTGCATCGGCTGGGGCAACACAAACAACATGCCGGCGTTTTCCGCCATATTGGTGCGGAACATCATTCCCGTTTGTTCCTGCTCGGGGGTCAAAGCCAGTTCCGTCGCCAACTCCTCCGGCCCCAGCCACAGGCGGATGGTCTTCAGGCGGGGCTGGGCCTTGGTCGGCAAGGTGGGCTGGGACGGCTGCGTGGGCGTGGAGGTGACGGGCGGCGGCGGAGATTCCTTCCGGCACCCGGCAAAAGGGCCGATCAAAATTACGAATATCAGCGCGAACCATCTCATCCCGCGAGAATGCGCGAAGCCGTGGCCAAATTCAATGAAACTATTGCAGGGACATAAAACCGGTTTTGATAAGTTTTTAACACTTTATTGCCGGGTTTTTATTAACACCGCATTTCAATCCACTGTACGGTTTAAGCATGAAATGGAATGAAATTCTTCAGATCGTTTTGTTTTTCGGCTTGGGTATTGCGCTGACGCCGCCAGTGGGGCGCTTCATGGCCAGGGTGTATAAGGGCGAACGAACTTTCCTGTACCCCATCTGTCATCCCATAGAAAATCTGTTCTACCGGCTCACGGGCATTGACCCGAAAGAAGAGATGACATGGCTGAACTATTTCTGGGCCGTCCTGATGTTCGCCTTTGTCGGCTTCGCTGCCGACATGGCAATCTTCATGACTCAGCAATGGCTGCCGTTGAATCCGCAAAAGTTGCCCAACTGCACCTGGGATCTGGCGTTCATGCAGGCGTGGAGTTTCACCTGCAACGCCGATTGGCAATCCTACGCGGGCGAGACCACCATGAGTTATTTCTCGCAGGTCTTTGCCATCATGACGCATCAATTCCTGAGCGGTGCCGCGGGTCTGGCGGTGCTGGTGGCGGTGGGCCGGGCCTTGAAGCGCGCCAGCGTTAAGAGCATCGGGAATTTCTGGGTGGACCTGACCCGCGGGCTGCTCTACTTCGTGATTCCTCTTTCCGTGATTTGGGCCATTCCGCTCGCTTGGCAGGGTGTTCCCCAAACTTGGAAGCCTTACCCTAACGGCAATTTGATGGAGACTTACACGGGTCAGGCGCAAAAAACGGATGACAAGGGCAATAACGTGACGACCAATATTCAAATCGTCCTGTCAATGCCCAAACTGGATGCCAAAGGCCAGCCGGTCTTGACCAACGGCGTCGCCGTGATGGTAGACACACCCCAGGTGGATGCCAAAGGCGCGCCAATCATGACCAACGTACCGGTGATGGTGGACGTAAAAGTGACCACCCAACCAATTCCTGTTGGCCCGGTGGCATCGCTTGAATCCATCAAGCAGCTCTTCACCAACGGCGGCGGCTGGTACAATGTCAACAGCGCGCATCCGTTTGAAAATCCCACGCCACTGTCAAACTTTCTTGAATTGCTCGCCATCATCGTTGTGCCGATGGCACAGGTGTACATGTTCGGCCTGCTAGTTGGGAACAAGAAACACGCCTGGACATTATTCGCCGTCATGCTAGCTCTGTTTATCCTCTCCTTCGTTGGAGCCTGGTATTTTGAGGCGCAGCGAAACCCGGTCACAGGCAATTACGCGTCAAATATGGAGGGCAAGGAACAACGCATCGGGGTGATGAACAGCACGCTTTGGGCAGCGGCCTGCACTGCGATTGATAACGGGTCGGTCAATTCCATGCATGACAGTTACATGCCACTGGCGGGTATGATGCCATTGTGGAACATCCTCGTCGGCGAAATGCTGTTCGGCGGCATCGGTTGCGGCATGTATTGCATGTTGTTCCATGTGCTGATTACGGTGTTCATCGCCGGGCTGATGATTGGGCGAACGCCGGAATATCTGGGTAAAAAATTGGATGCGTGGTGCGCGACCTGGGCGGTCATCGGCGTGCTCATTCCGAACGCGGCTTGTTTGCTCCCGACTGCGCTGGCTGTCATGTTGCCACAGGGGTTGTCCAGCATGAACAACGGCGGTCCACACGGATTGACTGAGGTCCTATACTGCTTCGGCGAGGCAGCCAATAACAACGGCAGCGCTTTCGCCGGGCTAAACGCCAACACGCCCTTTTATAATATAGGCGCGGGCATTGTTATTTGGATCGGGCGGTTTATTCCGATCATTGCCGCACTGGCCATTGTCGGACGACTGGCATCGAAGAAAACCGTCGAAGCTTCAGCCGGCACACTGCCGACTCATGGTTTGACCTTCGGCCTGACTTTAACAGGAGTCATCGTCATCGTCGCTGCGCTCACCTTCTTCCCGGTGCTCTGCCTGGGGCCTATGGTTGAGCATGGCTTGATGCTATTGGGCAGGACTTTTTAAGACCTAAATAATTTCCAAATAAATTATGAGCACAAGAATTGAATTCAATTACTCGAAACTGTTTCGCCGGGCGGTGATCGATTCGTTTAAAAAGCTGAATCCACGCGACGAAGTCAAGAACCTGGTCATGTTCGTGGTGTGGCTGGGCTCCATCTGGACCACCGTCATTTTGTTTATGCCCGGCCAGTGCAATCTGTTCAACGTTCAGATTTGTTTTTGGCTGTGGTTCACCTGTCTGTTTGCCAATTTCGCCGAGGCCATGGCCGAAGGCCGTGGCAAAGCCCATGCCGATGCGTTGCGCGCCCTCCGCACCAAAACCATGGCCCGCAAACTGGTCAATGGAAAGGAAGTCTCGGTGGCGGCCAATGAATTGAAAATCAACGACCGCTTCGTCTGCGAAGCCGGCGAGTTCGTTCCCGCCGATGGTGAAGTTGTTGAAGGCATAGCCACGGTGGATGAATCGGCCATTACTGGCGAATCCGCGCCGGTGGTTCGCGAAAGCGGCGGCGACCGCAGCGCCGTGACCGGTGGCACGAAAGTCATTAGTGACAGGATTGTCGTCCGCGTCACCGCAGAATCCGGCGATTCATTCCTAGACCGTATGATATCCATGATCGAAGGGGCGCGGCGGCAAAAGACGCCGAACGAAATCGCGCTTAATATCGTCCTGGTCAGCCTGACCGCGTTGTTCATCGTCGTGGTTTTTGTGCTGCCTCCGTTCGCCCATTACAATGAAAACGCGGCCGGACAAAAGAACGTGGTATTGACTACAATTCCCGTCCTGCTCGCGCTGATCGTCTGTTTGATTCCGACGACCATCGGAGGATTGTTGAGCGCCATCGGCATTGCCGGCATTGACCGATTGATGCGGCGCAATGTGCTGGCGACGAGCGGCCGCGCCGTCGAGGCCGCCGGCGACGTGGACGTGCTGTTGCTCGATAAAACCGGAACCATCACGCTCGGCAACCGCCAGGCGACCGAATTTATCCCCGCGCCAGGAGTCAAGGTGGAGGATCTGGCCGACGCGGCGCAGCTCGGTTCACTGGCGGACGAAACACCCGAGGGTCGGTCCATCGTGACGCTGGCCAAAGAGAAATACGGTTTGCGCGGGCGCGAGATTGCCGAAACCTACGCGACGTTTATTCCGTTCACCGCGCAAACGCGCATGAGCGGCGTGGACCTTTATGACGAACGTGGCGGAGGCGCCGCCCGTACCGCGACCAGCGCGGAGCCTGCCGCAGCCGCCTTGCGCGCCGGGGGAGTCGCGACTGCCAAGTTGCCAGCCCAAACGCACGCGCCGGAAGCAAAACCGATTCGTTGCATTCGCAAAGGAGCCGCCGATGCGGTGGTCGCATATGTCAGCGGCAATGGAGGTCAGGTTGCCAAAAGTCTCATGGAAAGAGTGGATGAAATTTCGCGACAGGGCGGAACACCATTGCTCGTGGCGGATGGAGCCAAAGCACTCGGCGTCATTCATCTCAAGGACATTGTCAAAGGCGGCATCAAGGAGCGTTTCGCCCAGCTTCGCAAAATGGGCATCAAAACCATCATGGTCACGGGCGACAACCCGCTGACGGCCGCCTCCATCGCCGCCGAGGCCGGGGTGGACGATTTTATCGCCCGGGCCACGCCGGAAGATAAATTGGCCCGCATTCGCAAGGAACAGGAGGGCGGCAAATTGATTGCCATGATCGGGGACGGCACCAATGACGCCCCCGCCCTGGCTCAAGCCGACGTCGGCGTGGCGATGAACACTGGCACACAAGCCGCCCGCGAAGCCGGTAACATGGTGGATCTGGACAGCAACCCGACCAAGCTCATTGAAGTTGTGGAAATCGGGAAACAATTATTGATGACACGCGGCGCGCTGACCACGTTCAGCATCGCCAACGACGTCTCGAAGTATTTCGCGATCCTTCCGGCGATGTTTGGCCTCCTCTATGCCACGACGCCGGGGGGACGCGGTCCGTTGGACAAGCTGAACATCATGTATCTGCATTCGCCGCAAAGCGCCATCCTGGCCGCGGTTATTTTCAATGCGCTGATCATCGTCGCCCTCATTCCGTTGGCGCTCAAGGGTGTTAAATACCGGCCGTTGGGAGCGGCGGTGATCCTGCGCAACAACATGCTCATTTATGGCATCGGCGGCATCATCGTGCCATTCATATTCATCAAGTTGATTGATGTGTTGCTAGTGGCCGTTCACCTGGCGCCTTGATCCGTCGCTGCCCAAGATTTAACGAGGAAAAAATTATGATTAAACTTTTTACACAGTCAGTAAGACACTTGATCTTGTGGTGCGTGGTAACGGGCATCGTTTATCCGCTGGTCGTTACACTCATCGCGCAAGGAGCCTTTCGCAACCAAGCCAATGGAAGTTTGGTGGAACGTGATGGCAAAATGATTGGCTCGGCGCTTCTGGCCCAGCAATTCCAGGGATCGAATTACTTCTGGCCGCGGCCATCGGCATGCAGTTACGGCACGGGACCGACTGGTATCGCGGCCTCGAGCGGCAGCAACCTGGGTCCGACCAGTGGCGCGCTGCAAACCAACGTTATGAACAATGCCTCCGCCTTTATCAGCGGAAATAATCTGCCGACCAATACGTCGGTGCCTCCCGACATGGTCTTTGCTTCCGCGAGCGGCTTGGACCCGCACATCAGTCCCAAGGCTGCCCGGCTTCAGATTGCCCGCGTGGCCGGCGCGCGCGGATTGGGCCCGGACAAAGTCACAGAATTGGTCGAGAAGTTTGTCGAACCGCCGCAATGGGGCTTCCTGGGCGAACCACGTGTCAACGTGTTGCTCTTAAACATCGCGCTGGATGACCTGGCCGCGCAAAAGCCGGATAAAACTTCAACGCATAGCTGATCGTTTTTCAGAGGCGAATAGCGCGTCCACCCCTTGAATTGACTGGAAATTGTGCTAACGTTTTCCAAGAATGTGTCTGCGCTTCCGTTTGCTTTGCGCCCTGGCAGCAGCTTTGACCGCCGGCAGGATCTGGGCAGGCGGCAGCGGCTTGAACGTTGCCGTAATCATCAACCAAAACAGCACCAATTCCATCCAACTGGCCAATGCGTATTGTGAGCAACGTTGCGTCCCGCCGCAAAATGTCTTGCGCCTGACCAATCAATGGTCGGGCGGTTCGGTGTCATGTTCCGTGGAAGAGTTCCAGAACGAGTTGTGCGCCCCGTTGCTGAACATGTTGCAGAGCCGCAATCTCACCAACCAGATTCAGTTCGTGCTCCTCTCTATGGATTTGCCCTACGAAGTATATTCAACCAGCGGATTTAACAGCACCACGTCGGCCCTCTTGTACGGTTTCAAGCCGGACACGGCTTCGCCGGTTCCCGGCTATCCAAGCTGTTCGCTGCCGGATGATTCGTCCAACAGCTACGCTTTTAGCGAACTTCCCTTTTGCAAAGCTGCGCCGAACACGGCAACCACCAACTCGTTCCTGGCCGTCATGCTCACCGACAGCAACCTGGCCGGCGCTGAATCAATCCTCAACCGGGGCGTGGCCAGTGATAGTTCTTTCCCCGCGCAATCCGTCTATCTCGCCAAGACCGACGACACCGCGCGAAATGTCCGTTTTTACGAGTTTGATAACGCCATTTTCGAGACGCGCGTTCACGGCGACTATTCCATGCTCCGCACCAATACGGACTCGACCGACTTCACCAACCTGCTCGGCTTGGAAACCGGGCTGGCGGTCTTTGCGTTTCCGACCGACGCCTTTGTCCCGGGCGCAGTGGCTGACACGCTCACGTCCTATGGAGGAAATATGTTCGACAGCAGGGGCCAGACGGTGGTGCTGGCCTTTCTTGATGCCGGAGCCGCCGGCAGTTATGGCACGGTGATCGAACCCTGCAATTACACGCAAAAGTTTCCAAACGCACTCGCCTATTTCTATCAAGCGCGCGGCTTTTCCCTGGCGGAAGCCTATTACCAAAGCATCCAGAACCCCTACCAGGGCGTCATGGTCGGTGAACCTTTGTCCGCGCCCTTCGCCCTGCGCGGCGCGGGGACGTGGGAACAACTGCCCAACGGAACAGTGGCGCTCTCCGGCCGGACGAACCTGCAAATCCAGTTCTCCGCCGCCAGCGCCAACCTCCCCTTCAGCCAGGTCGATTTATTTGTTGACGGCACCTGGCTTGAAACCATCACAAACCTCCCGTCCGCGCCCGGCGATCTGTTGTCGGTCACGCTCAACGGTGTTTCCAACAGTTATGCAGTACCAGGCAACGCCACCCTCGCCTCGGTTGCCGGCGGCCTTGCGTCCGTTTTGAATGCCGCCAGCAACAGCACCATGGTCAGCGCCACCGCCTGGGGTGACCGGATTGAATTGCAATCCTTTGATCCGACGCTGCCCGGCGCCAGCGTGACGCTCGACGCGAGCACGACCAAAACGGAGACTTCCCCTGTCACTTTTCTGACCCCTGCCCGCCCCACTTTTCTTGACAGCATCGCCACTGGATTTCACTACTTGCTAGTCAGCAACAATCCTGCGCTGGACGACTGGCTGCAACTTATGGTGACCAAAACCAACGGAAACAACGTCACGTTGAGCGTGACGAATACGACCAGCGGCGCCACCATCGGCCAGCTTCTGCTGACTCTGTTCAACGAAGTCAATAATACGGCGGTTTTGCAATCATCCGATGGAATTTATGCCGCCGATTATGACGACTACTCCGGCGACGGACTGGACGCCGCCGATTGGACTCTTTACGCCCAATCTTCAGGCTGGACCGCCTCCGACATTCAAGTGACACTGACTGCGTCGCCGGATCTTTTGGTCCTGCCCCCTGGAACCAGCCCGTTGCAGGACAACCTTTCCGACCTTGTGCCGCGCAACCATCTCTACGTGGCGTCGGGTAGGCTTTCCTTGCCGGTCAGTTGGACATTGGACACCACGCAACTCCAGGACGGCTATCATGAATTGACGGCCGTCGCCTATGAAGGGACCAGCGTGCGCACCCAAACCCGCGTGACACAGAATGTCTTGATTCAAAACACTGGCCTGAGCGCCAGCCTCAACACTTTGTATGGCGGCTCCAATACCGACACTGGCGCGACGCTCCAGTTTTCCGTCACAGCGAACACCGGCAACGTCAGCACCATCGAATTATTCAGTACAGGCGGGTCGCTGGGGGCCGTCTCCAACCAGTCCACCGCGTTTTTTTCGGTGGCCGGGACGAACCTCGGCCTGGGCTTGCACCCGTTTTACGCCATCGTGACAGGCACTTCCGGCGGCCAGTACCGCACCGCGGCCACTTGGATTCGCCTAATTGGTCCGGAACCGCCGATTCTAATTTCGGTTAGTCACCCACCGACCACACTGCGGTGGGCCTCCACTGCGGGACGCAGCTATGATGTGCTAATGGCGACCAACGTCCTTGGGCCATTTCAAACCAACGCCATTGTCACTCCGTCCGGTTCAACCGCGATGTGGGTTGATACCAATGCATCTGTGGCCAAAAGATTCTATAGTATTGAAACATCGAATTAGCCGCCGATTCCCTTGCCAGCCATGGAATTTCTGTGCATGTTGAAGAAAACGGAAATGGACCCATGCAAGCGCGTGATTTTTCCCAGGCATCCGTAGCTCAATTGGATAGAGCTTCTGACTTCGGATCAGAAGGTTGCAGGTTCAAGTCCTGCCGGATGCACCATTATTAAATGCTTTATTATTAATACTTTGCAGAGACAAAGCGATTGCAAAAATAAGTTGGAAATATTTTGCTTGGCCACTGCTTGGCCACTTATCGGAGTTTGGATGCCTTGAGTGGGCGGCGCGGCGATGAGACTAGCTCTCAGGAATGCCGCCGCCGTAACGGGCAAAGCAAGCTCCTTATATCATTATCTCGTAGTCCCAGGGCTGATCGTTCTCCCGCTGTTCCCTCTTCTCCTTTTGCTCTTGTTCCATTATCGCCTTGTACGACAGCCGGAATACCGGATCGGGATGGTTCGCGCCCAGCGCCTTCGCCCGTTGGAGGCTTTCCCATCGTGATATTCGTTCGGGCTGCTCGTTTGCTGGCTCGTTGTTCATAGGTTTGCTTGGTGATTCATCCTGCGCTGCCCGTGTTTCCTCAATCATACCGTGTTCTGAGATCGGCGCAATGCTTCGGTGGTTCTGCGGCAAGGTATATCGCAGCGAGTACAAATGCCGACGACCTCTGCAAGAGGGGGGGCGGGGGGGGTATGGCTCCCGGCAGCCAGGACGGGTTGGCGTAACTGGTTCGGGCGCGGAAAATTTTATTACAAAAGGGCTTGTTTGCCTTGTTCAACCGATGGTCGGCGCACACGCTTCCTTATTCGTGGGTTTCTTGCGGACAATGCCCGCAGACTGAACCCGCGCCCATTTTCAAAAGGTTCAATGCGCGCCTCAATCTCAAGGACGGGATACCGCACCGTCGCCAGCCCGTATCGCCTAATCTATCGCGGAATCCGCGATGCCTACTACTGTTTCGACACCGAAACCAACAAACGCGAAAATCACGCCACCGACAACGCCGACGAAGCCGAACGGTGATCGCTATCAAAAACGAAGCCGTGCGCGGCTCGGCGAGGCGTCTCACCTGACGACCGGGACGGTCGCGCTCCCCATTTCACAAGAACTGCTGCCGTCCATTGGAAATGTCAAGGAAGCCTAATTTTTGCCCTTAAAATCTATTTCCCTGGTGGTTTTGGCGTCAACGTCCTTAGAGTCAAACACATCTATTCCACCCACTTTGATTTGCAGCCGGGTGGTGCCTCTCGTGGCGGTGGTTTTTAAGTTGCAATACTCGACGCTTTTACCCAAAAAGTTCTGGCTGATGACTGCCTTTTCAGCGGCGTGCAACTTAATCTCCTTTTTGCCGCTAAAATATCCGTAATCCATGCTAAGTTCGGGGAATTCCTGCCAACCTGCGGTTGTGGCAATAATGGTTATCATTTTATCAGGCTCCCCAGGGGTGTTTTCAGCCGCGCCTTGTTTGCCGCTAACTTGAGTGGTGAGATAATAACCGTCCGGGCCTTTTCCATAAGGGATTGAGATTTGGCTGCTGCCAATGGCTCGTGGTTGGACCGTCGACGCTGGCAGTTTGCATTCCAAGCCAATGATGCCTTCCGGCGGCAAGTTGAGAACATAAGTAATTCCATTGCGCGTAAATCCTTTTTGAAAGTTGGCTGGCAAAGAGAGTGCCGCGACGTTGGTCACATTGCTTTGCTGGAAGATAAACGGGGGCATCCCCTTGAGCTGAGTTTTCACCTGCTCGGAAACGCCCTGCCAATAATAGAGATCAAGGAATCCTTGAACATCCTTCTTATCGCATGCCGTTCGCATGCGCTCCGCCAGTTCAGACGGAGACGCCGGCGGTGCGGCGGGCAAAGTGGTCGTTTCAGCCAGCAAAGCCGCGAAAATTAAAATCAGACAAATCCCTAATTTAGATGACATGGTTTGGTGTTTCATATAGATACAGTTTGCTTTCTCGTTGTTTTACAGGGTCGGCACGAGGCTGACGCTAAAAGCGCAAGACATTGTTTGGCCTAAAGAGGCCCATTTGCCTTGTTCGTTCTCGTAAGCGGAACCAGCCTGCAACTTCTGATTGTTCTGAGCCCATTGACCTGCGGTGCTGCTTTGGGCGGGTTCAGCGCACAGCCAGTATTTGGTTCCTAAGTTCAAAACTGGACGGTTCTTTGATTTCAACAGCAGCGGCGCAGCGGCTTTCCGAGGGAGAGTAACGCCCTCAAATTGTTCAACCCATTTGCCTGGGATGCCTTTTTCGTCTTCGGCCAATATAATATTGACAAGGCCTTGGCCATGCACTGCGATCTCAATGACGTCCAAGGCCCCGGAAACTTTTGGTGAAAACCACTCTGCCTGCCCCCTGTATCCACGTCCACCTTGCTCCCCATACACCGCGCAAGTAACGCGGGCTCGGTATCTTTTCCTGGAATCGAAGGAACTGAACGCGCTGATTGCCGCCGGGTCGGCCACGTCATATCGAACCGCTTTGATCGCCGCGTGTTTGACTGCGCCGTGCCGCATCTGGACGAATGTCCATGATCCTCCCGCAATGAGCAGGCTTATGGCGAAAACGACCACCATCTTTGTGTTTTTCATTTTCATAACAGTCAATGCAATGGAACTGCGCGGTAGAAGCGGATCATGAAGTTTGTTGCGTCGGCATCGATGAATTCCATGTAGCCGCCTTGGTTGGTGACCGGCCCCAGCGGCGTCCAGGTCACCAGATTGGTTGACGCCTCGATGCCGTATCGCGCATTGGGATCGCCGACGAACCGCAACCGGAAAGCACCGCCCGGCAAAGCATCGAATGACACCAGGTTGAATGGCGTGATCTGCACGAGAGGGCGCTCCGGCGGAGGCGAAGTCACGATGGGTTGCGCCGGGATTTGAGCGGGTAGATTCAGCGGCGACAAAACATAGATGCGCCGTTGTTTGCCCTTCACCGCCTGCGCCACGATTTGCCCCCGGTCATTGATGGCCTCGGCGCTGACCAGATTCCAGCCCGGCTCCATGGCCACCAGATCATTCAGGTTCATCATTTCGCCGTCGTTCCAAATGCAGGCATAATAGCGGCCCTTGTCGGTCTGGGCCCAGCCGACCACCTGTTCCATATTGTTGACTGCAACGGCGACGCTGGTTTTGTTGTTGCTGGAACCGAGCAGCCGCATTCTGCCTTTCTCCCAGAGGAATGCCTGGAACGATTGCTTGCCTGACGAAGCCTGATTGGTAAGAGCCACGCTGCCGACTACAATTCCGTGGTCGTTGAGGTCGGCGGCGGTGGATTGCATCCCATTCAAATCGCCGAGATCGATCGCCTTCCCGTCCTGCCACAACATGGAACGCATACGCGTCGAGCCGTGGACGGGAGTGGCGCGCCCGAGGATTTCTCCACGGTTGTTGATCGCTTCGGCGTAAAAAATGGTTGAATTGCTGAGCAGTCCAAAATAGGCCGTTCGGCCCTGATCCAGGAGGAAGGACCGGGAATCGAGATTTGCCACAGTGAGATGGCCCGTGACTTGGGCTTGGTTGTTGATCTTGATTTGCGGAGCATAGAACGTATTTCCTTCACCGCCGAGTTTTGCAAAGTTGTCAATCACCCCGAGATCGGAAAACTCGCCATTGCGCAGGAGAAACGCGTGACGTTCGCCGTTGGTAAGGATGGATCCGACAATGTCTCCGGCATCGTTGATGCCGGTCGCCAGACTCTTGGCCCCGCCCAATGTTCCCAGATCAGTCATGGCGCCGTGGTTCCAGAGAAACGCGTGGGACTCGAGGTTTGTGGACGTCGCTCCGCCAACAACCTGCCCTCGATTATTCAGGGCCGTGAAGTGGCTGGATGCAAAGCCGGGAATCGTCCCCAATTCAGTCAAACTATATTTGTATGTTGCGGAATTGTCGTGCGCCGGGGTCGCAGGGTTGGCCGGTGCCTGGGCATTGCCGGCTGGGGCAGCCGGACTCCCCGGCGGCTTCATGGGCGCGATAAATAGAATCGCCATGGTGACGGTCAATGCGGCAAAACCGATGGCGGCGCCCGCCTTGATTTTCGCCCATGCCATCCCTTTTAAGGTGGCTTTGGCGAGAGTTGAAGCCGGGACTCCCGCCGCAGCGCCCTTGGCCAGCGCGGCTCTCGCCAGGATTGCTCCCAACCCGGCCGGGGCGGCCTTCATCGAGTTGGCCGTGATTGCGCCGGCAATCAACGCGACCGTGAGCGTCACGCCGCGCCGGTTGAAAATCTTTCTCAATTTTTCCACAGCCCGGGTGATGCGCCTCTGTGCCGCATCCTCGGTTACCCACAGCCTGGCGGCCACTTCCTTGTCGGATTTTTTTTCGAAATAGCGCAATACAATGGCTTTGCGGTCGTTGTCACCCAATTGGCCCAAGGCATCGTCCAGCAGCGGCGCAATTTGCGTCCAGACAGAAGACTCCGATTCAGGCGTCGTGGTTTGCATATAAGCCTCCTGTTCGCGACGTTGCCGGCGGGTTTCGGCTTTCACAAAATTGGCCGCAACAAGTCGTGCCGTTTGATACAACCAGCCGGACAAAACCGTGCCACGCCGCAGGCCACCCGCTTTGCTAGCAAGTATAATGAAAACCGCCTGCGCAATTTCCTCGGCATGATGCGAATTGCTGGTGAAACGCAGCCCAGCGGAATAGACGAGATTGATGTACCTCGACACCAAAGCGGCAAACGCTTCTTCAGATGCCGCTTGCACGTAATCCGCAAGTAATTTCTCATCATCCAATTCGTTCATCTGATAATACAATGTCCACGCCGCACAAGACCCGACAAACTTTTTCGATCAAGAAAAGGTTTCAACAGTGCAATTTCAGTTCTCTCGGCCAGTTGTCGGCAATCGGCAACGCTCTGCGGAATTTTCGGCCAATTTTGGACACCAAAACGGACACCAAACGTCTTATCGCCAGTTAGGAAAAGTAGTGACTGATTAGTCTTGAATTTTGGACACCAAAAATGCAGAATTCCCCCCGTAAATGCAGTGCGAATTTAGTCGCAACCTCTTCATTTGGTGGAATTACCGAATGGAAGGCCAGTTCAGGCAAAATAGCCCAAGTCCGACAACTGGATTTTCCTTCGCTCAGGTACCAGCCTCTGGCATCTGCACACCAAAATGGCGGAGCAAGGGCTGGGAAAAGAAGAAGGCCGCTCATATAGAGCGACCTTAAATCGAC
>Ga0182024_10003584_pt1 | contig 36736 bp, 31 predicted proteins | sample P32metaG_FD_120480 | JGI IMG/M metagenome (GOLD analysis project Ga0182024, IMG submission 120480) | Permafrost microbial communities from Stordalen Mire, Sweden - P3-2 metaG (Illumina Assembly) | ecosystem: Environmental > Terrestrial > Soil > Wetlands > Permafrost | place: Sweden: Stordalen...
CCCCGAAGATCTTCGCGCGGCACCAAGGGGTTCGGTTCTCGGTGGCTTTCCTCGGGTCCCGGCGGCGGACCACGAGTACCGGGGGCCGATGAGATCGTCGGCCTTCGCCCGTCCACCACGTGATGGCCGCCGTCCAGCTGTGGTGTCGGGTCACGATCGTGGGCCCTGACGGCTCCGAGCTTGCTCACTACTCGCTGGAGGGGCCGGGCGCCCCGGACCTCGGGGTAGTCGACGACGTGGCCCGCCTGGCGCTACTGGCGGGACGCCTCGGGGGTGGCGTCGTCCTCGCCGAAGTCTCGCCAACCCTGCGAGCGCTCTTCGGGGTGGCCGGCCTACACGTCGAGGTGGAGGGGCAGGCCGAACTCGGGAAAGAGCCGCTTGGGGTCCAAGAAGGCCAAGAAGAACACCATTCCGGTGATCTTCCCCTCTGAGAACTCGAGGACCTGCAGTGCCCACGGCGAGTGGCCGCCGGCCGGGTCCGGCCGGTATTGGCCGAAGGCCGGGCAGCCGTTGGCCGAGGTGGGCACAAGGAGCGAGCCGCGGCAGCCGCTCGGCCCAGGCTGGATCATCCAGCGGCCGATGTTGGACGCCCCCTGGATCCACATAGCGAACGGCGGCATCGACTGGATGGCGTCCTCGCGCAGCAGCGTCACCAGCCGCTCAATGTCGTAACGCTCGAAGGCGTCCACATAGCGTTTGAGCAGTTCGGCGTCGGCCCCGTCCAAGCTCTCGGGTTGGGTCTCCGACCGCAGGGAGCGCAGGGTGGTCCGTGCTCGCTGCAGGGCGCTGTTGACCGCGGGCACGCTCGTGTCGAGGAGCTCGGCCACCTCGGCCACCTGCCAACGCAGCACCTCGCAGAGGATCAACGCGGCGCGCTGGCGGGCCGGAAGGTGCTGGAGAGCTGTAACGAAAGCGAGGCGGATCGACTCGCGGTATTGGGCGATCTCAGCGGGATCCATACCTTCAGGAGCGACGCTGGCGTCGGAGACCGGGGTCACCCATGTGGCCTTTGGCAGCATCGGCCCGAGGAGAGACTCTTCGGGGGGCGAGGCCGCGCCCATCTCCATGGGCCGAGCCCGGCGCTGGACCTGGCGGTGCATGTCGATGCATACGTTGGTGGCGATCCGGTAAAGCCACGAGCGCACGCTGGAGCGGCCCTCGAACCCCTCCGCGTTGCGCCAGGCTCGCAGCATCGCCTCTTGGACGGCGTCCTCGGCCTCGAAGCCCGAGCCGAGCATGCGGTAGCAGTAGCCGGTCAGTTCCCGGCGGAACGGCTCCAGGTCGGATTGGGCCAGAGGGGCCTCGCGCACATCCACGGCAATACATGCTAGCGAGACGGCTTCAAGGGCGACGTGTGCCATCAACGGTTGGACGGAGCAGTCGAGCAGAACGGTGTCTCTTGGCAAGCTCGCTCCAGTGGAGGTTCTCGCGCCAGTTGTGAGAGAGAGCTGGACGTTCGAAGTGACCTCGTGAGCGGTCTACGACGGACACGCTTCAACCAGCGCTTAGATGACGCGGCGACACGACAGATCGTCGCAGGCCGACCGTATCGATGGGCAACGGCAGCCACCGGAAAGTCAACCAGGCGACGGTCAAGCGAGACCAGAGCGCTTGGAATCGCCGCCATTGGGCGGCGATTCGGCGTTTGCCAGTCACCGCACTAGGTATTGAAGGAACCTCTTGCGCGATCGATGCTGCTCAATCGCGATTGCGCCTCCAGCCAGTCGTTGGAACGCGCCACGCGGTCATCTGGGACGTGATGGCGACCACCAGGGCCATCCGTCTGACCACCGCAGCGTCGGCAGACTGCCATCCGGCCGTTCGTCTCTGGCGAGTGGTGCTCATCGAGGCGCCGACCGACGTCCGAAGCTTCCGGTGAATCCATGCTTCACTCCTCGCCCTGAGCGTCTTATCCAGACTGACGCCGAGCCGGAAAGCTGGAGGCGGCTCGAAGTGAGCGACCCCGTCCGATTGTCCACACTACTTCGGACCAGAATCCGACGCGCAATTCCCTCGATTGCTGGCCCAAATCGCTGCCCAGTGGGGATGCCCCCGAGCGTCACCGGGAGGGGGCGCCGCTGGCTCCGGCGACGCCGGGCGCTCCAGCCCAAGAACAGGACGGGCCTCAAGACGACGCGTCTGCACTCTGTGGATGTAAAGGAACCTTTCAACCTGCGGCCGCGTTACCCGGTGGTCGTCGTCCATGGGGAACGGTCGTAGATGTCGCCGCTCCGCATTGTGTCGCCGCTGGTTGTGCTCTTGGTTCCGCCGCCGGACGGAACGGTCGTCCCAGAGCGCGGTCCGGGTTATTTCGGCCCGTACGACGCCTTGCCGTTGATCCCCCAGTCCGGGGCGTCGCAGCGGAACGTGCCATTGCCCGGGTCCTCGACGCGCTGAAAACTCTGATTGACTACCTTGGCCAAGATGTAGCACGAGGGCGAGACCTTGTACGCCGGATCCCCGGGCGCTAACAGCCCGGACGCGTTGAAGTTGGTGACCTTGTGCAGCTCTGCGAGGACCTTGCCCCGGGTGGGGTGGGGACCGGCCGATTTGAGAGCCTGGACGAAGAGCTGCGCCGAAGCCCAGCCGTACAGGGTGTAGAGGTCAGGCGTCCAACCCTTCTTGGCCTTTTGTACCCAGGTCAAAAAGGTGTTGACCGCCGGGACGGCCTTACGGTCCTGGCCGAGATACAGGGCCTGGAGTTGACCGATGATGACCCCGTTGGCCGCCGCCCCACCGGCCGTCTTGATGAATTGGTCGGCGTAGGCGGGACCTCCCGAGTAGGACACCATGGGACGCCATCCCTGTTGGGTCATGCCCTGGATGAGTGCAGCGGAGACTTCCCAGTCCAGGTCGGTCATGAACAGCGTCTGGACACCGAGCGATCGCATATGGACGATGTCGGTAGTGAAGTCCGTCTCGAGAGGATTCACGTAGCGCACATAGGTGATCTTGTAGCCCTCGTGCTTGAGAGCGACCTCTTGGCCCTTCCATTGTGCAATGGCGGTGGCCGCGTTGGACACCAGCGCGCCGAGTGACAGGGACTTCGGGTAGTGCTTCTTCAGGTAAATCAGCGGACCGAGCGGGAGACCCTGGTTGATCGGCTGGGCGCTGTAAACGTTCGACAATGAGTTGGTCGTCGTGTCGAGGGTCACCGATACGTCAGGCATGCCGGGGTTCTGGGCCAGTACCGCACAGCCATAGCTGTCGAAGAGCGAAAAACTGCCGACCAGCGCGAAGTCGTTGGTCTCGGCCTGTTGGGTCTCAATCTGGTTCTGCTGGCCACTGAACCCGTCGTCATAGGAGGTGAGGCTGATCTTGCGGCCGTTGACGCCGCCTTTCGAGTTGACGTAGTCGAAGTACGCCTCGGCACCGACCGGAGCGCCCTCGAAGAGCCCCGGTACCGGTCCGCCGATGATCGACACGTTCCCAACAGATACCGACTTGGAGGTGATGCCGGTCGTGGAGTTGGATTGGGCCGCGGTGATCGGGACCGGTTTGCCGCAAAGTGACGCTGCTCCCGACGGAGTCGGCCCGACAGCGGCCACCACCACGCCGAGCGGCGCGGCCAGGACGGCCAGGGAGAGCACCGGGACGAGCCACCGGGCGACCCGACGGGCCGAGCCCGACGCCTCGTCCCGGTGCTTCTCCGCCAGCTGAGTGGTGCCGATTCCCATGCGAACCCCCCTTTTGCCTCGCCTATTCAACACCCTCGGACCCCAGAGGGAGCCCCGGTCTCCGTCTCGTGACCCCGCGAGCGGTTCGGATCAGCGGCGGGCGTCGAAGGTGGCGACCAGGGTGCGGGCTGCTCGGGCCTCGTCGATCCGGCTGACCGGCGTGGTCCGAGGAGCCGCCCACGCACTCTGGTCCCCAGACCTCGCCTCGACAACGATGGCTTCGAGAGCATCGGCCAACGCCTCGAGCGTCTGAAGGCTCTCGGTCTCGGTGGGTTCGATCATCAGCGCCTCGTCGACGATGAGCGGAAAGTACACCGTCGGTGAATGGAACCCTTCTTCGAGGAGGCGTTTGGCCACGTCGAGGGCCTTGACCGAGTGCTCCTTGCGCAGCGTGGAGGCCGACAGGACGACCTCATGCATGCAGGGTCGGTCGAAGGGCACGTCAAAGACGCCGGCCAAGCGGACGCGGAGCCAGTTGGCGTTGAGGACCGCCCGCTCGGCCACCCGCTGTAGCCCGTCGCTCCCGTGCACGAGGATGTAGGTGAGGGCTCGGGCCAGCACCAAGGCGTTCCCGTGCCAGCTGTGAACCCGTCCGATGGATCGCGACGGCTCAACCCAGGCGAACTCGCTCGGAGAAAAAGTGTTGCCTTCAGAGACCCCTCCGAGACGACGGACCGGACGCGGACCGGGCAGAAAGTCGACAAGCCGTTCAGACACCGCGACAGGCCCCGCCCCCGGGCCGCCCCCGCCATGGGGTGTGGCGAAGGTCTTGTGCAGGTTCATGTGCACGATGTCAAAGCCCATGTCGCCGGGACGCACCACGCCGAGGATGGCATTGAGGTTGGCGCCGTCGTAGTAGAGCAACCCGCCCACCTCATGCACCGCGGCGGCGATCTCAGCGATCTCTTCTTCGAAGAGACCGAGGGTGTTGGGGTTGGTCAGCATGATCCCGGCCACGTCGGTATCTAACACCTCTCGCAGGGCTCCCATGTCAACGCATCCCCGTTCGTCACTCGGGACGGTCGTGACCTCGTAGCCCCCGAGGGTGACCGAAGCCGGGTTGGTCCCATGGGCCGAGTCGGGAATGATTACCCGGTGCCGCTGCTCGCCGTTGGCCGCATGGAAGGCCCGCATGAGCAGCAACCCGGTCAGTTCGCCGGCGGCTCCCGCCGCCGGTTGCAGTGTCGCCGCGGCCATCCCGGTGATCGCGCAGAGCACCTCTTCTAACTCGACAAGGAGGGACAACCAACCTTGAGTGAGCGAGGCCGGCGCACCGGGATGCACCGCGGCGAGGCCCGGAAGGACCGCCACCGCATCACAGATCTTGGGGTTGTACTTCATGGTGCACGAACCGAGCGGGTAGGCGCCGAGGTCGACGGAGAACTGGCGATGGCTCAAGCGGGTGAAGTGCCCGACCAGGTCGCGCTCGGAGACCTCGGCCAACCTGACGGGTACGTCCCGGCGGTGCTCCACGGGCACCAACTCGTCGACCGGCCATTCGGGGACGCCGGTGGTGAGGAGCTGAACGCTGCGGCGACCCGGCTGGGAGAGCTCGAAAATCGTCGGTTCAGTCGCCCGGCCGAGCAATGGTGCGCTGGCGGCCCTTCCGCCGGCCGCCGGCCGGGGGGCCGCGTCGGCTATCTGCTTGGCATCGGTCTCGCTCGTCACCCGCGTACCGCCTTGTCGAGGGCGGCCACATAAGCGTCGAGTTCGGCCCGGGTGCGCCGTTCGGTTACCGCCACCAGCAGGCCATGGGAAGCGTCGTCGGGACTCACCGACCCGTCGTCGTCCCCACCGATGAGGTCGGACAGGGCCAGGCCGGCCAGGAACCCCTGATCGGCCATGCGTTCGATGACCACCGGCGCGGGGACCGCGCAGCGCAGCGCGAACTCGCGCACCACCGGGCTGTTGCCGGTGAGCGGGCTCACCCCGTCCAGCTCGAGCAGGGCTTCGCGCAAGTAGCGGGTGCCTCGGGCACAGCGCAGGGCCACCTCGGCCAGCCCGGCCGTACCCAGCCACCCGAGTTGGATCGCCGCGGTGACCGCCATAAGCGTCTGGTTGGTGCAGACGTTCGAGGTGGCTTTCTCGCGTCGGATGTCCTGCTCGCGTGCCCGCAGCGTGGTGACGTAGGCCCGCCGTCCCTCGGTGTCCACGGTCTCGCCCACGAGGCGCCCGGGGAGCCGGCGGACCTGGGCCATCGTGCAGGCGAACAACCCGAGGTAGGGACCACCGAAGCCGAGGCCGGTGCCGAGCGGCTGGCCCTCCCCCACCACGACGTCGGCCCCCCAATCCCCCGGCGATCGAACAATGCCCGCGGCTACCGGGTCCGCCGTCGCCACCAGCATCGCCCCGTAACCATCGCAACGACGCCGGGCCTCGCCCAGGTCCTCGAGGCAGCCGAGATAGTTCGGATACCCCGCAACCAAGACCCCCGGGGTCCCTCCGGGCCCCCCGTCGTCTCCGGGCCATACCGTCTGGCCCTCGTGCAGGGGGATCTCGATCAGCTCGTGGCCCGTACCGGCGGCGAAGGTGGCCAGCACCGCACGCCAGTGCGGGTGGACACCCGTCGAGACCCAGACGGTCCGACGACCGCTGGCGGCCACCCCGAGATTGACTGCTTCGACCAACGCGTTGGACCCGTCGTAGAGCGAGGCGTTGGCGACGGGCAGTCCGGCCAGTCGGGCCACCATGGTCTGGAACTCAAAGACCGCCTGGAGCACACCTTGCGCGACCTCGGGCTGGTACGGCGTATAGGAGGTCACGAACTCCGAACGCCCGGCCAATGCCCGGACCACCGGCGGCACCTCGTGGTCGTAGGCGCCGCCGCCTGCGAAACACACGAGACGATCACCCCGGGCACGGTTGGCGTCGGCCAACTGCTCGATGTGGGCGAGCACGTCAGGCTCGGGGGCGCCCTCGGCGAAGCGCAGGCCGCCCGCCAGGCGCAACGCTTCGGGGACCGAATCGAAGAGCTCGTCAAGGTGAGAGAGCCCGAGGAAAGCGAGCATCGCCGCGATCTCCTCGTCGGTGTGGGGGAGGTAGTCCGCCATCAGGCCGCCCCCGCCTTGGCGTCGCTCGGTGGCCACGCACGGGTGGGCGCCACTACCGCCCCGAGTCCCCTGCCGCGCACGGTGACGGTGACCGATTCGCCGTCGGATACGACGGCTGCTGTGTCGACCAAGGCCAAGGCGATACCCGTCTCGAGCATGGGCGAGAAGTTTCCGCTGGTCACCGTGCCGACCTGGCGGTCCCCGCGTTCGACGGCCGATCCCTCTCGGGGAGGCTGACGCCCCTCGGCCCGAAGCCCGCGCAGGCGCCGGAGCGGCCCGCTCTCCCGCTCGCGCTCGAGCGCGGCACGGCCCACGAAATCGCCCTTGTCCCAGCCGACCACCCAACCGAGCCCCGCCTGGAGGGGTGTGATCCCCGGGCCGAGTTCGTGGCCGTGCAGGGGAAAGCCGGCTTCGAGCCGCAGGGTGTCGCGGGCCCCGAGTCCGGCCGGGGCGACCCCGGCGGCCAGCACAGCATCCCAAAAATCGGAGGCGATGGCGCTCGGAACCGCGCACTCGACCCCGTCCTCGCCGGTATAGCCCGTCCCCGCGGCCACACATGACACGCCCCGCCAGTCAAACTTTGTCACGTGGAACCGGCCGACGGCCGCGGCTTGCGCCGAGACCGACCGAAGGTGGATGCGGGCGTCGGGTCCTTGCACGGCGATCACCGCCCGATCCGCCGTGGTGTCGGTCCCCCCGATCGCGGCGAGCACCGATGAGGTATTCGACGCGTTGGGCATGACGTCGAAGCGGCGCTCGTCCACCCACCACACGATGATGTCGTCGGTCACCGAGCCGTCCTCGGCCAAAAGATGGGTGTACTGGGCCCGCCCCGGGGCGACCTTGGAGAGGTCGTTGGTAAGCGTCCTCTGCAACAGATCGAAGGCGTCGGGACCGGTCACCTGGACCGTCCCGAGGTGGCTCACGTCAAAGGCCACCGCCGCTGAGCGACAGGCCCGGTGCTCGGAGATCGTCCCCTCCTTGTAGGAGAGGGGCATCTCCCAGCCGCCGAAGGGGACCAACTTCGCGCCGAGGGCGACATGGCGGTCGTGCAGCGCTGAGCGCCGGTTCGGCGTTCCGCCCGCCGATGGTGCATGGCCGTCTCCCCCGGTCGCTGCACCCTCCACACCAGGCAGTCTAGGCCGCGTTCACCGCAGCCGGATCGAGCCCGTGGCGCTCCAAGAGGGCACGGAAGTCCCGCTGGTAGACGACGACCACCTCTATCTCGGGGTACAGCTCACGCATGCGGCGGACCTTGGCGTTCTTGCGGGTGACCAGGCGCTGGTCGGCCGTGGTGAGCTCGACGAAACACCGCTGGTCGGCCAGCCAGAAGTCGGGCCGGAACCCCGAGTTGGGCGAGCCCCCGTCGTCCCAGCGCAGGGCGAACTCGACCGGTTCGTATTCCCAGCGAATTCCATGGATGTCGAGCAACGCGGCGAATAGGCGTTCGGAGGGATGGGCGAAGCGCACCGCGGACGCGGGCGCGTGCGAAGGATGGGTGCGCGGCCGACCAACGGTGGACGGCGCGGGCGTCACTCCCCGGCGGCTCGGGGCCGAACGCCCACATGGGGAGCCGCCTCACCCTGGCGTCGGGTGACCGGCTCGCCTCTTTCGATGCGGACGATATCGGCCGCCAGCTCGTCGACAACGCCCGAGAGCGGGACGATGTTGAACACCCCCTGGCCCCCGGCCAACAGATCGACCACCTCGCCGTTGGATCGGGCCAACACCGACCTGGTGCTGGTCAGCACCAGGTTGGCCGAGGCGAGGTCGGCACCCAGCTCCTCTCGCAGGCAGTCGACGGCCCGGCGGGCGGACTGCAAGGAGATCCCCGAGTCGAGCAGTTGCTTGATCACCTTGAGTTCGAGCACGTCCTGGTAGGAGTAGACCCGCTTGGTCCCGCTCCCTTTGGCCTCGACCAAGGAGGGGCGCAGGAGGCCGGTGCGAGCCCAATAGTCGAGCTGGCGGTAGGTGATCCCGACCAAAGCGCAGACCACGGGCCCGTGGAACCCTCCGACATCGAGCGCGGCCATCTCTTGTGCTTCGGCCATGCGGCCCCCTTCGTCTGTCCGACCCTCCTGACTCTAGTCGGCCGAGACGACACCTGCGTAGTTACGTGAGCGTGATATCGCGGAATTCAGGCCGGCTCGGGGAGTGGGTCAGCGGGTCCCCAGGCCAGGACCGGCCCTCGGGCTCGCACCCCGACCCGGGTCCCGGGGACAAAGGGGGTGCCGCCGTTGATGCGCACGACCAGGCGGGCGTCGGCGGGCCCGGCGTCGGGTTGCACCTTGACCACCGCGTCGTGCCCGAAGTACTGGTACTCACGGACCACACCGGCGAGTGGCGCCCCGTCGGCCTCGGTGCTGAGCTCGAGCTGTTCGGGCCGGACCATCACGGTGACGCGGCCCGACGCCGGGACAGTGGACCAGGTTTCTAGGACCAACACTCCGAGTTCGGTGCGCACCCCGTCGGCCCCGACCGTGCCGGGCATCAAATTGGCCTCGCCGAGAAAGCGGGCCACCCCGGCGTCCTTGGGGTGCGAGTACAGGGCATGGGGGGTGTCAAATTGACCGATGCGGCCCTCGCTGATCACCGCAACATGGTCGGCCCAGCTGAGCGCCTCATCCTGATCATGGGTGACAAGCAGGGCCGTCGTCCCGGACCGGCGGAGCACCGCTTGGACGTCGGCTCGGACGTTGGCCCGCAGCGACGCGTCGAGCGAGGAGAACGGTTCGTCGAGCAGCACGAGGGACGGGTTGATGGCGAGGGCGCGGGCCAGGGCCACCCGCTGTTGTTGACCGCCGGAGAGTTGGTGCGGGTAACGCAAGCCCCAGCCCCGCAGTCCGACGAGCTCGAGCAGGTCCCCCACCACACCTGAGCGACGTACCGACTTCGCCAAGCCGAACGCCACGTTGCGACCGACAGTGAGATGCGGGAAAAGCGCCCCCTCTTGGGGTACGTATCCGATGCTGCGGTCCTCGGGGGACACGTAGCGGTCCCCATCGTCGACCACCTTCCCGCCGATCCTGACCTCGCCCCGATCGACCCGCTCGAATCCGACGACCACCCGCAACAGCGTCGTCTTGCCACTGCCCGACGGCCCGAGAATGGCGGTAAGCGAACCGGCGGGAACCTCGAGATCGACCCCGGTCAACACCGGTTGGGATCCGAAGCCCTTGTGCAGGTCGGTGACGGCAAGGTTCGTCACTTGGGCACCGTAGCGCGCGAGGGTAAACGGTCGAACCAACGCCCGAGCACGTAGCTCGGGACGGCGGCGATGAGGATCATCAGCGCGGCATACGGAGCCGCCTGTCCGTAGGAGCCGTTGGTCTGGAAGACCCAGAACTGGGTGGACAACGTTTGGGCTCCGGTCGGGATGAGGACGAGGGTCGCGGTGAGTTCGGTCACCGCCTCTAAGAAGACGAGACAGAAGGCGGCGGCGAGTCCGGGAGCGACGAGCGGGAGAGTCACCGACCAGAGCACGGCCAGCCGGCCACGCCCGAGGGAGCGGCCGATCTCCTCGAACGACGCCGGGGCCCTCGCCACCGAGGATCGCACGGCGACGAGGGCCAGCGGGAAGAACATGATGGCGTAGGCCGCGATCAACAGGTACGCGCTCTGGTACAAAAAGCCCGAGGCGTAGCGCTCGGAGAAATAGGTGAATGCGAGAGCGATGACTAGTCCGGGCATGGCCAACACGAGATAGGTGCTGCGCTCAAGGGTCATGGCCCGCCAACTCGGGTGGCGCACCGAGAGCAGGGCCACGGGCAACGCGAGCACCGTGGACAACACCCCGGCGGCGGCGGCATAGAAGGCGGTGTGCCAGGCGGCCGAGGCGACAGAGGCCGGGGGAAGGGTGGAGCTGGTGCCGGCGAATAGCCAATAGACGATCGCCCCCAACGGCACGCCGAGAGCCAGCGCCACCAGGACGACAAAGGCGCCGAGCACCGGCACTTTGGCCCGGCCGAGAGGTTGGGGCCGCACCAGGCGGGCGGCCATCGGCCCGATCCGGCTCACCCCTCCCCGCCCGCGCGTCGCTGCCTCTCCGGCCAGCACGGCAACGCTCAGGAGCACGAGCACGAGGGACAGGGCGCACGCGGCCGCCGTATCGAAGCCGGTGTTGAACTCACTGAAGATCTCGGTGGTGAAGGTTCGGTACCCGAGGATCTCGAAGGCCCCGTACTCGGCGAAAACCACCAGGCAGACGAGCACACAGCCGCCCATCACCGCGAGGCGGGACTGACCCACCGTCACCCGCCAAAATGTCCGGTAACGGCCGACCCCGAGGCTCCGAGCGACCTCTTCTTGCCCTGGATCGGCATTGCGCAGGCTGGCCGCCACCGGCAGGTACACGAGGGGGTAGACGGCGAAGGTCATGACCAGCACCGCACCGCCGAATCCACCCACCGACTCGAAGACCGATTTCCAGCCGAAGGCCACCGCGAAGTCCGGGATGCCGACGGGGATGACAACCAACACGGCCCAGATGCGCCGACCGGGAAGGTCGGTCCGCTCCACGCACCAGGCGGCCAGGGTGCCGATGACCGCACACAAGGCGGTGACCACCACGCTCAGACTGATCGTGTTCCACAGAAGCGACAGGGTGAGCTGGCGGAAAAGCTTGGGGACAACGGCACCCCAGCCGTACTGGACGGCTTCGAGCACGAGAAAGGCCAGCGGCACCAGAAGGAGCACCGCCACCGCTCCGGCCAAAAAGACGAGACCCCGAGGAGCGCGGGTGCTTCCCGAGGGCTTCGCCGGCGTCATCGCCGACTGGGGCGGGGGCGACGGCGGTGTCTCGAGGGTCGTCGTCATCGCGTCAGGACCAGGCGCTCGGGCCCAAAACGACCGGGGTTACCGCCGATCCCGAGGTCACAACAACTGGACCTTTTGCAAGAGGGCCACCGCGGCGGCGCCATCGCCGAGTTCAACGACGGTGATCGGGTTGGCCCGCAACTGGGCAAGGGGCACCTCCCCCCTCGGGGTGATGGAGACCCCTGAGCCGATCGGGTACTCCCAGCTGTCGCCGTGGCCGATGATCTCCTGGCCCTGCTTGCTCGTGACAAAAGCCAGGAACTTCTGCGCGTCAGCTTGGTGCTTCGACGACTTCAACACGGCAGCCCCCGAGACGTTGATCACATAACCCACGTCGCCCGGAGCAAAGTACGCAATGGCCGAATGCATCCCCGAGGCGCCCACGTTCACCTGCTCTCGGTACCAGTAGTACTGGTTGATGATGCCAATCGCCGCTTGCCCGCTGTTGACCACCGAGGTGATCGTCTCGTTGTCGGGGTAGACGTGGCTGCCGGCGTTCGCCTTGAGCGCTTCGAGCCATCGGAGGGCCGCCGCTTCGCCGTATGTGCGGATAACCGAGGACACGATGGGTTGGAAGTCGGTCTCGCCGGCCGCGATGGCCAGCTTCCCCTTCCATTGCGGGTCGGCCAGATCCAGGGCCGATGCGGGGAGCTGGTCGGCCTTGAGCAGAGTGGTGTTGTAAATCATCACGCTCACCCGGGCCGACACTCCGACCCAGTCCCCAGTTGGCGAGTTGTACTTCGACGGCACATGGTCGAGGGTCGATGGAGCGACGGGGGCGAGGAGGTGCTTTTGCTGGAGGAACTCGAGAGGCGGCGAGTTCTCCGTATAGATGACATCGGCCGGCGAACGGGCGCCCTCGGCCACGATCTGGTTGGCGAACACGTCCTCGTCGTCGTTGCGCACCTGCACGGTGATCCCGCTCTCGTGCTCAAAGGCGTTGACAAGCGCCTCGGTGGTCTGCGGGTGCTGGCCGTTGTAGAGCGTGATGGTGGCACCGCTGTTGGAACCACAGGCGGTGAGTAGGGCCCCGGCCACGAGTATCGCTCCGAGCGCCCCGACCGATCGACTGCGCCCCACCCCTCACCTCCCGTGCCCGTGTCCCCTCGGGTCCCCGGCCGACGCTGGCCGAGCGCCGCAACCTCGGAGGTGACTGATGGGAAGATCGTCCTTTGAAATCAAGTTAGGGCACCCTAATTCCACCGGTCCTGCGGGTCAAGGCACCGGCCGCTTTGGCGATACTGCGAGGACGGCCCTTCGCCTGACAACAAGGCCGCTCGAGCCGGGGCCGGACCCGTCGGTTCAGCGCAACGGGCCGAAGTCGGCCCGCCCCTCGAAAGGACTAGACGGCTCGGCATGAAAGCGCAGCGGCACCCGCCCGGCCCGGCGGGCCACCCACCCCGCCTCGACGGCCAACCGCATGGCCGACGCCATGGCCGCGGGATCGTGGGCTCGGTTCACCGCAGTGGCGACCAGCACGCCGTCGCAGCCGAGTTCCATCGCCTGGGAGGCATCCGAAGCGGTCCCTAGCCCGGCGTCGAGGATGACCGGGACCGACACGAGCTCGCGGATCAGTGCCAGGTTGTGGGGGTTGCGGATGCCGAGCCCGCTGCCGATCGGCGAGCCCAAAGGCATGACCGCAGCGCAGCCCACCTGCTCGAGGCGGCGGGCCACCACGGGATCGTCCGAGGTGTAGGGAAAGACGACGAACCCCTCGTCGACCAGTTGTTCGGCTGCGCTGAGCAGCTCCACGGGGTCGGGCAAGAGCGTCCGGTCGTCGCCGATCACCTCCAGCTTCACCCAGTCGGTTTCGAAGGCCTCGCGGGCCAGCTTGGCCGTCAGGACCGCCTCGGTGGCGGTGAAGCAACCGGCGGTGTTGGGCAGCACCCGGATCCCACAACCCGTCAGCAGGCCGATCAGCGAGCCGCGCGCCGTCGGGTCCACCCGGCGGACGGCGACCGTGGCCATCGCGGTACCCGAGGCCACCAGGGCCGCCTCCAAGGACTCGAGGCTGGTCATACCCCCGGTTCCGAGGATGAGCCGTGAGCCCAGCATCTCACCGGCGATGACCAGGGCATCACCGGCCGATTCGGCCGCGGGCGGCAGTGGTGGTTCGAGGCCCGGCACGCAACCTGAGGCTAGCCGTTAGCGTTGGCGGGGCTGCCCGGACCCCTCGGTAGTCTGCGATGGTGACCCCGAGAATCGCCCTCACCATCGCCGGGTCGGACTCTGGTGGCGGGGCGGGCGTGCAGGCCGACCTCAAGACCTTTGCCGCGCACGGCCTGCATGGGACGAGTGCGATCACCGCGGTCACCGCGCAGCACACGACGGCGGTGTTGGGCGTCGTGGTCATGGAGCCGGCCTTCGTCATCAGCCAGATCGAAGCCGTCCGGGCCGACCTCCCGCCGCTCGCGGTCAAAACCGGCATGTTGGCCACTCAAGCAACGGTGGCCGCGGTGGCCGAGCTGGCTGCCGCCGGCGCCCTCCCCAATCTGGTGGTCGATCCCGTGCTCGTCTCGTCGAGCGGCCAGCTGCTCATGGAGGACGGGGGCCTGCGCGCCTACCGCGAGCTGCTGCTGGCTCACGCCGTTGTGGCGACACCGAATCTGCGGGAAGCCGCAGTCCTCACCGGCAGGCAGGTCACCGATCTGACGACGACGGACGCCATGATGGAGGCGGCCGAGGAGATCCGGGCGCTCGGGGCCGCAACGGTCGTGGTCAAGGGCGGCCATCTGGGCCGGTCGGGTTCGACGGTCTCGCCGGACGTCGTCGCCGGGGTGGGCGGTCCGCTGGTCCTTGAGGCGCTGCGGGTGGCCACCCGCAACGACCACGGGACCGGCTGCTCGCTGTCGGCGGCCATCGCGGCCAACCTGGCCCTCGGGGCCGACCCGATCAGCGCCATCAGGGCGGCCAAGGACTTCGTCCACCGGGCCCTGCTCGGCGCCGCCGCCTGGGACCTCGGAGCCGGGCACGGTCCGATCGATCATTTCGCCTGGTCCACCGGGCCATCCCCCGCGGCCCCCCGGCCGCGGCGCCGGTCGTAGTCTGGACGGGTTATGGAAGAGGTCGAAACCGCGTCGGCACCCGAGCAGATGGCGGCAGACCGACACGGGCCCCCGGTGCCTCCGGTGCGCTCGGGCCCGGGCATGCGGCCCGCCCTCATCGTCATGGGCATTGCGGTGTTCATCGTGCTCCTTTTCGGCGTCACCGCCGCCATTACCGGGGGCGCACCCACGAGCAGCGTGCACCGTGGCGGGGCGCTCCGGGTCCGCGGTACGACGTTGCTGGCCATCCCGGCGGCGCCCGCACTCGGGCCGATCATCGAGCCGGGGTCGCCGCCAGCCAACATCGTCGACAGCCTCACCATCCCGAAGACCGCGACGGTCCTCACCTCGACCGACAACGGCGACGGGGCCAGCCAGTACGACAAGCAGATGTCTTTTCGTGTATCGGCGTCCGAACAGTCGGTGATCGCCTTCTATCGATCCGAACTCACCGGTTCCGGATGGGTCCTCGCAAGCGACGGTCCGGCCTACGGCCAACGCGCCATCGAGGTACTGGCCAAGAAGGGCGGCGCCGACGGATGGGAATGGGAGGCCGGGGCCGTCATCTCCCCCACGACGTTCTCTGGTTCGACGAGCCGGGAGTCGACCCAGTTCGTCCTCCGGCTCTTCCAGATTCCTGACGCCAACTAAACGAACGAGGCGTGCGCCGCGGCGCTCACGCCACGAGGGCGTCGCGCCCGGGAGGGTCGCTCACACCGCCGGACCGCTGATCGGCCCCGTGACCCGCGATCAGCTCGTCGGCGCCGCGCAACAGGTACGCCCACACGAAGAAGTTGACTGGGTACAGCAGATAGCCAACCCGTGTGGCCGGTGCGAACAAAATGGCGATCAGCATCACCCAGCCGGCCAACGAGGTCGCCTGGGCCGTCGTCTGGGGGGGATGTAACAACAGATGGCGGGCCAAGATAAGGCCGCCGAGCACGCCCACGGTCAGCGGCAAGATCCGGTGCAGCTGGGGGAAGGCAGCGACGATCAGATGCCCTGGCAGCGGGCTGGCGGCCGGTGAGGCCACGCCGGCCAGGCCGAGAGGGAAAAGGATGACGTTCTGGACGAATGCGTCGGCGTTGCGGAACAAGAACGGCACCACCACCGGACCGATGACCACCAGCATCCCGATGGCCATCTTCAGCGGGGCTCGCTTCCCGTTCTTGTCGCGAGCGGCGAACAGAGCCAGCGCCGCGAGCGGCCAGGCGGTGAACTTCATGGCCGAGACGATGCCGAGGACGATACCGCTCCAGACCGGTTGTCGGCGTTGCGCGAGCACCATCCCGAGGAGGAGAAAGGCCACGATCGGCATGTCGTCGCCGCCGGTCGCCAACGGCAACGCCGCGGTGGGCAAGACCGTCAGCACCTGCAGGGCGCGCACCTTGCGCTCGGTGGGCCCGTCGCACAATCCGAGCGCGAGGGCCACCACCAACAAGGTGGCAACGCTGAAGAAGATGCGGGCGTCGGTCACCCGGACCGGTTCACGGGTGCTCGAGGGAAGACCAAACACCGACATCAGCGGAAGGTACGGAAAGAACGACTCGTAGGTGGGTTCCCCCCGCACCGCCGAGACGATGTGTCCGTGCTTGACCTCGGCGTGGTACGGGTCCTGGCCCAGGGCAGCCCGGTGGCCCGCCTGTTCGATCGTCACCACTTCGGGCTGGACGTGGGCGGCCGGGTTCCCCTCGCTGCGCCAGGCCACCTCCAGGCTCAATGGTGCCAGGGTGGCCCCGACCAGCACGAACAAAAAGAGCCAGATCCGAGCGGCCCCCAAGTGGTGGGAGAGACCCGGGGAGCCGCTCGCATCGTCCCGCTGCGATGAAGCGGCGGCGAGGCGGACGCGGTGGCGTTCGAGGACGAGGGCGATCGCCGCGGCCAGCAAGTAGGGGCCGAGGGCCAGCTCGCCCCACGTCCGGTACAGATCGATCTGTGAGAATTTCGCGGTGATGCCGGCGAACAGGGCCGAGAACGCGTAGAGGACCGCATCGCCCTCCTCGGGGCCCCATGACCTCACCCGAGCACCTGCCCACTGGTGGAGCTGACGCACCATGTTTGTCTCCACGCCCGGCTGGGGCGAACGGGGCGGTCGTCGCCGTGGCGGCCAGACTACCAGCGCACCTGCGCCGCGTCGGGGTCATCGGCATCCAGGATCTCTTGGTAGAAGGCCAGTTCGGCGCGGAGGGCCGCCGCGATGGTCTCGGCCCGACCAAAGCCGTGCGACTCGGCGGCAAAGGCCAGGTACCGAGCGTGCAGGCCCCGGCGCTTGAGGGCTGCGACGATGGCCGTGGCCTGGGCCGGCGGCACGACGGGATCGTCAAGGCCCTGGAGCACCAGGACGGCTCCGACCATGTCGGCCACCCGGTGGACCGGCGAGCGTCGCCGATACTCCGCTGCGGTCTCGGGAAGGGGGCCGACCAGGCGTTCGTTGTAGTGCGACTCGAAATCATGGGTCGCAGCACTCAGGGCCAACAGATCGGTCACCCCATACCACGAGACCGCCCCGGCGAACGCCCGGTGGCGGGCCATCGCGCATAGGGCGGTGAAGCCCCCCGCACTCGAGCCCCGAATGGCAAGGCGCCCCCCGTCGACCCGGCCGCGCTCGACCAGGTAGCGCGCCGCGGCGACGCAGTCGTCCACGTCGACGATGCCCCAGCCGCCCTCAAGACTCCGGCGAAAGGCGCGCCCGTAGCCGGTGCTGCCGGCGTAGTCGACACCGGCCACGGCGAACCCTCGGGTGGTGAAGAACTGGATCACCGGGTCGAACCCGGCCTCGATCGACCCGGTGGGCCCGGCGTGGCAGAACACGACGAGGGGCGGTCGGGCACCGACGGGCCCGGTCGTCTCCGCCAGCTTCGGGGAGTACAAGAGGCCCCGGACCTCTCGGGTGCCGTCGGTGCTCGGGGCCCCAAAACGCTGACCAACCGAGACGTCGGCCGGACCGATGACCACCTTTGGGTCCTCGCCCACGGACCGGGCCGCCGTCGCCCCGTCGGCGATCCAAACGGTGGCACCGACCAGCGGGGTGGACCCGATCCACGCCACCCCGTTCTCGTGGGCGCAGAGCTGGCTGATCGACACACAGGGTTGGTCGACCACACCCAGGCGGCCGTTCGGAGCAAGCTCGATGAGGTCGTCGATCCCGGCGCGCCGGCGCCGACAAACGAGCGACCCGTCGGCCCGCTCGGCCATCGTCGACTGTCCGAGCAGCCAATCGGGCCCGTGGAACTCGGCTTCTTCGTCACACAGCCGGGTCGTCGTGCCTGCCGGTGACCAGCGCCATGGCTGCCACCAGCCCGCTTCTTCGGAGATGAACGCCAAGGAGCCGTCGGCGCACCACAGCGGTTGGCCGACCGACGCCCCTTCACCCCGAGCAACGTCGCGTCCGCCGGCGATCCTCCGTGACGAGTGCACCACCAGGAGTCCATCTCGGTCCGAGGTGAGTTCGCCCACCCACAACTCCGAGTTGTCCCAGGGCATGTCGGGGTGGTCCCAGCACATCCAGGCAAACCGGTTCCCCGCCATGTCGGGCCGGGGGGCGGCAAAGAAATCGCGGTCCGTGCACAGCGTTCGGGGTGCTCCGGGGTCTGCGGTCCCATAGGCGACGACGTCTCGGGCGATACCGCTCGGACGGTGCACTTCGCGAACGGCGAACACCCAGCGGCCCCGGGCATCGGCCCGTAGGTCCCCGTGATTCCATCGCTCCCCCTCCACCGGTTCGGGGGACAGGGCCCGTGCCCCCGAACCGGTGGGCCGGTCCAAAAAGACCCGTTGGGTGTCCCGGTCGACGAAGGCGACACCGGTGGCCTCGGGACCCGCATCCGGGGTGGCCACCAGGCAGTAGGCCCCGCCGCCGTACTCGTGCACCCGCGAGCGCACGCTCAGGTCTTTGGGCGAGATGTCCTCGGCGGACCCGTCGGGGCGGTCCCGGACCACTGTGTGGCGCCCGCCCTCTTCGGGCCGGCTCTCGAGCCAGTACAGGCGGCGGCCGTCCGACAACAGCGAACTACGCGACCGGCGGGATACCGCCACCGCCTCGGCCCCCACAGGTGAGGGCCATCTCCCGAAGGCAGCGGTGGCGGTCATCGGCGTACGGTATCGCCTTCGAAATCGCCGGTCCGTCGAGCGTAGAGTTGGCCGGTGGCCTTTCGTGCCTTCGTGGTCAGCGCCGAACCGCCGGCGGCACAGCTGAGCGAACTGGGCGAGGAGGAATTGCCCCCCGGCAATGTTCTGATCGCCGTCGCCTGGTCGGCGGTCAACTACAAAGACGCCATGGTGAGCGTCCCGGGCAACAAGGTGGCCCGGGTATTCCCCCTCGTCCCCGGCGTCGACCTGGCGGGCACGGTGCTCGAGAGTGCCGCCCCGGCGATCTCCCCGGGGGACCTGGTGGTGGTCCAGGGCTACGACCTGGGGGTCGCCCGCCATGGGGGTTTCGCCGAGTTGGCCCGAGTCCCGGCCGACTGGGTGGTACCCCTGCCAAAGGGCCTCGATGCCCGCTCGGCCATGGTGATCGGTACCGCCGGGTTCACCGCCCTGCTCTCGCTGCGCCGCCTCCAGGGCGCCGGGGTTGAACCCGGTCCCGCTCCGGTGCTGGTCACCGGCGCCTCGGGCGGGGTGGGCAGCATGACCGTGGCCCTGTTGGCGCGCCACGGCTACGCGGTGGTGGCCAGCACCGGAAAGACCCACGAGCACGACTACCTGCGCCAGCTCGGGGCGAGCGAGGTGATCGGGCGCGAGGCACTCGAAGTCGGCGAGGGACGGGTGCTCGGGCCCGAGCGGTGGTCCGGGGCGGTCGACTGTGTCGGCGGCAAGACGCTGGCCGCCGTGCTGAGAACCTTGCGCTACGGCGGTGCGGTCGCGGCCAGCGGGCTCACCGGTGGTAGCGGGCTGGAGACGACCGTCTACCCCTTCATCGTGCGCAACACGTCCTTGCTGGGGGTCGACACCGTCAACACGCCCATTGACGAGCGCCGCGGCCTGTGGGCCTCGATGGCCGACGAATTCCCGACCGCGATTCTCGAGTCCATGGTGGCCAAAGAGATCGGGCTCTCCGAGGTCAAAGGGGCGCTCGAAGACGTCCTCGGGGCCCGAGTGCGGGGCCGGGTGCTCGTCGAACCCACTCGTCGGAGCTGAGTGCTCGGGCGGGTTCAGCCAGCCGAGTTGGCGTACACCGGCGACACGTGGATGGTCCCACCGCCGCACGCGTCGGCCTGAAAGGCAATGATCAAGAACCCCGTGTCATTGGGCGGGGTGATCTCCGACTTGGCCGACGTCGGACACGATGTCGCGGTCCCGACGGGGACGTCTTCGTAGCTCAGACTGAAGGCCGCGCTCTGGTTCGGAGCCAGGGTGACGAGCGCCGCTGGCTGGCCCGCCGCCGGATTCGTGAAGCCCATCCCGCCGCCCCGGACCACGTTGGTCGGCAGCGATGCCCCGCTGGCGCTCAGTAGCTGCATCCCCGCATACCCGTCCATGGTGCAGGTCACCGTCGAGGTATTCGTCATCGTGATCGTCATCTCAATGGTCCCGGCCGCGCCGTTGGACATCCCCGCCTCCGCCGTCAGTTGGTTCGGCAGGCAGGTAACGAGACCGGCCGCGGTGCTCGACGTGGTCGACCCCGACGTGGTCGAAGAGCTCGCCGAGGTCGTCGTGACGTTGGCCCGGGTCGTGGTGGTCGATGAGCCCGCCGTTGAATTCGACGGCGAGCACCCGGCCAAGCCGAGCGCCACCGCGAGCGCGGCGACGCCTGGCAGGACCCGCGCCGTGAACTTCATGACCCGAAATCCTCAGGCCTGATCGAATCGAGGAATTGGCGGAACTGGCCGACCAGTTCCTCTGGACTCGCATCATCTTCGTCCTCGGCGCCATCGATGGCCAGCATGATGCCCTCAGCGTCCATTAGCTCGTCTGAGACATAGAGCGGGCTGGCTGTGCGGACGGCCACGGCGACCGCATCCGACGGCCGACTCGAGACGATCGAGCGGTCCGAGCCCCGGCGCAGATGGAGCTCGGCATAGTAGGTGGAGGACCGCAACTCGGTGATCACCACCCGCTCGACATCGATATCGACGGCCGACAGTACGTCTTTGATCAGGTCATGGGTCATCGGGCGGGGCATCGCCATCCCTTGCAACGCGTAGGCGATCGCCGTGGCCTCGGGGGTGCCGATGAAGATGGGCAGCGTTCGGCCTTCGCCCTCGGTCTCCTGGAGCAATAGCACGGGAGTATTCGATTGCAGGTCTACGCGGACAGCGCGGAGCCGTACTTCGACCATGGATGAAATGTAGCGCCGCAGGCTCTCGACGTGCCGACGCCGGTCGCTCCGGGTCGCCACGACGGCCGTTGCCACCTGCTCAGCTCCCGAATTGGCGGCGCAACTCTTTGCGAAGCAGGGATGCCCGAAGGCTCTGACCCAGCCTGGCCAGGTCGGCCGTCGACTCGGCTGCCCGCTGGCGCGACTCGGGATTCCGCTGGCGCAGGAGCGGAGTGACGATCTGTTCGATCAGCCCCACCTCGCGCTCGATGGCGTTGCGGTAGAGGCGCAGGTGACGGGGCTCGATGCCGTAACGGCCGAATTCGGCCACCAGCTTGGCTACCGTCAGCGCCTCCTCGTCGTAGTACAAGACGCCGGCGACAACCATAGGCTCAACCAGCCCGAAACCTTCGAGGGCGGCCACCTCGGTCGCCGAGAGACCCGATACGCCCGACAACTCCTCGGCGGTGAGACTCACCCCAGACACCCCGGTTGCCGGATCAAATGCGGGGGCTGAATCGGTCCGTGGGACGCCCGGCCTCGACCCCGACCGCGACGGCGGAGGGTTGCCCGTCGATGCAGCGCCCGTTGTCGGTGCGGCGTCGCGGGGTACCGAGGGTGTGCTTGCACCGGGCTGGGTCGGCGTCCCTGGGGTCGTGCGCCGAGGTGTCGGCGTCGCCCCCGGGGGGACCGACGACGCCATGGTCCGCCCTGACCCGGGGGATGCCGGCGGGGCAGTGGGAGGTCCGGCCGGGGTCACAGCGCTGTGCAGTTGAGTTACCGGCGGGTCGGGAGTCCGGGTTCCCGGAGTCGCACGGGCCACGCCCGAGAGCGGGCCGTTCGCCGTCTGCGCGGTCATGTCCGACATCCTCGAGTGGTCCGCTTGGGGAGGTCGCGGGGCGCCGTCGGCCACGGGTCCGCTCGACTCTCGCACCGCTTCGGGGGCGACGGCTTGTCGGGCCGGCGCGCCCAGCGCCGGAGCCAACGCCATCGTGGCGAGATCGGCCCCAACCGGCTCGTGGACCCGGGTCTGGTCCCGTCTGTTCGCCGCCTCGAGAACCGGTGTGGGTTCGGGACAACTCGGCTCTGTGGCTCGGGCAACGGTGGTTGGCGAGCCGTTGGACCGCACGGGGGTCCGAACGGTCCCCTCCCCCGATGGGTCGGCGTCTCGGGCCCCCTCGGCCGCGGGGCCCACGGTGTCTTGAGCCAGGCGGTCCCGGATGACCTTGAGGGGAAGGAAGTGCTCGCGCTGTTGACGCAGGACCCAGCGCAGGCGTTCGACGTCGTGGTCGTAGAACTTGCGGTATCCCGAGGGCGATCGCTCCGGGTTGACCAGGCCTTGACTTTCGAGGAATCGGATCTTCGAGATGGTCACGTCGGGAAATTCCTCGCGCAGGAGGCTCAGGACATCTCCGATGGACAGGTAACTCCGGCTGGTCATCTTTAACCCCCGTGGCGAGCCCGGCTCGATGAGCCGGTCACCCCGACGCGACAAGGTGCTGGTCGCACAGTGTCGCTCACTCGTCGCCCGCTACCAGGTAGACAAGCTTGAACTTCCCGATCTGCACTTCATCGCCGCCCGACAAGGTCTGTTCTTCGATGCGCTCACGGTTGACATAGGTCCCGTTGAGTGAACCCACGTCTCGAATGACGACCTTCCCGTCGGGCTGGCGCTGGATCTCTGCGTGACGTCGCGACACCGTGATGTCGTCGAGAAATATGTCGCTTTCGGGGTGACGTCCGGCCCGGGTCACCTCGTGATCGAGCAAGTAGCGCACCCCCACATTCGGGCCCCGCTTGACCACCAACACGTCGGACCCGTGGGGCACCTCCACCAAAGTGACGGCATCGTCGTCAGCCCCGACCTCTCCGGTCTCCTCGACTGGTTGCAGCGAGATCGTGGTCTCGTCGGACAACACGGGCAGCGCGTCACCACAAGAGGAGCAAAAATTCACCCCAGTTGGATTCCGATGGCCGCAGTTGTGGCAGAACACGTCCCCCACGGTAGCCGTTCCTCCCCGCCTCTTTCCTTGTCCTTTGGTTACGGTCTTGGCACCTGGCCCGACCGCCCGCCCGCCTTGCTCTAGGACTCTGTCAGCTGCCGGTACGCCGCCGCGTCAAGCAGAGCATCGAGGGCACCATCCTCGGCCACCTCGATCTCACAGAGCCACCCTCGCCCGTAGGGATCCTCGTTCATGAGCTCCGGCGCATCTGTCAGGGCGCCATTGACGGCCGCCACCGTTCCGCCCACCGGGGCAAAGACCTCCGAGACCGATTTGGTGGACTCCACCTCTCCAATCGTCCCCCCGACGGCGCAGTCCGATCCGAGAGCCGGGAGGTCGACGAAGACAATGTCGCCCAGCGCATCCTGCGCGTAGTCGGTGATGCCGATCCGCACCCGGCTCCCGTCGGCCCGGGCCCATTCATGGTCACTCGAATACCGCAGGTCGTCGGGCACGTTCATGGGAACGGACCCTACCGGAACCGGGCGGGCCGCTCCACGGGCGCGGTGATTGCGGACGAGGCAGCGGTCCGCGGGTCTCACCGCCGATTCAGCGCAGCAGCTGGCGCAGCCGTACGGCGTATTGCTGGGCCCGTGAACGGGCCCGCGCCTCGCTCGGGCCTTCGGCCCACACGTGGGTGACCGGCTCTTCGGGGTCGGGTAGGACCAGGGCCCAACCATCTTCTTCAGGCACTTTGACCCCGTCGATCAGGATCAGGTCCCGGTCGGAAAGCTGCTCGACCAGGGTTCGCATGATCAGGCCCTTTTGCTCCCAGGGAGTCACCACCTCCTCATGGGCGATGTGGACCGGGGGAAGCGAGTGCACGAGTTTGGAAAGCGACTGGCCGGTGGCTGTCAGCATGGCGACAAGTTCGACCAGGGTCGCCGTGGCGTCGTAGGCCGGCAGGAAGGCCGGCCACAAGAATCCACCCGATTGGCTGGCTGCCATCGAGATTCCTCCGCTCGCCGCCACCTCCATCAGGTGGGCCGAGGAGAGTTTGGTGAAAATGATGGGCACGCCGGCCTCCGCGCAGATTGTCTCCGCCGCCGAACCGACGGCGACGGGGAGGGCTACCCGGGCATTGGGCTGGGTCTCGACGACGAGGCGCAGCAACACCAAGAGGGCCTGATCGTCGCTTAGAACTGTCCCTTCGTCGTCGACGATGCGGAGGTACTCGCCATCGGGGTCGACCACCGCGCCGAGCTGAGCCCCCGACGCCCGGACCAAGTCGGCCACCCGGACTGCGTTGGCCACCCCGTCGACCGAGATCATCCCCGGCGTATGGGCGTAGGGGTTGACCACCAGCACATCGGCGTCGAGCTTGCTCAACAGGTTGGGCATGACGAAGCTGGCGGCGCCGTACGACAGGTCGAGGACGAGTTTCATCCCCGAGGTCCGGGCCTCGGCCAACTCGACCGTTCCGACCAAGTCGGCCGTGTACTGCTCGACAGCGCGAGCCGGGAAGTCGATGTCACCGATCTCCCGGGCCAGTACACGCCGGAATTCTTCGCGGTGGTAGAGGCGTTCGATTTTTCGTTGAGCCGTCTCGTCGAGGTCGAGGCCCTCGTTGCTGAAAAATCGGATGATCACCGACTCTGGGTCGTCGGAAGCCAGACGGACGGTGACGCCCCCCCGACTGTTCGACGTAGAGATGTGGTGACGGGTCACCGGGATGGTGGCCACCTCGAGGTCTTCTACGTTAACCCCGGCGGCATTGCACCCGACCATCACGGCTCGTTTGAGCACCCGGGCCGCCAGGCTGGTGTCGCGCGAGACGGTGATGGCGGTTCCCTTGTCAAGGGTGGAGGCCCAGGCCATCGAGAGGCGAACCGCCAGCTCGGGGCTGATGTCCACGTTGGCGATCCCTCGGACACCGTCGCGCCCGAACAGGGTACGCGAACCCTTGGATTCCCAGACAATCGAAGAGTTGACCGTGGCCCCCGCCTCCACCGTCTTGAATGGGTACACCTTGACTCCCGCTCGCACTTCGGCATAGCTGCCGACGAGGCAGCTTTCTCCGAGCACGGAGCCCGGCTCGAGCCGGGCTCCGTGACGCAGGTCACAGGACCGCCCGACCACAGCACCTTCGACGCGGACGGCCGAACCCAGGTACCCGTTGTCGCTGATCACCGATCGCCGCACCTCCGCCCCCTCGGCGATGCGCACGTTGGAGCCGAGCGTCGTGTACTCCCCGAGCACCACACCGGCACCGACCGAGCAGTTGTCCCCGATCACCGCCGGGCCGTCGATGACGGCGGTCGGCTCCACTGAGGAGCCCTTGCCCAGCCAGACTCCCGGACGCAGCGGGAATCCGTCGATCTCGACCTGCACCTTCTCGTCGAGTATGTCCTGGTGGGCCTTCAGGTAGGCCTCGGTCGTCCCGACGTCTTCCCAGTACCCCTCGGCCACAAACCCGTAGATCGGCTTTGTGGCCTTCAGCACCGCAGGGAAGACCTCGCCGGAGAAGTCGACGGCCCGGCCCTCGGGGATGAAGTCGAAGATCTCGGGTTCGAGCACATAGATGCCGGTGTTGATGCTGTCGCTAAACACCTGGCCCCAGGTCGGCTTCTCCAAGAATCGCTCGATAGACCCGTCGTCGTTGGTGATCACGATGCCGAACTCGAGGGGATTGTCCACCGACACGAGGGCAATGGTGGCGAGCGCCTCTTTCTGCTCGTGGAACCGGACCACTGCGCCGAGGTCGATGTCGGTGAGGACATCGCCTGAGATCACCACAAAGCGCTCGTCCAGTTCGTCTCGGGCGTTGAGCACCGAGCCCGCCGTTCCGAGCGGGGTTTCCTCGGTGGCATAGACCATTCGCACGCCCAATTCGGAGCCGTCGCCGAAGTAGGAACGGATTGCATTGGCCATGAAGGCGACCGTGACGACGATGTCGGTCATGCCGTGCTGGCGGAGCAGGCCGACGACGTGCTCCATCATGGGCCGGTTGGCCATCGGCAACATCGGTTTGGGCTGATTGGAAGTGAGTGGCCGCAGCCGGGTCCCCTCACCGCCGGCCATGATGACTGCCTTCACGCGCCCACCTCCTTTCGCTGCTCGGCCGGCGCCGGAACGACCGGCCCGCTGCCGGGGCCACCATTGCTGTTTCGTCGGTCGCCCCGGCCCTCGACCAAGGCCTTCCGGGCGGGGGCGAGGTACATGACGGCCGCCGCCCAAGCGAGGCTCAGACCCCCGACGCCCGAGACCCAGGCGAACCAGTGGATGGGAACCTGCCACTCGGCCGTCCCGTCGCTGAGAAGGAAGGCGGGGTAAGCAAACATCAACGCGAACGTCCCTGCCTTGCCGATCCACAACACGTCGATCCGTCTGGCCCCGAGGCCCGCGAGCACGAGCACCATGACGGTGACCACCACCTCTCTTGACAACGTGGCGATCCCGAACCACAGCGGGACCGCTCCGTGGATCATGATGGCGATCACCGCGGTGCCGACCAGGATCCGGTCGGCCGCCGGGTCAAGTACCTTGCCGAGCGTCGACACCTGATGAAAACGCCGGGCCACGAAGCCATCCACCCAGTCGGTGGCCCCGAGCACGGCCAACAAGATGGCCGCTGCGCTCTGGCGGTGTGCCCCGAAGAGCAGCCAGAGGAACAGCGGGATGCAAAGAAGCCGGAGCAAGGTGACGACGTTGGGGACCGTCAGGATTCGGTCGAGCCCCAGCTCTCCGTCCTCCGTCGCGGCAACCGGATCCGAATCTGGCGGGCGCTCAGCGGTGGCCACAAGTCCGAGTCTACGGGCCGGGACACGAGCGGCTCTAACGCCGGCGTGGTCGAGACGGGCGCGACTCTAGATGTGCCAGGCTGCACCCATGCCCCGATTCGAACCCTTCAACGGGTTGCGGTACAACCCCGAGATGGTCCGGCTCGACCGGGTCATCGCCCCGCCCTATGACGTGATCGAATCGGCCGAGCGCGTGCACCTGGCCAACCGCTCCCCACAGAACTCGGTGCTCATCGAGCTGCCCGAGGCCGATCTGGTAGGCGGTCTCGACCGGTATCAGGTGGCGGCCACCCTGCTCGAGTCCTGGCTCGAAGAAGGCGTCCTCACCGCCGAGGGGGTCCGGGCGCTCTACCCCTACAAGATGACCTCGCCCGACGGTCGCAGCTCGATGGGGGTGATCGGTGCCCTCGGCCTGCCCGAGCCAGGTGAGGAGAGCGACATCCTCCCGCACGAGCAGACCTTGCCCAAGCCCAAGAGCGACCGCCTCGACTTGCTGCGGGCGACCCGGGCCAACCTCTCCCCCATCTGGGGGCTCTCGCTCACCGCGGGGCTGTCGGCAACCTTCGAGCCGGAGGAGCCACCGGTGATCGACGCCTACGACGACGACCGCGTCCGACATCAGCTGTGGGTCATCGACGAGCCCGAGGTGATCGATGCCGTGTGTCAGGGCGTCGCCGCTTCCCCCCTTGTCATCGCCGACGGCCACCACCGCTACGAGACGGCGCGGGCGTACCAGGCCGAGCGGCGCCAGGCGAGCGGGGACCGCCCCGCAGACGCCGACCTCGTCATGGCGTTGGTGGTCGAGCTGGCCGATGATCAGCTCACCGTCGGCCCGATCCACCGGACCATCAGCGGGCTCCCCGAGAGCACCGATCTGCCCGGTGCCTTTTCCAAATGGTTCGCTGTCGTGCGGGCCGGGGACGCCACCGAGCGCGTCGTCGGCGCTCTGGGTCAATCCCACTCGCTTGCCCTGATCACCCCCGAAGGCGCATGGATGCTCACCCCGCACCCCGAAGCCTTCGAGGCGGCAGGATCCGATCTCGACTCAAGCCTCGTCGAGCTCATGATGAATGAGCTGCCCGCCCACACAAGTACCCACCGTCACACCTGGCACCAGGCGTTCTCCTCGGTGGTAAGTGGAGAGTCCCAAGCGGCGGTACTACTGCGGCCGGTGACGGTGGACCAGATCGCCGAGTGGGCCGCGGCCCGACGGAAGATGCCACCCAAGACGACATACTTCAGCCCGAAACCGAGGACGGGGATGGTCTTTCGAGAACTCGAGGACTGAGCCGAGGCCCGACGCAGCCTGGGCCGGCCCCCGACCGCTGGTTCCGGCTAGTCGACCGTCCAGCTTGTACCCGAGCGCAGCAGCGCCGCAAGGTCGCCGGGACCCTTCCTCTCTTGGGCTTCGACGATCTGGCGGGAGAGCTCTGCACCGTATTCGGAGCGCTCGACCGCCCGGAACACGCCAATCGGGGTTGGCTCGTAGGGGCCACGGGACAGACGCGAGAGGGCAAAGGCCAGGCTCGGATCGTCACGGGTTTCATCGTGGACGAGGAGCGCGTCCTCGCCGACGTCAGCAACCACGACGATCTCGAGACGACCGTCGGAGCGCTGGACCACGCCGTGCGCACCGTCGGAACCAAAGCGGATCGGCTGTCCGTGGACCAAGGGAATAAGCATCGAGGAGCGGACCTCCTTGCCGGTGATCTTCTCGAAGGCGCCGTCGTTGAACACGTTGCAGTTCTGGAACACCTCGACGAAGGCGGCACCATTGTGCTCGTGGGCCCTCCGAAACGTTTCCTGCATGTGAGCACGGTCCATGTCGTGGGTCCGGGCAACAAACGTCGCTTCAGCCCCGAGGGCCAGGCTCACCGGGTTGAAAGGCGAGTCGACCGAGCCGAAGGGGGTCGACTTGGTCACCTTGGCTACCTCGGAGGTGGGTGAGTACTGGCCTTTCGTCAGCCCGTAGATCTGGTTGTTGAACATCAAGATGGTGAGCCGCACATTGCGGCGCAACGCGTGGATGAGATGGTTCCCGCCGATCGAAAGGGCGTCACCGTCACCGGTCACGACCCACACATCAAGGTCCGGTCGGGTGGTGGCGAGACCAGTGGCCACCGCCGGGGCACGGCCATGGATCGAGTGCAGCCCATAGGTGGACATGTAGTACGGAAAACGAGCCGCGCAGCCGATCCCCGAGAGAAACACCGTGTTCTCACGGCGCACCCCCAGGTCGGGCAGCAACATCTGAACAGCGGCCAGAATCGAGTAGTCCCCGCATCCGGGGCACCACCGGACTTCCTGGTCGCTAGTCCAGTCCTTGCGGGTGGTCACGGGCACGGCGGTGGTCGTCACGACGCTCCTTCGAGCAGGTTCACGATGGCGGTCTCGATCTCGGCGGCCCGGAAAGGCACGCCCTGGACCTTGGACAACGACTGGGCGTCGACGAGGAAGTCGGCTCGCAAGAGCTTGGAGAGTTGGCCCAGGTTGACCTCGGGCACCAGGACCTTGTCGTAGCGCCCGACCACGTCGCCCAGATTGGCCGGGAACGGGTTGAGATGGACCAGGTGGGCGTGGGCCACCGACATCCCTCGGGCCCGTACCCGGCGAACGCCGGCGGCGATCGCCCCAAAGGTCGACCCCCAACCGACCACCAGCACCCGGGCATCACCGGTCTCGTCGTCGACCTCGACCTCGGGGATGTCGCGGGCGATGCCGGCGATCTTGTTCCCCCGCAGGTGGACCATCTTCTCGTGATTGGCCGGGTCATACGAGACGTTCCCCGAACCGTCGGCCTTCTCGAGGCCGCCGATGCGGTGCTCGAGACCGGGGACCCCCGGGGGCGCCCAGGGCCGGGCCAACGTTTCGGGGTCTCGCTGGTACGGCCAGAAGACCTCGGTCCCGTCGGCCTCGGTGTGGTTGGTTGTCGAGGCGAAGCCGGGGTCGATCGGTTGGAGATCGGCGATGTCGGGCAGGCGCCAGGGCTCAGCCCCGTTCGCCAGGTACCCGTCGGAGAGCAGGATCACCGGAGTTCGGTACTTGATGGCCAGCCGAACGGCCTCGATCGCTGCCTCGAAGCAGTGTGAGGGCGTCTTGGCCGCCACGATGGGGACGGGTGCTTCGCCATGCCGCCCGAACATCGCGTGCAGGAGGTCGGCCTGCTCGGTCTTGGTGGGAAGCCCCGTCGACGGTCCGCCCCGCTGGACGTCGACCACCAACAGCGGCAGTTCGAGGTTGACGGCCAGCCCCATGGTCTCAGACTTCAAGTCGAGGCCCGGGCCGCTGGTGGTGGTCACCCCGAGCGATCCGCCGAAAGCCGCCCCGAGGGCGGCACCGATGCCGGCGATCTCGTCTTCGGCCTGGAACGTACGCACGCCGAATTCCTTGCGCCGGGACAACTCGTGGAGGATGTCAGAGGCCGGGGTAATGGGATAGCTCCCGAGGAAGAGCGGCACACCGGCCAGCTTGGCCGCGGCAATCAACCCCCAAGCGAGCGCCTGGTTGCCCGTGACTTGGACATACTCGCCCTTTTCGAACGTGGCCGGGCGCACCTCGTAGTTCGACTCGAACAACTCGGCCGTCTCGCCGAAGTGAATGCCCGCCCGGAAGGCCCGTGTGTTGGCTTCGGCCACCTGGGGTTTGTCGGCGAAGCGCTTCCCGATCCACTCAATTGTCGGATCGGTCGGACGGGTGTAGAGCCAACTGACTAATCCGAGGGCGAAGAAGTTCTTCGAACGCTCGGCGTCGCGGGGCTTCACCCCCGCCTCCTTGCATACCTCTTTGGTGATCGAGGTCATCGGGACCTCATAGACGATGTATGCGCCCAATGATCCGTCACTCAGGGGGTTCTTCTCATAGCCGGCCTTGGTCAAGTTGCGCTCGTCGAAAGCATCGACGTTCACGATCAACGTTGACCCCTTGGTCAGACCGTCGATATTGGCCCGCAGAGCGGCCGGGTTCATGGCCACCAGCACGTTGGGCGTGTCGCCCGGCGTCAAGATGTCGTGGTCCGAAATATGGACCTGGAAGGCCGAGACGCCGGCCAACGTGCCGGCCGGGGCTCTGATCTCGGCGGGGAAGTCGGGGAAGGTGGACATGTCGTTGCCCATCAGGGCGCTCGACGTGGTGAAGCGGTCCCCAGTCAGCTGCATCCCGTCGCCGGAGTCGCCGGCGAAGCGGATCACCACCCGGTCGATCTGCTCAGGTGTCTGGTCGGTCCCCGTTGCCACCCGCTGCCTCTCGTCTCCTGCGGCCGCCAGTTACGCGATGAGGCTCCCCGCTGCCGAGGACCCGGACCAGGCGCTGAACGCGCCGACCGAGCGGCCGAATGTGTCGTTCTTATTACAGAGCATATCGCCCACGCTTTGCGCACCGGCATACGGGTCGCGACCTGCGGTCCACCCCACCTTGGTCCCCGACCTGGACCTCTGGATGCGCTTGGTTACCCCCTGAGCGCCAGTGCCGACCGTCGGGACGCGGTCAGGCGATGGTGATTTCGGGATCCAAGAAGACGTCTTGGACGGCCCGGATGAGCGCGGCGCCTTCCTCCATCGGCCGCTGGAAGGACTTCCGTCCGACGATGAGGCCCTGGCCGCCGGCCCGCTTGTTGATCACTGCGGTGCGCACGGCCTGGGCCAGGTCGTTGTCGCCGGCCGACGCGCCCCCCGAGTTGATCAAGCCGATGCGTCCGCCGTAGCAGTTCACGACCTGCCAGCGGGTGAGGTCGATCGGGTGATCGGTTGTGAGCTCGCTGTAGACGAGCGGGTCCGTCTTGCCGAAGTGGACCGCGTTGTACCCGCCGTTGTTTTCGGCCTGCTTCTGCTTGATGATGTCAGCTTCGATCGTCACACCCATGTGATTGGCCTGGCCGGTCAGGTCGGCCGACAAGTGGTAGTCGACCCCGTCCTTGTCGAACGCGGGATTGCGAAGGTAGCACCACAAAACAGTGAACAATCCGTATTGGTGAGCCTCGGCGAAGGCTTCGGACACTTCGTGGATTTGCCGGTCGGACTGTTCGGACCCGAAATAGATCGTGGCACCCACCGCAATCGCCCCGAGGTCGACGGCTTGTCGGACCGAACCGAACATCACCTGGTCATAGGTGTTCGGATAGTGAAGAAAGTCGTTGTGGTTCAACTTCACGATAAAGGGGATCTTGTGCACGTACGACCGTGACACCATCCCGAGCCCCCCAAGGGTGGTGGCAATGGCGCTGCACTCTCCGGCCAGGGCCAACTCGCAGAGATTGGCTGGGTCGAAATAGAGGGGGTTCTTGGCAAAGCTGGCGGCGGCCGAGTGTTCGATCCCCTGATCGACGGGGAGAATCGACAGGTAGCCGGTCCCAGCGAGCCGGCCGTGGTTATACATCGACGCCAGGTTGCGCATCACCGCCGGCGGGCGGTCGGACTTGGCGAATACCCGATCAAGGAAATCAGGGCCCGGGAGGGTGAGCCCGTCGGCGGGAAACGCCTTGGCCTCGTGGGTGAGCAGTGAGTCGGCCTCGTCGCCGAGTAGTTCCTTGATGTCCATGCCCTGAGCCTAACGGAGCGACAGAAGCACACGGATGGGGTGAACCGGACGGGCCGGTCAAGAATCACCTGGTGGGGCGGCCGACTCGTCACTGCTAGAGCCCTGCTCAGGGTTGTCGTGGTCCCCCGCTGCGGTGTCCGAGGGGTCGGCGCGGTGCAGGCGGGGGTCCCGGCGCAAGAACGCGACCCCCTGGCTGCGGTCGGTGCTGTAGAGGGCGACGAGCCGGGCCACCAGGGTCACGAGGAATATCTGACCAATGAGGGCTTCGAGCACAACAACCGACCGGGCCAGGTCCGATAAAGGCGTCAGATCTCCGAAGCCGACGGTGGTGAGGGTGACAAAGCTCAAGTACACGTAATCACTCGCGGGGTGATAACCGGGCTGGGCCAGGAACGGCTGTTTGGAAATGTGAGAAATACCGATGAACAGCGTCGAGAAGATAAGCCCGATGATGATGTACACGTCGACCGCGCCGAAGAGCGTCTCAATGTCGACGGTCGGCTTCGGCAGGACCCGGCGCAAGATGACCACCGGCGTGACGACCAGCAAGACCGTGATGACCAAGAAGGCGATCCCGCCCTCCCGTCGACCGCCGGTCACCGCCTGGAAGATTCCAGCCAACAGGCTAAGGGCCACCCCGATCTGCGCCAAGCGCACGAGCCGCTTGTTCGCCTCGGAAGTGCGGACCGCGAAGAGCACCGTGAGGGCGATCGGCACTCCTCGGGCCAGGCCACCCCACCGGATGGAGTTGACCAGCGTAAGGATGCCGTAGTCGACCAGCAGCAGGAGGAACAGCAATCCGTAGCTGTCGACGCCCGAGATGGACTCCCAGATCGTGCGTTCGTTGATCTTGATCGGCAATGCCCGACCCCCCGTTCCCGCTGGCCGACCGCTAGGCCGCCGGCCCGGCCGACTTGGTCCTGGCGGTGGACTTCTTCGGGGTCTGCGTGGCGGCAGGGCGACCCGGATCCTTCTTCAACGATTTCGGTGTCGTCGGGCGCCTCCGGTTCCGCCGCGACCGATCGGGCCCGAGGGCCTGCAATCGGTCGCCCACGTCGTAGGCCTCGGGGTCGGCCTTCCATGTCCGCAAGAAGAGCTCTCGGGCCCGGGGCAGGTCACCGGCCCGCTCGTAGAGGTCCCCGAGCGCGTACCACTGGCGCAGGTGGCGATCGGCAGGATTGCGCAACGCCTTCGCGGCACCGGCCGACAGCAGCAAGGAGACCGCGCCGTCGAGGTCACCGCGATCGGCCAAGGAACCGGCGGCCACGATGCGCGCCTCGGCCAACACCTCGGGGTCGGGAGACCGCTGGCGCAAGTCGCTCCACATCTGGGCAACCTTGCGCGGCTTTCCCAGAGCTCTATGGCTATCCATCAGAGCGGGCACATGGTCGATCTCGTCGGTGAGTGCGCCATAGGCATCGAGCTGACGGATCGCTTCGCGCCACCGGCCGGCACGGTAGGCGGCCAGCCCGACCAACTGTCGGACCGCGGCCACCGTGGGGGTTTCGTTGGCCACCTGCTTGGCCAGGCGGGCCGCCTCGGGGTACCGCCCGCGGTCATAGGCCGCTACTGCGTCCTCCATCTTGTTCACCAGCACCTCGCGGTGGTGAGCGGTGGCCGTGTCGGCGGCCCGCCGGATCTCGGAAGCCACTTCGAGGGGCAGCGGCTTGGACGTGGTCGGATTGCGTTTGGGTGCAGGGATGGACCTCTGCGTGGCGCCCTCCTCCCAATCCGACCACTCCGAGCCGGCCGAATCGACCCGCTCCCAGCGGTCCATCGGCGGGGGCGCGGTATCCGAAGCGTTTGGCCCCCGCTCGTCCCGTCGACGTGGGTCAAGGTCCTCCGCCGACTTGCCAACCTCTCGGGCCCCGCGTCGAGCGACGTTCCCCCATTTTTGAGCGGCGGGCGGCAGGGCGGGGCGAGGGTCACGCCATTGACCGTCCCTCCCCTGCGCTCTGTCGTGATCGGGGCCACGTCGGGCATCTCGCGATCCGGCGCCACCGCGACGATCGGGCCCGGATTCGCGTCGTAAGGAGGTCGCCGGTCGGTCAGATCGCGCCGATCGGCCCGAGCGCTCCGCTCGCTCACGACCGGGTCGAGACGGACCGTCGGCCCGGCCCGTACGAAAGCCGACCTCACCCCGAGCGCGCGATGCACTCCTCGGACCCGAGTCCGATGTGCTCGCACGTGGCGCGCCGGCCCGAGCTGATCCGGGGCTCTTGGTGCGGGGGCCGTCTGTTGCGTGCGGTGCGCCAGATCCCCGGGCTCGCGCACTCGGATTGGCGCCTTTCGAGGCGTCTCTCGCCGATCCCCCGGTGCTCGCCGCCCGTGGGCGACGGTCACCAGCCGCCCCCGAGGCGCGCGACGAAGGGGGTTTGCCGGCCCAACTGGTTGTCCCGCCAGAGCGCGAACCCCCTCCGCCTCCGGTTGCGTCGCGAGAATTCCTGGAATCAGATCCTCGTCTCGGACCCCCACGAGGTTGTGGGGCGCGACGAGCACCGCCGTTGGATTTCGGGTCCACCACGTGAGTGTAGGGCGTGGGGCCCCACGTCTCGGGCGGGGAACCCCCTGGCTTGCGTCCTTCCTCTCGTCTATTCAGCCGTCGTAGGACCCGATACTGACGTCATCGCCGGTGACCGCCACGCAAGTGACGACCGTCGGACACGAAACCGCGGATTCGTGCGTGAACCCAGCGCCCACCCATCCGTCGCCTCCGCTCGGACTCGAGGAGAAATGCGGTCCTGCCAGACAGAAGGTCGAAGACGGGCACGTCACGAAGTCAAGCGGGATCCACTGGTCATTGAGAGCAGTGATGGTCCAGGCGGGTGCCGCCGCGCCCGGATCACTAGAGGAGATCACGTCGCCGATCGGGTCTATGGCGACGCACATCGAAGGGGTGGGACAGGAGACCCCGACGAGCGAATTGGCCAGGTTGGTGCATTGCTGGCAGATCTGCGCCGAAAAAAAGTCCGCGTCCGTGCCGGACCACGATGCGGTCCCCGCAGTCGGATTGGTCGAGACGTAGGTCATTCCCAGGGCACCGACGGCGACGCAGAACGACGCGATCGGACACGACACCGCAGAAAGGGGGTCTGGCTTGGAAAACAGGGCATCCTTCGGGGCGGGCACGACGGTCCAGGCTCCTGCTGCGGGGTCGGTGGAGGTGGCGATCACCGAACGGCCGACCACCACGCAGAGAGCCGGGGACGGACAGGACACACCATCCCATCCGCCGCCGCTTTGGGTCGATGACGGCGCCACGAGGTTCGTCTGCGTCCACGCACCGGCGCCACCGGTCGGGTTTGTCGAAATGACGACGCCACTTTGATCCGGCACCACGCAAAGTGTGACCGTCGGGCACGAGACGGCGCCGAGCGCCGTCTGGCCGGCGATGTTCACACTGCTCCAGGCACTCGATCCAGCTTCGAGGTCGGTGCTGCTGAAGATGTCCCCCGAGCTGTCGGTGGCCACGCACAGAGACGCCGAGGGGCAGTCGATTCCCGACAGGTACCCCGGCACGCCGCCGAGAGCCACGGGTTGGGCCCACGAGAACGGAGGCGGCGACTGCAGCGGTGCAGTGGTGGTTGTGGTCGCTGGCGAAATCGGGACCGGTGCCATCGACGGCGTAGGCAACGTCGGGACGACCGGTGTCGCGGTCGTCGTGGTCGAGCGGGCCGGCGCCGGCGGCCTGGCGGGCACTGTCGACTCTCTCGAGACCGCCCGGTGTCCGCCGTGGGATGCGCCGGCATGTCCGGCGGTGCTGGGGACCACCGGAGCAGCCACCGAATGGGCAACCCCGCTCGAATCTGCCGGCGTCGTGGGAGTGACCTGCGACGCACCGACGATGGCCAACCCAAAATCCGCGCTCAGCAGAACAATGAGGCACACCCCAAGTGTCGTGCCGGTACGTCCCAGCCGGTGGAGGCTCAGCGAGCGTTCTACCAGTTCAAACGCCCGTTTCACCACGGGCTCGAACGGGGCCTCATCCATTCGAGCTGGCGAAGCAGCCAAGCGGAGCGAAGCGACTGACCAGGAGTCTCGGTCTCTTCCTCGGCGGCGACATGGCGCTACCACCCTTTGCCCTTTTTTGGGGATTCTTCGAGCTGCCCCGGGCGAACCCGGCCGGCTCAGTGTGGCATTCAACCGTGGGAAAAGAGCGGACTCCCTCGGGACGCGACAGAGGCCCCCCTCAATGCGGAGGGCCTCTGTCTTAGAAATCCCGGCGGCGTCCTACTCTCCCAGGGGGCCTCCCCCCAAGTACCATCGGCGCTGGCGGGCTTAACTGCCGTGTTCGGAATGGGAACGGGTGTAGCCCCGCCGCCATGGCCACCGGAAACCTTGCGCTCTCCCGCCGACTGCGCGCCGACACTCGGGGCAGTCCAGCGGGACGTCGGGCGCGCAATAGCGCTGCCCTTTGAGCGTCCCAGAGCGAGCACGAGCAAAGTTCCCAAGCCCTCGGCCGATTAGTACCGGTCGGCTGAACACATCGCTGTGCTTACACCTCCGGCCTATCAACGTGGTCGTCTAGCCACGGGCCTTACCAGGTTTACCCTGTGGGAGATCTCATCTCGAAACGGGCTTCGCACTTAGATGCTTTCAGCGCTTATCCCACCCGTAGG
>Ga0182024_10003585_pt1 | contig 36736 bp, 26 predicted proteins | sample P32metaG_FD_120480 | JGI IMG/M metagenome (GOLD analysis project Ga0182024, IMG submission 120480) | Permafrost microbial communities from Stordalen Mire, Sweden - P3-2 metaG (Illumina Assembly) | ecosystem: Environmental > Terrestrial > Soil > Wetlands > Permafrost | place: Sweden: Stordalen...
CTATTGACCAATCCCTGACCTTGGCTTATTTCCAGTGCTGAGAAGGGCCCGGTAGAACATCACTAATGTGTGGCTCTACTTTCTATCTGATTGGTTATGTATTACTGACCCCTGCGCATCCCGCCCTGGATGGCATGTGCAATCAATACTGAGGCAGTGGTTGGAGAGAAGCTCTCCTGTTCGCGAACATGGCGCTATGTGGACAAAGACTCCCCACTGGATCTCCTTGTTCGGCTCATGCATGCTCGTGTGGGATGACGCGGCTTGTTCGCGCTCCAATGGTTAAATTCCTTTCGATAGCGCCAAAGCGTCATCGGCACTTCTGGCATTCCGCTGATGTGCAGCGTGTGCATGAGGTTCAGCTACCTTGCCGCTCTGCCTTTCATTGCGTTCGGTGAAATGTGTCATTTGCGCAGGCCACATCTGCGTATTTACAGGTGACATGGAGTTGACACAGCCATGTGCAGCCGTGGCGTGCTCGTTCATTGCCCTAGCCGCCTGGCTGCGGCAGTTGCCGTTCTGACTATTGAACTCCCGTGTGGTGACGGAGTGTTTGCAACGTATACACTTGAACGTGGTGAATCCGCTCATCATTGTGGTCGTGTAATGTCTCATAGCTTCAAGTATATTCGCTCATCCCGGTATTACTCCGAACTAAAGTTACAGGGCCGATGCGGCTCACGATATAGCTATGTTCTTCGCAGTACCCGGCAGTCCGTTGCCGCACGTCGCGCGTGACATCCGGGAGCTTAGTGCACCGAACGCGATATCCATAACCGATCAGTGCTTTGCCATCTAGCATTCTCCCCGATATTGCAACTCTTTGTTCTCGATTATCTGGATTTCAGACAAACTGGCAGGAGATCGCACGCGAGGGCAGCGATGCACTTGCAATATCGCTCCATGATGTTATGTCTGGCTTCAGGACATCTCTATGGACTTGCAGACAAGGCGCCTAAGCCTGCGCGGGTTATCGTGCTCAAACCAAAAGGTTGTTACAGCCTCCGGTTGTGGCATCACAATTGCGTCGCAATGGTGTGAACACCCGCAGCAAGAAGTTGAATCGGTCACTTGTCCGTCCGACAATCCAATGTCCTGCTGGGAGCGATCGCGCAGCAAATTCCAGAAATCTAAGGAACTTCATGAAAGACTCTCAGGCAAGAAGAACGACCGTCCGCATCGCGGTGATCGACAGCAATCCGCTGCGGCTTTTGGGATTCCGCAGTCTACTGAGCTCAGAACCCGATTTCGATCTACAGTCCCTGTCGCTGACTGAAATCGGAACACATCCCGAAATAGATGTCGTGCTGCTGGGCAGTGATCGTGGCACGAACGTCTTTGAAGCGCTGACTAACTTGAACAGGATCCGTCACGGCCTGAGCGTGATCGTGACGGGATGCGACCTAGATGATGCTGACATCCTGAAGACTATAACAGCGGGTGCAAAAGGGTACGTCGACGAGGCCGCCTCGGTCGGCGAGCTGGCGCGGGCAATTCGAATCGTGTGGGCTGGATCGGTTTGGGCTCCAAGGCGGGTTCTCGCCATGTTCGTGGAGCAGGCATCCAAGTACTCGAGCCAGGTTGTTTCTGTGTACCAACGACCGTTCACCGATCGCGAAAAGGAAGTACTCGGGATGCTGGTGGCGGGCTGCTCTAACAAGGAAATCGCTGCTCCTCTTGGGATCGAACAGCGCACGGTAAAGGCGCACATAGCCAAACTCATGCGAAAGGTTGGAGTGCCGAATCGAGTTCTGCTGTCTGTACACGCGATTACACACTCGCTGGTCCCATCCAGGGAGAGTTAAATGGGAAGCCACTCTCAACCCGCGCAACAAAGCGGCGAGAACTGGCCAACTGATTTGATAGTGAGTGCCCGCTTCAGCGCGGAGCAAAGTATGAAGAAGCAAAATCACGAATGAAACAACTCAACATAAGACGTTGTCGCCAGGCTGATTATGGCTGGCAGGCACTCGACGGAGGAGTAAAGCTTATGACGTACGTGATGACTAAACCATGCCCCATTTGCAAGAAGCAATTAACCAAGCAGCAACCTTCCGAAACCGTTTCATGCGGGTGCGGTAAACATGTGTGGCAGGGATAACTTTAACATCACAGAGCCTCTGCACAGTTCCTTGAACATCGCGCGCGCGCCTTCGTGAAACGGGATGACGGAGCATCTTTCCATCCGTGAGCCGACCCGCAACTCGCATCGGCAGGGGTTTGGTTTCTTGGTCAAAGTCAGCTCGGAGCCCAGTCGTCAATGGTGTCATCACGCAGTTCACCCTTCAGAGGAAGGCGCATGTGCGACCCACAGAGCCTAACCCCACAACCTCAAGAACTGGTCAGTTTGGTACAGTTCCTGAAGTGAAACCCCGTCATACTAGTCATACGTCGCTATGGAAGACGGTGTTGCGTGACTCAGATCAAATCGAGCGTCTCCCATAGGGTGCTGCTTGTGGATGACGATGAAGCCGTTCGCGACATGATGACTATTACTTTTGTGCTGAAACCAGTCGCGGCTTAGCCGCCATCAAGCCTGGAAAGACAATGAAGACGAAGACATGGACGGTGATTACCAACACGGGAAAACAAGCAGACCTTGAGTCTGGCCTTGAGAAGAGAGAGGTTCAAAGGCCGACGCACATCAGCGCCAGAGAGTTTGTTCATTGGCTAGCACCTGAGAGCCATATTGATGACGACTCTTTGCGATCGCTATTTAAGCTGTAAGTCTCCCGCGAACCTCAAAGCCAGTGTGCCCGAGCAGAGCTATTCCTGCCTAGTCGGTGGGCCTCGGCGGGGGACTGTATTCTGGACAGGGCTAAGGCGCGCCGCAGAAGTGCTGGGCATTGGTCGTGCGACGATCTATCAGCTCTTGTCGAGAATGAAGGTTGAAGAGCCCAAGATAGGGACCGCATAGCCGCCTGAGGCTCCTGCGCGGTTGCTGGGCTGAAAAAACCAGGTGTCCCGTTGGCGGACTAGAGTCTGAAACGTAGACGGATTCCCGCCCCGCCGTTGTGTCATCCCCCGTTGATCTCGATTTAACTCCCACATATTCATCACTATAGAAAGATCCAGAATTCGGGGTCCTTCGGCCTTGGTCATGCATTCTTATTTCTTGCTGACCGCGCGTCGATTCCTACCCTGATGATCGGCTGCGTCCCAATCTTTGTGTGGAGAAAGCCCATATGCAAGTCAAGACAATAGCATGGACCGTGCTTGTGACCGTCGCAGCCGCCGCGAGCGCTGGGGCGCAATCCGGCGCGGCGCAATTGCCTTCGCGCGCCGACATCAATGCCAAGTTCGGCAAACTGCCGCTGACCTTCGAAGCGAATCGTGGTCAGATCGACCCTCAAGTCAGTTTCATTTCGCGCGGTCCGGGATACAGCGCATTTCTGACCAGCGATGGCATGGTGCTCTCGCTACGAGCGAACCAAGTTCTGGGAACCCAAACGGCCGCGAATGCGGTCCGCCCGAGTAAGTCGCAAAAAGCCACGTTGCAGTTCTCCCTTCTGGGAGCGGCCAGGAACCCGGCTGTTGTGGGAGAGCGTCCGCAATCGGGGCGTGTCAACTACTTCGTCGGCAACAACCCGGCGAAATGGCAACGAAATGTTCCCACCTACGCGCAAGTTCGATACAAGAGTATCTACCCAGGAATCGATCTGCTCTATTACGGCAACCAACGGCAACTCGAATACGACTTCGTGATAGCTCCCGGTGCCGATCCCGGGAAGATTCAATTCGACATCCGGGGCGCCCGAGGGATGCACATCGATGCAGATGGAAGTCTGGTACTAACAACCAGCAACGGCGACCTTCACTTCCAGACTCCGGCGGTGTACCAGGAATCAAATGGCCAGCGTGTCGCCGTGGACGGCGGATACGTTGTGAACGATCAAACCCATATCAGCTTTCATCTGGCGCAATACGATCCGACAAAGCCGCTGGTCATCGATCCGGTATTAGTTTATTCGACCTACCTCGGTGGCAGCGGTGATGACCAGGCCGGTGGGATCGCGGTCGACGCGACTGGAAATGTCTACGTAACCGGCTCGACGGACTCAACGGACTTTCCGCTGACCACGCTGGGTTCGCTCCCCGCCGGGAATACCCACGTGTTCGTCGCCAAGCTCGATGCCAGAGGATCCAATCTCATCTACGCCGACTATATCGGCGGCAATAGTCAGGACTATGGCTACGCACTGGCACTGGACGCGGCCAATAACGTGTACGTCACTGGCAGTACAGCGTCCAGCGACTTTCCGATGGTCAATCCGTTTCAGGGAACATATCCCGGAGCATTTAACGCATTCCTCACCAAGATTTCTCCCGATGGGTCGTCTCTCTCGTACTCCACATACTTCGGGGGGAATGGTTCGGATCTCCCGTCCAGCGTTGCTGTTGACTCTGCGGGAGCGATGATGATCGCGGGGTACACATCCTCGACGAACCTCCCGGTCGCCAATGCTTATCAGTCCACCGTCTCTGCCAATCTGGGAGGGATATATGGCGACTACGGGTTCCTGACGAAGTTCAGTCCCGACGGATCGTCTCTGGTCTATTCCACTTATTTCGGCGGCAATTCAAATGTGCCACTCAACTGCGGGGAAACTCTCTGCTGGCCTGGACCCGCGAGCGCCGTCGCAGCGCTGGTGCTCGACCCCGCCGGTAATGCTTACATTACTGGCTCCACGAACACCTACAACTTCCCGGTCACCGAGGGCGCTTATCAGACCACAGATTCAACCCAGCAGAATGGCACAGTAGGGTTCGTCAGCAAGTTCAGCGGCGGTGGAAGCTTGCAGTATTCAACCTATCTCTATGATCCCAGCGGGCTGCTAACCGATCCGACGGACATCGCGGTAGATGGGGCCGGCTCGGCATATGTAACCGGAATCACCTTCAGCTGGGATGGAACCTTCCCCATCACCTCCGCCAGCATCTGCGATCCCAGTGTGTATGGCGGGGGATGCAACTACGCTTTCGTGACCAAGTTCGACGCCGCCGCTGCCACACTAGCGTACTCGACGTACCTCGGTCCGAACAACAGCGCCGTGCCACAGGCAATCGTGCTCGACGGGAACAACGATGCCTATGTTCTGGCTTACGCCCCAAGCGGTTCGCTCAATACAGTAAACGGGATCGAAAACTACAGCAACGGGAACGATCTTCTGCTGGTGGAGATCGACCCGGCAGCCAGCACGCAGCTATTTGCCACATATCTCGGCGGCAGCGGAGATGATCAGCCGGCACCGGCAGGGATGGTTCTCGATGCGTCCGGCAATATTTATGTAGCCGGCACGACTGATTCCAGCGATTTCCCAATTACGCAGTCTGCGTTCCAGAGTGTATTGGGAGGAAATACTGACGCCTTCATTCTCAAGATTGCAGCCACATCCGCGCCAGCAGTCACCTTGAGTCCCGCTGCTTTGCAGTATGCCAGCCAGACGGTCGGCTCAAGCAGCCAGCCGCAAACTATTCTTCTGCGCAACATGGGCAGTGCGCCGCTCGCGATTTCGTCGATCACGACGACCGGCGACTTTGCCGAGACGGACAACTGTGGAAACAGCGTGCAGGCCGCCGGCAGTTGCGCGTTTTCCATTATCTTTACCCCTACCGCAGTGGGGTCGCGCGATGGGACCATCGTGATTCAGGACGACGCGGCGGGATCGCCCCACATCATCAGCCTGAACGGCAGCGGCCAGGGCGCCGTCGTGACCCTGATTCCCCCCATGCTGACTTTCCCATCTGTGCCGGTTGGAAACTCCAGCGCGCCCCAAACGATAACGCTGGCCAACACCGGCAATGCGGCGTTGAGTATCAGCGCCATCGAAGCCGCCGGAGACTATGCACAAACCAACAACTGCCCCCCCAGTCTGTCCGCCGGATCCAGTTGTGCGATCAACGTAACCTTTGCTCCGACGACATCGGGGACTCGCACCGGAACGGTGACGGTTAGTGACAGCGTGGCGGGCAGTCCCCAGATCGTTGGCTTAACCGGCACGGGAGTCGGCTTAACTGCTGTGGTCGTTTTGACTCCCACTAGCTTGGTTTTCCCCAGTACGCCTTTGGGAACCACCAGCACGTCTCAGACGGTAACGTTGACCAACACCGGCAATGCTGCATTGAGCATCAGTCTGGTCCAAGTTGCCGGAGACTATGCGCAAACCAACACCTGCGCCACCAGTTTGTCCGCTGGATCCAGCTGTGCGATCAACGTAACCTTTACTCCGACGGCATCAGGAAGTCGCAGCGGAGCAGTGACGATTAGCGACAGCGTAGCGGGCAGTCCTCAGATCGTTGGCTTAACCGGCACTGGAGTCGCTTCAGCTGCCGTGGTCGTTTTGACTCCCACTAGCTTGGTTTTCCCCAGTACGCCTTTGGGAACCACCAGCACGTCTCAGACGGCAACCTTGACCAACACCGGCAATGCGGCATTGAGCATCAGTCTGGTCCAAGTTGCCGGAGACTACGCGCAAACCAACACCTGCCCCGCCAGTCTGTCTGCAGGATCCAGCTGTGCGATCAATGTAACCTTTGCTCCGACGGCATCGGGGATTCGCGCCGGAACGGTGACGGTTAGGGACAGCGTAGCGGGCAGTCCCCAGATCGTTGGCTTAACCGGCACTGGAGTTGCCTTAGCTGCCGTGGTCGTTTTGACTCCCACTAGCTTGGTTTTCCCCAATGTGCCTTTGAGAACCAGCAGCACGTCTCAGACGGTAACGTTGACCAACACCGGCAATGCAGCACTGAATATCAGCGGTATCCAAGTCGCCGGAGATTACGCCCAAACGAATAACTGCCCCTCTACTGTCGCGGCCGGAGCGACGTGCACGATCAGTGTGGCATTCGCTCCGACGACATCTGGAATCCGCAGCGGAACCGTTACGGTTAGCGACAACGTAGCGGGCAGCCCGCAGAGTGTGGGATTAAGCGGTGCGGGATCCGATTTCAGCCTAGCCACTTCGCCTGCCAGCGCCATCGTCAAAGCCGGCGCGACGGCATCCTACACGCTGACGGTAGCTTCCATAGGTGGAACGTTTGCGAACGCCGTCAAGCTGACTTGTAGTGGGGCGCCTGCGAAAACGACTTGTGGCCTGTCGCCCAGTTCCGTGATCCCAGGCTCTGGCACGGCAACGGCGACCGTGACGATCAGCACGACGGGAACGACTGCTGGATTGGCGCCGATCCGTTCAGCTCCGCATGTGCCGGTGTTTGCCTTCTGGTTGCAATTCCAGGGACTCGGCCTCTTCGGACTGATACTGGTGGGGTCGAAGCGACGAATCAAGAAACGTGTAGCGTTGATGGCTGTGGCCCTTCTGGTTAGCGCAACGCTCTTCATGTCCGCATGCGCCGGCGGTACCGGCATCGGCTCGCAAAATCAGACTGGAACGACGCCGGGGACATATACACTCACGGTTTCTGGAACATCCGGCACTTTGCAACATTCCGTTCCCGTAACTTTGACGGTGCAATGAATGCTCGAACAGGAGTGAGCATGTGCGGTACCCGACACTAGTTGCACGCCGACATGTTCTGGGTGACGCCCTGCAGGCTGAGGATCGAGTTCGCGACCAACGGTGCGCTCCAGAACCTGTTGTGGTGCTTTCGTAGGTAATAGGCGGCGAGAATAGAGCCGGCGCTCTTGGCGGATGCCACCGCATAGGCCCGGCCTACCGTCGGGTGAGTGCCGTACAAGTAGGCGGACTGCACTTCCATGTTGCAGACGCCTGTTTTGCCGGCCAGCCAGTTCTGCCGGGCGAATAACGTGGTGTAGGAGTCGGCAAAGGTGCTGCCAGTCGAAATCACAGCGAGACTTAGGAACGTGGCATCAATGGGCTTTTTCTGCTCAAGAATCTTCGGCGTCGACCCTGTCGAGGGGGCTTCCACAATGTACGCGTCGGCCGTCATCACGGCGCTGGGAGCGTCTGGCAGTTCCTTCGCCATTGAGGTGCCGGACATGATGAATAGAGCCAGGGCCGAACAGATGATCGATTTCATGATTGCTTCTCCTCTGGTCGGCATCGACTGTGAAGTACCCGCGTCCTTTGTGCTGGCCACCGGTTTACTGAGATCCGTCATGAGGCGAGATTACGTTGGTACGTGTACCTCCGCAATCGGAAGAACGTAATAGACGTTAGTAACACAAGGTAACCAACTGTTTGTGCCATAGCGAATGCGACTCACAGAGAGGCGTGAATCTGATGTTTGGCAGAGTATTCACAGTCGGAGTTGTACAGGCTGAGACGGAGTGACTCACGAGTCTCAACTCTGGTGTGACACAAACCCAGCCGCAATTCCGATTCGTCAAGTAGAGGGTCGCGAGTGGTGGCTCTGGGGATTCGCGGTCGCGGTAACTCTGGTTCTAACCCTCGGAATCCTATCCTTGACGTTTCCTGGCTTTCATTTGCACAGGGACGACTTCTATTCCCAGACTCTTAAGGAGTGGGTGAGGGGCCTGGCGGCGCTTGTCCTGCTCTTCGACATTTACACTGTCTATCAGCATTTGCAGTTGCAGCGGATACGCCGTCGGCTCGCCGAGCGCGAACGGCTGTTCCATCTGATTACTGAAAACGCGGCCGACATGATCGCTGTGGTCGACACGCAGGGACGCCGTCTTTACAACAGTCCTGCCTACGAAAAGGTACTTGGATACACCGCAGAAGAATTAGCCGCGACCTCTTCCATGGAGCAGATCCACCCGGAAGACCGGGAGCGCGTTCTGCAGGCAGCCCAGAGGGCACATCTGACGGGTCATGGTGACCGTCTGGAATACCGCATCCGCCACAAAGACGGCACCTGGCATGTGCTTGAATCCACCGCGAGCGCGATTCCCGGCTCGCGTGGCGAGACGGAAGGACTGGTGATCGTCAACCGGGACATTACCGAACGCAAACGGGCGGAAGCGCTGCTGGAGCATCGAGCTTTCCACGATGGCCTGACCAACCTTCCTAATCGGGCTCTGTTTCTGGATCGCCTGCAACGTGCGATCGCAGTGTCGCAGCGGCACCACGATTACAAGTTTGCGGTCCTGCTGATCGATATTGATGAATTCAAGATGTTCAACGACAGCCTCGGCCACGCCGCCGGAGATGAGCTCCTCATCCAGATTGCTCGGCGCCTGACGACCTGCCTCCGCGGCGCCGACACGGTGTCACGCGGTCCGAACAGCAACCTGCCATGCCCTCCGGGTGACCACACCCTTGCCCGGCCGGGAGGCGACGAATTTGTTGTGCTGGCGGCGGAACTGCGCGACCCGAGCGATGCGATCCGCATGTCGGAGCGCATTCGGGAGCGGATCGCGATGCCTTTCGCGGTGAATGGCCGAGAGATTGTGATCAGCGCAAGCATTGGTATCGTCTTCAGCGGGAGCAGTACGGAGGCTGAGGATGTTCTGCGCGATGCCGAAATTGCCATGTATCGCGCCAAGAGCACCGGGAAAGCCCGCTGTGAGGTATTCGATTGCGCGATGCAAGCGGACGCGGTGAAACGGTTGCAACTCGAAACTGACCTACGAAAGGCGCTAGAGTGCAATGAGTTCCGGGTCTACTACCAGCCGCTCGTGTCCTTGCAGGACAATCGAATTGTTGGATTCGAAGCGCTCAGTCGCTGGCAACGCCCGCATGGCATTGTCATGCCGGGGGAGTTCATCACCGTTGCGGACGAAAGCGGCATCATTTTGCCGATGAACCGGCAATTGCTTCGCGACGCTTGTGGTCAACTTCGCCGCTGGCAGTCGCTCTTTCCATCTGATCCACCTCTTTTTATGAGCGTCAATGTCACGGCAAAGGAAGCAGCCCAGACGGACCTGGCCTCTCAGATGGGAGAGATTCTCCGGCAGTGTGGAGTTGATCCTCGCTTTCTGGATTTTGAAATCACTGAGAACATCGCCATGGGCGATCCCGAGAGGTTAGCAACCTTGTTTTCGGAATTGAAGGCCATTGGCGTTCGGCTGAGCATCGACGACTTCGGCACTGGCCACTCCTCTCTTTCTCGTCTGCAACGGTTTCCCGTGGATACGTTGAAAATCGACCGAAGCTTCATCTCCGCGATGGACGGCGACATTGAGAGCCATGAGATCGTCCGCATCATTATCCTCTTGGCGCATAACCTGGGACTGAAAGTAGTTGCCGAGGGAGTTGAGACCCAGGAGCAAATGGAAGTGCTCCGGGACCTTGGCTGCGAACTGGGTCAAGGATATTTGTGGTCGCGACCCGTCCCCGGGGACACGATCGAGGAACTGCTCGCAAGTCACCATAGCCAGGTTGGGTTCGCCAAAGGCTGCCCGTGAGGCAGTCGTTCACGGCGAATTCGCCGGCATTGCAGAACACGAAATCGACACCCGATCGTTAGAGGTACGAAATATGACCATACTTGTGATTGAAGACAGCCGACTGTTGCGCTTGGCGATTGAGAGGATTCTGATCAAGGCCGGCTACAGCGTGACTGCAGTCGGAGACGGACAAGAAGGTTTGTGCCGCGCCCGGATTGTCCGCCCCGAGATCATTTTGCTGGACATGATGCTGCCCATGATCGAAGGTACGGAAGTCCTGCGCCAGTTGAAGAAAGATCCCTGTACGAAGTCGATACCCGTAATCGTTCTTTCCGGCCTCTCGCAGCGGAACGAGAAGAAACTGGTGGCGGCGGGGGCTGCGGCATATCTTGAGAAGTCGCGGTTGAATTTGGAGAAAGATGGCAGCGGCTTAGTGGACGCGGTAAAGAACGTCAGCACTGCATATTCGGCACCAGCGAATGCGTAATCGCATGCACGGAAAGCATGTCGCGATTCGGCACGCCGACCTTTCGCATGAGTTTGGCGATGACGCGAAGGGAGTGCGCACCCACGAAGTGCCGGCGGATCGCAGCACGTTGGAAAGCTGTCCTCCGGCCGAGATCCCGACCCAACCTAAGCGTGTCACCTACGACTTCTCGAGCACTTACGCAGCCACCCAAGATCAATTAAGCCGTAGTAAACATTCATCAACGCCACTCTGAAAGGCTGTCGTCGGCGGTTCAATTCCGTCCCTGGCCACCATCGTTTCGACCGCTGCAACCTTCCTCTTGGCCTCCCGTTACGATTCGCGAAACTCGTCCTGCGGGGAGCAAACCGAGGCCGTCGGTTGGAGTCTGCAATAGGGGCAGTATCGTGGAAAGAACTGACTTTCGAATCGAACAACGAATAGGGGACGAAAATATTTGCATACTTTGTCGTGTCCATGAGCATCTTTGAAAAAGGAGGATTGCCATACATGAGCACAGTCACTGCACCACAATCAACCGCCGTTACGACCTGGAACATCGACCCCGTTCACTCCGCCGCCCAGTTCAAGGTCAAGCACATGATGATCTCGAATGTGAAGGGAGAGTTCACTACCATCACCGGCAAGCTGGAACTAAACGACGCCGACATCACCAAATCACGAGTGGAGGCTTCGATCGATGCTGCCACGATTAACACCCGGGAAGCGCAGCGCGATGCGCACCTGAAAAGCGCCGATTTCCTGGATGTCGAGAAATTTCCCGTCTTAACCTTCAAATCGACTCGCGTTTCGAAAGAGGGACGTGTGGAACTTGCCGTCGAAGGTGATCTTACGATTCACGGCGTTACGCGCAATGTGGTATTTGACGTCGAGGGGCTGAGCGCCCCCATGAAAGACCCGTGGGGCGGCACCCGAATGGGACTCGCTGCAACGACTAAGATCAATCGAAAAGATTTTGGACTAACGTGGAACGCAGCGCTCGAGACCGGTGGGATCGTCGTGGGCGAGGAAGTCACCATCACGGTGGACGTCGAGTTCATTAAAGCGTAACCCGGCGCGTGGTTTTTTCGGTCTCTTTCGAGCGATAGCCGTCCGCCTGGGGACGGCCTCGCTTTTTTGGACCGCGTAGAAACGCATTCATCTCAGCACGCTGCTTCGGCTTTGCTTGCACGTGTGCGTCGGTGCTAGACTGCGCCAATGGCTACCAAGAAGAAAACCAAGAAGAAATCTACGAAATCAAAGAAGACCGCCGCTCCGAAGAAGAAGCAGACAAAGAAGCGGGCGGTGAAACGGGCAGCCCCTCAGAAATCCGCGAAGAAGACGGCTGCTCCGAATAAAGCTGCGGCAAAGAAGATCGAGGTGAAGAAGTCGGCTCCTCGGAAGATTTCGGGTGCAGGTGCCAGGGAGACTCCGAAGGCAAGTCGAGGACGGCGCGCATCGGCAGTCTCCCCCGAGATGCTAGGCCCGGGCTCGGGCGGGCAGTCCGGAGATTTGCAGGGTTTGTCTAATGTCGAGGACGCGGATTCGGAGAGTGTTGACGAGTTGGTCGAGGAAGGAAACGCATTCGAGGCTGGAATCGTTACGGGCGTGGAAGATGCGGGAAGGCAAGGAACCAAGGAAGTGACCACGCGTGAGGTTCCGGAGGACGATGTGCCTGACGAATACCTCGATCAAGACTAGGAAGGCACGCTGATCGTCTCAATGTCTGGGAGATCGCAATCGCGGAAACCGCATTGAGATGGCGACCTGTTGATCGCAACCACGCAAAACGTATTTAACGGAAGTTCTCGACCAGCATGGCTTGCGCCTGCTCCTGGCCAGGTTGGTCGAAAGCGACCGTGTGGCCATCGGGCGTGGCTCCCAGCCAGAAGGGAACGCGATTGAGCACGGTGACGGTGGTCGTGCGCTGCCGCGCGAAATCGTAGAAGCTCAACACCGCCTGATGTCCCAGAGACGGGCCCACGAAAAGAATTCCGTCTTCCACGATTTGCCAACTGGCCCATGTTCCCGGATGTACCAGAGGCAGCGGTGCCTCTGGGCCGCCATTCACGGGAACGCGCCAAATCTCGGGCTCAGCCATCTGGGTCTTAGCGTAGTAAACAAACTTGCCATCGGGAGATTCTAGAGCGGCGTGTCCACCATGCTGCGTGACTTGCACCGGCGGGCCACCTCCCGCAGGCACCTTCCAGACCTGCCACTCTCCAGAGCGCGGCGAAGCGAAGTAAACCCACTTGCCGTCGTGCGACCAGCTCGGGCAAACACTGTGGGACGCATCCGGAGTCAAAATGAGGGGCGCGCCGCCGTGCAGGTTCATGGTCACAATCTTGCTGCCGTTCGGCGTGGTAGCGTCAAACGCGACCGAAAGGCTGTCGGGCGACCAGCGCGGCGTGCCGGCTCCTCCCACCGCGCTGAGCTGGAATCCATTGCTGCCGTCGCTGTTGCTGACCCAGATCTCCATTGTTCCCGAGCGATCCGACATGTACGCGAGTCTCTTGCCATCCGGAGAGAACTGCGGTCCCGGGCCTTGATCCGTGTCGCTCGTCGATGAGACCGTCAGGTAAGGGTGCTTATCGCCCGTGCCCGAGAGATTCATTTGCCAGATGCTGACGCTGCGCAACAGGCGTTCGTAAACCAACCGATATCCGCGGCGTGAGACCGCGGGATCCCACGCAGGCGAGCCTGCCTCTCTGATCTCCACGGCGGAGTCAGGTGCGTCCAAAGAGACTCTCCAAAGCGCCGGATGACCGTTGCGATTGGAGGAAAAGATAACCGAGCGCCCGTCGAAGGACCATTGCGGCGCACTGCCGATCCGACCGCGTTCGGAAAAAAGGCGAACCCCAACGCCGCCGCTGACTGGTGCGGTCCAGATTTCATCGGGCGCATCGATCTCACCTTTGCGCACGAACATTATTTTCTGACCGTCCGGAGAAAACGATGGGCCCCAATCCTCGACCGTCGGCGGCGGTTCGGTGATGCGGCGCACCGTCGAGTCTTGGAGCGAGAGCAAGTAAATGCCGGACTGCCCCGCGAACGCGATGAACTTGCCGTCGGGCGACCAATCAAGTTCTCCATGGCTGGGTACCACACCGCCGGTTGGAAGTTCTCGCTCAACCGTACCGCTGGAAGTTAACTTGAACGCCGCGGATGCGGCGGTCACGTTCTGTTCTGCCTTTCGTTTCTGCTCGCCTCCACCGTCGGCGGCCACTATGTGGATGGTATAGGTCTGGTGAGAGAAGCGTGAGAACGCGATCCAGCGTCCATCCGGGGACCATACCGGATAGCGGTCGTCGTCGTTGCCGGTGAGCTGCAAAAGCTGTTCGCTGCCCACCGCCGTCACGTAGATGCCCGATTCTCCCGGCTGCGAATGCTCGCGGAAGAAAGCCACGAAATTTCCGTCAGGCGAAAAAGCTGGCGTTGCGGTATCGGAAATTGCAAGCAATGGGCGGGTGTGCTCCACCATGGAGCGGGAGGGCGATCCCGCGCCGTAACTGGACGACGTTCGGAAAAGAAGCGCGGTTGCCAGGAACAAAGTGAAAAGCACACCGGCTCCGATCAGGTATTGAAGGAAGGGACTTCGGCTGGGAGTGTCCGAATTGGCGGGCCCCGCAGCCGAGAACGTGAAGTCGGTTCGAGGGGCGTAGGGAGTTTCGACCGGGAGCGGAACCGGAGGATTTGGCGACGGGGTCTCCGAAGCCACCGGCTTGGCCGCCACCCACTCGACGGTCGCAACGAAACGGTAGCCGCGGCGAGGTAAGGTTTCCACATACCGCGGATTCTCCGCCGAGTCGCTCAGCGCCTCCCGCAGCTTGTTCACGGCAGCATTGAGGCCGTGGTTAAAGTCGACGAAGGTGTCCCCGGGCCAAAGGCGCGTTCGGAGTTCTTCCCGGGTTACCAACTCTCCCGGTTTACTCAGCAGCACCACGAGAATTTCAAAAGGCTGGCCCACCAGCTTCAGTCGGGTCCCGAATTTCCACAGTTCATGAGTGTGCAGGTCCACTTCAAAAGGACCGAACCGTGCCCGATCTGAACCATAGCGAGTCATTTGTACCCAGGCGGTTTCCGATGGTACAGCATTCTACGTTTTCGCAGCCACTCTAGTTCCATGGACGCGCGACTAAGTCTTTTGTCATCAGGTCATTGCTGGATGAGGTCCAGCTTTCTGACAAATGATCCGGTTTGCACCTACGAATGACTCAGCTTGCATTGCGGTATCCGGCGCCCTGCGACACCTTTGGGCCTGAGCTCAGGGAAATCAAGGGTCAAGGTCCCGGGCCGGGAGGGATATCGTGAGAACAAAACGTTTGAATCGAACCATAGCCCGACGCCAGCTTGCATTAGGAATCGTCATAACGCTAGCCGAAATGCTGCTCGCCGGAAACGCCTTGGGTCAGACGCCGCCGAAGGAGCAATGCAGTCTCGCCGTGGTCTCGCGCCTGGTAGGGAGCGACAAGAAAATCTGTGACGATGGGCTTGTTCAACAGATGGCACGGCGAGGACATGCGTTTGAGCAGAACCAGTTGGGGATTGCCTCCATCTTGGCGATTGGTCCCGATTATGACGAACGAGAGGCTCTGCGATGGTTCAGCCAGGCGGCACAGCGAGGCTACGCTCCGGCCCAAGTGAATCTCGCTGTCATGCATGTCAACGGCTGGGGCACACCCGTCAATTATGCGGCGGCGTTGCACTGGCTCCACGCGGCGGCCGATCAGCACTTTGCGCGCGCTTACTACAACCTCGGCATTCTCTATATGGAGGGGAAAGGTGTGCACCGGGACAACGACGAAGCCTTCCGCTGGTTTCAGAAAGGCGCCGAGGCCGGCGACAGCAGCGCACAGACAAATCTCGGCTATATGTACGATCAGGGACTCGGCACCTCGCGGAGCGCTACGACCGCCGCGATCTGGTACCGCAAAGCCGCCGAGGCCGGCAATCCTCTGGGCGAGAACAATCTCGCAGACATGTATCTCCGCGGGGAAGGCGTTCCGCAGAACAACGATGCTGCATTTCTGTGGTTCCAGAAAGCCGCCGCACAGGGACATACCGGAGCCCGCATCAAGCTGGGATACATGTATACCGATGGCCGCGGAACCAAAAAAGATCCGGAAGCCGCGTATTCCTGGATTACGGCCGCGGCCATGGCCGGAGACCCGCGCGGCAACGACTTGCTTCATTCGCTGGAAGAGGTCCTGAGCCAAGAGCAGATCGGTGAGGCTCGAGAGCGCGCGAGCAAGCTGCGGCAGCAAGAACCGCAGTTCACAGCCAAGGCTCTTGTTCAGTGATCGTGACGACAGCTTTCCGCAGCCGTGTCCGCTGCGAGTATCAGACACGGTTCTACGGCAGAATCTCCGCTTCTGCCGCCGAACCGTGCGCGGAATCAGGGCTGATCCAAACCTTAACCTTGGCCGGTTCGGCAGCGAATTCGTTGCGTGCATTCCAGATCGCAAAAGCTTCCGGTTTCAAGTCAAAGGTTACCTTCTTGGTTTCGCCGGGAGCTATAGCGACGGTCTTGAATCCCTTCAGCATGCGCTCGGGTTCGGCATCGCTGGTGCCTTGAAGCTGAATGTACAGCTGAACCACTTCCTCGCCAGCGCGGGCTCCGGCATTCGTCACCTCGGCCTCGGCGGTCAGTGCCGGGGCCGCATGCTCTGCGTCGCTCAATCCTGTATTGAGAGCAGCGGCACTCAATCGTTGCGTGCTGATTGTTGTATTTCCGTATGTGAAGCTGGTGTAAGACCCGCCGTAGCCGAAAGGGAATTGCGGAGTGTTCTGTTCGTCGATATAGCGCGACAAGTACCGTTCTGTAATATCCTTCGGCGGGTGCGTGAGGTCGGTGTTCCCGGCAGGTCGCCCGGTGTTCAGATGATTGTAATAAAGCGGCTCTTGCCCCACGCTGCGCGGCCAGCTGACAACCAGCTTCCCACTGGGATTCACTTCTCCGAAAAGAGTGCGCGCCAACGCAGGTCCTCCGCTGATTCCGGGCAGCCATGCTGCAATCACGGCCGGCACATGTTCAAACGCCCAGGGCACCGTGAGCGGCCGTCCGCTGAATAGAATCAGAACCACGGGCTTACCTGTTCGGACAATAGCTTCCAGCAACTCTTGCTGCCTGCCGGGAAGCCCCAGATGCGCACGCGATGCCGCCTCCCCACTCATCTCCGGGGTCTCCCCCAGTGCCAGGATCACGACGTCTGCTTTCTGCGCTCCTGCCACCGCGGCGGCAATCTCGCCATCAGTTCCGTCGAGAATTCCGGATCCCTTGAATCGAAACACATGGCTTTCGCCGATCCGTTGCGCCAGCGCCGCCGGCAGAGAAACGCGTGGGCCCGATCCAGCGGGCGCTCCGCCCGGATAGGACGAATCATCGCCGAGCGGCCCGATGACTGCAATGTTCTGCGTTCCACTCGCCAGGGGAAGGACCTGCTTTGCACCCGGCCCGTTTTCATTCTTCAGCAACACGAACGATCGTTCAGCCGCGGTCTGCGCCAGCGCAATGCTCTCCGGATGGTAAAGCGCCTTCGCCGCTGCAGCCTCATCCACAAACGGATGCTCGAATAGTCCCAACGCCAGTTTGACGCGCAGTACGTGTCGCACAGCCTCGTCCAACTCAGCTTGCGTCGCCTGGCCCGAGCCTACGATTTGTTGCAGATTGTCGTGATAGAGGCTGCTCACCATGTCCATATCCACGCCAGCAAGGAATGCCTTGCGCGCCGCGGTGGCACCGTCCGCTGCAATGCCGTGCGGAATCAGTTCCCCCACTGCGTTCCAGTCGCTCACCACCAACCCACGAAAGCCCCACTCTTTGCGCAACACTTGCTTCAACGTGAATGGGTTCGCTGTCGACGGTACTCCGTTCAAAGAATTAAACGCGCTCATCAACGACGCGGTCCCGGCCTCAACCGCCGCATGAAACGGCGGCAGATAGAACTGGCGCAGAGTGTGTTCGGAAATCTCCGTGCTGTTGTAGTCGCGTCCACCTTCAGCCGCGCCATAGCCGACATAGTGCTTGGCGCACGACGCAATGCTGTCCGGTGCATCCAACCGCGAACCCTGATAGCCCCTCACATAAGCCGCAGCCATGGCCGATCCCAGAAAAGGATCCTCGCCGGCACCCTCGGCCATGCGCCCCCAGCGAGCATCCCGTGCGATATCGACCATCGGCGAAAAAGTCCACCGGATCCCGTCCGCTGACGCCTCCATTGCCGCCACACGCGAAGCCTTCTCCACAATCGCTGGCTCCCATGTCGAGGCCAGTCCCAGCGGAATCGGAAACTCCGTCTTGAATCCGTGAATCACGTCGAGCCCGAACAGGATGGGAATATGCAGCCGCGCCTTCTCCATCGCAATCTTCTGGTACTTGTTGATCTCGTGCGGATCGATCACATTGAACAGCGACCCAATCTGTCCGTGCGCGATCATGTCGGCATAGTCGGTTCTGCCCGTTCCCGGCCCGGTAGGTTGCCCGGCGGAGTACTGCACTAGCTGTCCAACCTTTTCTTCCAGCGTCATCTGCTGCAGAATCGATTCCACCCTGGCATCGAACTTCGGGTCTGCGACGCCGCCCATCTCGGGTGTCGACGATCGCGTCGATTGCGCCTGGGCGAACGCGCCCGCACTCATCACGACACCGATTCCGCACAACAGGAGCGCAACTGAAATCCTCTGCAGCAACCTTGATTGGAGTTTTTGGAGTGCCCAGCGAGCAACAGCGATGGATGAGTATGAGGATGACATTGGGATGGAGCCTCCGTGGGGCCCGGTTACAACTAGTTACTAAATCGGGTTAGTAGGGCGTTTCCGCAATGTATCAAAAACTCTTTTCTTCTCAATGTCAATAAGTATTCCGCGCGGCGTGCTAAACATCGTGCTTGCTACGCCGATTCGGTTTGTGCGAGACTGCGCAGCGTGACGACAAAGAAGAAGGGCAAGAGCGCTGGCAAGACCGTGCGCATGGGGCCCAAGCCGGTGAGCTTGAAAGAGCTGGCGGAACATTTGGGACTCTCCCCCGCCACCGTGTCGCTGGTCATCAATGGCTCGCCCGTCGCGGACTCCATCCCTCAGGAAACGAAAGACCGCGTTCTCGCCGCCGCCCGCAAGTACAAATACCGTCCCAGCTTTTTCGCTCGCTCCTTGCGCGCCCAGCGCAGCTTCACCATCGGAGTCATCGTCCCTGAGGTCAGTGATGGCTACTCCGCCTCTGTGATGAGTGGCGTCGAGGACTATTTGCTGCAAGAGGGATACTTCTACTTCGTTGTCAGTCACCGACACCGCGCCGATTTGATCGATGAATATCCGCGGTTGTTCCTGGAGAGATCCGTCGATGGCCTGATTGCGGTCGACACTCCCTGGACTCTTCAACTCAAGGTCCCAGTGGTCACGGTGTCAGGGCACAACCAGGTGAAGGGCGTTACCAACATCGTTCTGGACCACGTTCGCGCCGCCGAGATTGCTCTGAAGCATCTTTTTCAGCTCGGTCATCGCGACATCGCCTTCATCAAAGGGCAGGAATTCAGCTCCGATACGGAAGTGCGCTGGGCGAACATCGAAAAGGCTGCTCGCCACCTCGGCCTGCGGATTTCGTCGGCTCTCATCTCTCAGCTCCAGGGCGACTCTCCGTCTCCGGAGCTTGGATATGAAGCCACCCGCAAGCTGCTTTCGTCGCACAAGCCGTTCACGGCCCTCTTCGCGTTCAACGATATCTCCGCAATGGGCGCCATCCGGGCCCTTCGCGAGGCCGGGTTCCGCGTGCCCGAAGACGTCTCCGTGGTGGGCTTCGACGATATCCAGAGTGCTGCCTACCAGAACCCGGCGCTGACCACTGTGCGCCAGCCGCTGCGCGAAATGGGAAGGATCGCCGCTGAGACGTTGCTCCGCCGCATTCGCGCCTCGGAATCGAATTCGCACGGGGGCGAGAGGATGGTCGAACCCAAGCTGATGATCCGCGAGACTACCTGCCGGGTCTCGAACGGCCTCGCTCCCAAGTAGCGTCGCAACAAAAAACATCTGTTGGAAGCTTCTTCCTGAAAAATAATCTCTCTGCGCGTCAGCCGTCAGGCGAAGACCCATGACATCGCGTGATCGCCTTAACAAAATCGTTAAGGTGGCCGAGCACAAATAAATCCTGCCGTCGCCGGGCGAAACCGCATCTTAAGTCTTTCCCAGAGCATTACGCTTGACTGTGGAAAATCCCCTGTGCTATAAGCGGTCGAATGTTACTAAAACGCTTTTGTAGAGTTTTAGCAAGCGGCGCCCCATCAAAATCGTAAGGTTCGTAAAGACCGGGAGGCTTCAATGAGCCGTTCCACTTCTTCTGTGTTCCGCAGCGTTTCGCTTCTTGTCTGCATCACCTTCTCCGCGGTCCTGGCCCATGCACAATATCGCGCTTCCCTCCGCGGAACGGTAAGTGATAGTCAAGGCGCGGTGATTCCTGGCGCGACCGTGACGCTCGTCGATACCGACACCAACAAGACCATAGTGTCCACTTCCGACGGCAACGGCATTTATAACTTCAACGCCCTGCCGCCGGCTCCCTACCGAATCACCGTGGAGCACGAGGGGTTCACGAGGAAAGTACTGGAGCATGTACAGATCATCCCCGAGCAGCTCAACGCGCTGGACCTGCAACTCGAGGTGGGTCAGGTTTCACAGACCGTAACGGTTTCCAGCACAACCCAAGCGATGGACACCGAGACCGCCACGGTCAGCGCCACCATTACCAGTAACCAGATCCAGCACATGCCGTCGTTCAATCGCGACGTGTTTCAACTGGCGCAACTGACGCCGGGAGTTTTCGGAGATGCTTCGCAGCAGGCTGGCGGAGGCGCCTTCAATGCGCCGGGAAACCAGGGACCGGGCGGAACTTCTGGCGGTGCGGGTGGCATTTTCGAAACCGAGAACGGCCCCCAGATCCAGAGTGGTGGCGGCCAGTATGAGACCAACAGCATCACCGTCGACGGTATCAGCACGGTGAGTGCGGTGTGGGGTGGCACGTCGATCATCACGCCCAGCGAAGATTCCGTAGGCGACATGAAAGTCGTCTCCAACAGCTACGATGCGGAGAATGGCCGCTTCAGCGGCGCGCAGATCCAGGTCACTTCCAAGAGCGGCACCAACCAATTTCACGGCAGTGCATTCTTTAAGGCGTCGCGGCCCGGACTAAATGCCTATCAGCGCTGGAACGGCGTCGGTTCCGATACTTCCGGTACGCCAGCCCTGCGTGGCCTGAACCGTGATGACAACCGATTCAACCAATACGGCGGAAGTCTCGGCGGCCCTATCTGGAAGAACAAGATATTTGGCTTCTTCAATTGGGAGACCAGCCCGCTGAAGGCCGTTACCACGGCGCAAGGCTGGTATGAAACTTCACAGTTTGATACTTCGGCCGCGACCTCAGGCAGCATCGCGGCAAAGTACCTCTCCTTTCCCGGTGCGGCCGTTGCCAGCAACGGGATGATTGCCCGTACCTGCGCCTCCATCGGGTTGGTGGAGGGGGTGAACTGCGCCACCGTTTCGGGCGGCCTGGACTTAGGCTCGCCAATAAAGACGGGCCTGGGAATGCAAGATCTGACCTACGGTGGCAACTCCAATACACCCGGCATAGGCGGCGGATTGGATGGAGTCCCTGACATAGCGTACTTCAATACGGTGAACCCCACCACCACATCACAAAGTCAATACAACGCCCGTGTCGATGCCGACGTCACCCAGAAAGACCGGCTGGGTTTCACGATTTACTGGGTTCCGGTGACTACTACGGATTACAACGGCACGGTCCGCCCGGAAAACCTATGGCATCACAGCCAGAAAAACTATGCTTATTCGCTGATCTGGAACCATACCTTCTCATCCACGTTGCTGAATCAGGCGCGTGGTAATTGGGCGGGCTGGAAGTGGAACGAGGTGACGACCAATCCGCAGGCGCCCTTTGGGCTGCCGCAGGACAATATCGATGGCCAAGGCTCCGCCAGCATCAACTTTTTTGGAGCCCCGGGACCGAGCAACCTGAACCAATGGACCTACAGCTTCAATGACGTCCTCACCAAGATACTCGGCCGTCATAGTATCAAGACGGGCATCGAGTACACCAAGCTCGCTTATTTAAATAATCCGGTCTACAATGCGCGGCCTGGCTTTAATTTCCATAACCTGTGGGATTTTGCTAATGACGCTCCCTATTTCGAGAACGGCGAGTTCAATTCTAAGACTGGCGTTCCCTTCTCGAACCGACAGGATGATCGCGTAAACCTGTGGGGCGTGTTTGTGCAGGACGACTTCAAAGTCCGTCCCAATCTGACCGTCAACCTCGGCCTGCGCTGGTCTTACTTCGGATCGCTATACAACAAGCAGAACGATCAGGACGTCCTGCAATTCGGATCGGGCGCGGATGCGCTCACCAACCTGAACATTCGTGTTGGAGGGGACCTCTACACTCCACAGAAGAATAATTTTGGTCCGGTGGTCGGCTTTGCATGGCAGCCGAATAAGTACTCGAGCAAACTGGTGATCCGCGGGGGATTTGGCCTCAGTTACAATCAAAACGAAATCGCCATTACCGCAAATGGCAGCGGGAACCCGCCCAATGCGGTCTCGCCAAGCTTCACCTGCCCCTATCCCTTCACTGCCAACCCGTCCTGTGCGGGTAATGGAATTCTCTACGAAATCGCCGGCGACGTACATTCTATTTTTGGCTATGCCCCCAATCCCAACACCATCAAGACGTTCGGCAGCAATAACCTGCCGATAGGTGGGTCGCCAATCTCCGTGACGGGTTTTCCGTCGAACCCGAAGACGATCTACACCGACCATTATTCCCTGGACATGCAGTATCAATTGCCCTTCAACACCGTGGCCACCGTGGGTTACCAGGGAAACCGGACACGCAATTTGCTGATACAAAATAATTGGCTCGCCATCGGCGCAGCCAATGGTCTGGCGATGAACCCGCAGGTCAATTTCGTGGACTACTATGAGAACGCAGGCAACGCGAATTTCAATGCGGGGATGGCCAGCCTCACGCACAACTTCTCGCACGAGTTTCAGGCATCAGCGCAATACACTTGGGCGAAAGCGTTGGACGAAAATTCGGGCCCGTATGAAGAGGATCCATACCCCTTTAATACCGCGGCTGCCTATGGACGGTCCGACTACAACGTTGCGAATGCCTTCAAGCTATTCGGGTTGTGGCAGCCTGTGTTGTTCCATGGCAGCCATAGCTGGGTTGAGAAGGTGGCGGGTGGATGGTCACTGAGCGGTATCTGGAACCTGCACTCAGGTTTCCCATGGAACCCGAACTACGGCTCCAATAATTTGTATTATCAAGGCAGCGGTTACTCTGTGCTTCGCCCCGCCGGCGTTGCCCCTGGAGCGGGCTCAAGCACCAGCAACAGCACATTCATGCGGGCCACCAACCCGAATTACGGCGGCAACGGCACCCAGTTTTTCGTGCCTCCGACTTATGTTCAAGGGGCAGCTTTCCCGGCCACCGCGCCGGCGCCTACTCCCGGAATCGAGCGCAACAGCTTGAACGGCCCGGGCTATAACGACGTCGATCTCAGCCTTAGCAAGGGCTTCGGCCTGCCCAGGATCCGAGGCTTGGGAGAGAGCGCCCGCTTTGAAATCCGCGCCGACGTTTACAACTTCTTCAACAAGAACAACATCAACACCGAGTCCATCGATACGAATCTGGGTGGCGTAGCGCCGGATGGCACGGTTGCTCATCCAAACCCGGACTTCGGCGTGGCCGGCAGGGCATTGGGCAGCAGGACGGTGCAACTGCAGGCCCGGTTCAGCTTCTAACTCAAGTGTGCTTCCCCAAGCGGGGAGCCTCCGAACCACGCTGCTGCGGAATGAACGGGCGTTCATTCCGTGGCAGTGTGTTATTTAGACTGTGCGGAATTCTCGGCGCGTCAAGCGTCAAAGACTAAGGGTAGGAAGTGATTCAATTCACGCAGCTTGCGCCTGGAACCCGGCCCTCTCCATCAGCGCTGCGCTTCTTTATTCTTCATGAACGTGTTCCAGATGAATACCGTACGCTGGTTCTCCGCCATCACCATCGTGATCCCCAGATCGGTTCCCAGCACGTCCGGGTTGTACCAGTTGGTCAGCGGGTTGAAAGCACCGATCAATCCATAGCGCCCCCACGCCTTCGGATAGCGCTCCTTAATATTGTCCGCAGAACCTTCATGCACTCCGTATCGAGGAACGGCAGGGAACCGCCGGCCGCGCATGGGACTACGCTTCCATCCAGTTTTCCCAATCGCGGCGGCCCGCCCCACGCCTGGTATCCCGCCGCTGAGTCCGACGCCGTGATGCCCCACAGGTGGTCGCTGTAGTCAGGAAACTCCTCCCGCAGCGAAAGGCAGAACATCTTATGTGCCGCCGTCGCCTTCTCCGAGTTCTCAAAGTAGTTGGCGTACGCGTCACGCTTGTGTCGGAAATCGAACCACGCCTGCGAGTACTGATGCGTGAACAGCGGATCATTCCCGGAGATGTATTCCAGCCCCTGAAATTTCACCGTGGGCCGCGTCCACGCCTTCCATGTGTCCGCAGGAACCGTATGCGTTGGCGAACCCAGCGCCAGCAGGTAGATCATCATGAGTTCGCAATAGTGCTCCCATCGAGCATCCAAGAAACCCGACTCAGGATGCCAACCCATCGAAAACGTCTTGCCCCCATTCAACATCCACGGCCAGTCCACGCGCTCGTAGATCTTGGTTGCCAAATCCTGAATTTCCGCGTCCGCAAAATGTTGCCGCGCCGTCAAGACCCCACACAGCAGAAGGGAAGTGTCGATCGACGAGATCTCGCACTTCCACTGCCGCTCCCCGGTGTTCATATCGATAAAGTGGTTAGAAGCCATGCTCGTGCGGGAGTTTCTGCCACAGAAACCGCAGAGTTCCTCGCACGCGCTCGACGATCTCGGCTTTCTTTCCATAGCCGCGCGTCTCGCCGATGCAAAGCCCCGAAAGCCCAAAACCGGTCGCTGCGATGCTGGCAATCGTATGCGTGTCCTTGCCCTGCGCCTGCGCGCGATCCTTTACCTGGCCCGACGCGCCAGCCTCGTTCCAGAAAAACTCGAACCCGGTCCGTTCGATCTCATCCAGCAGCGCGTCGTCCGAACTGGGGTAGGGGACCGCCGCAGGCTCCGCAAATCCCCGCTGTTTTTCTGCCCATCCGACGAGAGGGAAGACTGGAACGCATGCGACTCCCAAGACCGCACCGCGCAGCAGGTCCCGCCGGGTAAACTGTGCCTTCGTCCTCATGAATCCCTCACCCTTCCGTTTCTTTCGTATGAGATGATGACCGTTCGCCTTTTGCTGCACATACTTGGTCCGGAGTCGTTCCGCAATTTTCGACCTGCCGCCCCACCGCGTACAATATCCTTTTGCACTCGAACACGTTGCCCCTGAAAGCACCGTCCGGAAAGAGGCTCGCATGACCACCACTCACCAACCTCGGCCGCAAGTCACGGCAGAAATTCCCGCCGTCCCGCTCACCACCGAGGGCTACAGCGTCCTCCATCAGATGATGCGCCTCCGCTGGCCCGCCTGGCGAGCCCTGCCCGCAGGCGAAAAATCGGCGATCGCCAAAGAAGCCTCCGAAGCTCTCGCCGCCATGGAGAAGAAATCCGCCGGCCAGTCCGCGCTGTTCTCGCTCATCGGCCACAAGGGCGACCTCATGCTGATTCACTTCCGCGAATCGTTCGCTGATCTCAACCAGGCCGAATTGCAGCTTGCCAACCTGCGCCTCACCGATTACCTCGAGCCCACTACGTCTTATCTTTCTATTATCGAACTCGGACTCTACGATTCCACCCTGAAAATCTACAAAGAACTGACTGACCAGGGAATCGAGCCCCATTCCGATCAGTGGAAGGCCGAAATCGAGTGCAAACTGAACCGCCATCGGGAGGCCATGCGCCCGCGCCTCTATCCAGAGATCCCGGGCCAGCGCTACGCCTGCTTCTACCCGATGGACCGCCGCCGCGGCGAAGACAAGAACTGGTACAAACTCCCCATCGAAGAGCGCGCCCGCCAGATGAGCGACCACGGAGTCATCGGCCGCCGCTACGCTGGAGATGTCAAACAGATCATCAGCGGCTCCATCGGCTTCGACGACTGGGAGTGGGGCGTCGACCTCTTTGCCGAAGATCCTCTGGTCTTCAAGAAGCTGATCTACGAAATGCGCTTCGACGAAGTCAGCGCTGTCTACGCCCTGTTCGGACACTTCTACGTGGGCGTGCGAGTCCCGACAGCACAGCTGGAGCAACTGCTGGCCGGACAGTTGCCGAAGTAAGAAGTGTCAGAGGTTTCAAGGTTGCCGGAGCGTTGACCTTGAAACTCTGAGACTTTGAAACCTTGAAACCTGGAGTCCCTTCATGTCCACACTAGGCCTTATCGAATACAAAGACGCCACTCCCGAAGTCCGCGCCATTTACGACGACATCATGACCACCCGCAAGACCAACTGGATTAATAATTTCTGGAAGGCCATCGCCCACGATCCCGCCACCCTGAAGCGTACTTGGGAAGACATCAAGCAGATCATGGCCCCCGGCGCGCTAGATCCGCTGACCAAAGAAATGATCTATGTGGCCGTGAGCGTGACCAACCAGTGTCACTACTGCATCGCATCCCACACCGCGTCTGCCCAAAAGAAAGGCATGACCGACGCTATGTTCAAAGAATTGATGGCGGTGGTCGGCATGGCCAACGAAACCAATAAGATGGTTACGGGATATCAGGTGGAGATCGACCCGCAATTCAAGAAGTGATTAAGAAGATGATGTGGGGACAGCCGCCATCGGCTGTCCGCCAGCACTTCGCACCTTCCCACGAAACTGTTGCGGCCGTGCCGGGTTTCTACGATCGAAACGAGTAACCCCATGATTCAAACAGCAGGAGTTTCCCGCGGCATCGAAGTCTTTCTCTTCCAACGCGCATCCCGGTCCCGCCTGGCGGCCGTCCTAAGTCTAGTTCTCGGACTTTTGATGCAAACTCCCGCTGCGACGGCAGTCTCTAACCCCTCGGCCGGAGCGAACCCGCGCCTGCCGCTCGTCGTTAATGGCGACAGCCACATCGTTGTCATGGAATACGAAGCCTGGTTCGGACCGAACGCCGTGACCTTTCAGTCGAGTGCCGCTCTGCCGCTGTTGCAGTCCCCCGACATGCAAACCGTGGGCGGCGGATATGATAGCGCTGATCCCGCCGTGATCCAGCGTCACGTAACCCAACTGGAACACCTTGGGGTCGATGCCGCGATCGGTGACCTGACCAACAATGTAAGCTGCATCTTCAACAGCGCGTGGTTCGCCGAGAAATATCTCCCGTACTGCACCCCATCTTTCCGCTCCTACAACCAAACGATCCGAGACAACACCGGCAATCTCTATCCCGCGTGGACAAAACTGGGAACTCGACTCAAGCTCATTCCACAGTTAGGCGGCTTTGACCAGGATGTCTTGTTTCAGGATCTGGACGGAAAGACTTCGTTCGAAAAAGAAATCGATTTCTTTGGATCGCTCCTGCAGAACTATCCCGAACGCCAGGTGACCTACGAGGGCAAGCCGCTCATGCTGATTTTCTTTGGCGCCGCGCAAGACCCCAACCGTTCCGACAATCCGATGTGGTTTCAAGTCAAGAAATTCTTGGAAAGCCATCCCGAACTCACAAGAAAATACACCTTTAAGATGATTGCGGGATACCTCGACAGCCAGCCGCTGCTCTGGGCCACGCAGGAAGTTCCCGCCGGCCCCATCGAACTCGCTGCGCAATATCATTTCTGGAGCTGGGTTGATCGCCTCAATCCAACCTGCACCGTTGCGCCGTTCTGTCCCTACTTTCCCTCATACAACAGGGCCGGGAACAGAGTGGAGAATTTCACCGCTTCGATTGCCACCGCCGGCCAGAACGGATGGGGCTGTCCGAATTCGAATTCACCGCCGTACTGTCCCGATGACGCGCTCCGCTTCGGAGAGAATGACTCCTATGCCACCTTCCACGCCTCCATGGTCTATGCGCGACAGCTCCATCCCATTTTTCTGATCATCCATCAGTTCAATGAATTTGTCCCGCCAGACGAGGGCTTCGACGCGAACACCACCGACGACATTGAGCCCGCAAATCTCTGGGGTGGCGGAGCCCTCAATGCCGTCAGGCACGAGATCGGGGTCTATCGTCGCAGCATCTGGGGCGAAGCAGCCCGTCCGTAGGTATAGAGCTTCGTAAGTGAAAGTCTGAGAATGTTTAGGGGGAGCCGCGCGCGGCAAGGCTGGTTGACAGCCTCAACTTAGGGGGTAGCATCACTTTCCGGATGCCTTCGTCCTGGTTGCCCTTCCATCCTTCCACTCATGCGCCTTCATATCCACACGGCGCCCGCGGAACCGCACACCCTCAGCCTCGAGCCGCAGACGTTGCTCCATCGCCGAGTCCCCCGTCAACTTGATGTGACCGCCCGCTCCCAACACGCGTTGCCAAGGTAATCCAAATCCGCGACGTAAAGTCGAGGCTACCTGCCGCGCCGCTCCCGGAAATCCTGCCGCCCGCGCGACACCGCCATAGGTCGACACTTTCCCGCGCGGAATCGCGCGCACCGTCTGCTCGATCCGCAGACGCATCGCTCCAGAATCTTCTTGTTTGATTTTTCCTGCCAGAGACCGCGAGTTCTTCCGTTTCACGATCAAATCATCCCAAGATGAACCGGGCCAAGATGAACGGGGTGCCCCACCCTTCTCGCGTATTTTGCGAGAGGGTGGGGGTTTTGACTCTTGAGAGTTGAGCTATGCAGCCTTGCGGAAAGCTTCCAGCGCCTCGTACTCCGAGTTATGCACTTCAAAAACCGTCAGCAGCTTAGTGACCTGCATCAGATCTCCGACGCGCTTTGTCAGGTTCGCCAGTTTGATCGTGCCCCCGGCGTTATGCGCCGTGGTATGCAGGGCCACCAGCGTGCCCAGTCCGCCCGAATCGATGTAGTTCACTTCGCCCAAGTTGAGCACAATGCGCTTGGCGCCGTCCGCAATGGCCTTCTTCACATCGTCCCGCAACAGGGAAGACTCCTCGCCGAACACAATCCGCCCATTGCATTCGATGGCCAGAATTCCGTCCACCGTTCTCTTTTTCAGCTTTAATTGCATCCCTCTCTCCTCTGCGGCCGCGTTAAGAAGTGCCGCAATCCGCACACAACCTTGACGCACCAGCCTATCGCGTGTGCCGGACCTTCGCAAGCCCAGGACCGATACTTGCGCCCGCGCGTATAATTTCGCCCATTCCTGGCTCCCGGAAAAGCAAATGACCCTCAAGAACTTCAGCTCCGCAGTTCCCGTGATCGCCACCTCCGACGTGCTCGGCACGATTCGCTATTTCGAGCAGACACTCGGTTTCAAACAGCAATGGATCTGGGGAGACCCTCCCGTCTATGCTGGCATCCGCGCCGGCGGAGCCCTGCTCTACGTAACCCACGATCCCGACCTGGCGTCCACGATCAAAGAGCGCCGCCTCTCTCCCGACATTTTTCTCTGGGTAAATGACATCGACAGCGTATACGCCCACCACCGCGCCAGCCGCGCCGACATCACCGAAGAGCTGACCACCCGCCCCTGGGGCGTCCGCCAATACGTTATAAGAGAGCCCAACGGATACCTGCTGAAAGTCGCCGAATCACAAGAACAACAAGAACAAGAAGAGGATGCAGTGTAGAAGGCCAAAGTTAGCTTTTCTCAGCGTTCTCCGCGGTTCAAGGCTTTGTTCCGAGCGGCCGCACACCGCCCCGCCCATCACGTATAATCGTCTCTTCCGCCCATGAGTTACACCGTCCTGGCCCGCAAATACCGTCCGCAGAAATTCTCCGAGGTCATCGGACAAGAGCACGTCACTCGCACCCTGCAGAACGCCATCGAGCAGGGACGCACCGCCCATGGCTACATCTTCAGCGGCCATCGCGGTATCGGCAAAACCACTGTCGCCCGCATCCTCGCCATGGCCTTGAACTGCCGCTCCAAAGATCGGCCCGTCCCCGAGCCCTGCGGCGTCTGCGACTCCTGCACCGAGATCCGCGCCGGCAATGCCGTCGACGTCATCGAAATCGATGCGGCCACCAACCGCGGCATCGACGAGATCCGCGAGCTCCGCGAAGCCGCCCGCTATCGCCCCGCTCGCGACCGCTTCAAAATCTACATTCTCGACGAAGCCCACCAGATCACCGATGCCGCCTTCAACGCCCTGCTCAAGACGCTGGAAGAGCCGCCGGACCACATCGTCTTCATGCTGGCCACCACGCAGCCCGAGGATATCCCCCAAACCATCCGCTCGCGCTGCCAGCACTTCAGCTTTCGCGCCGTCAAGTTCGATGCCATCGTTGCCCAGTTACGCGACCTCGTTACCCGCGAAAACATCGAGGCCGACGACGATGCCCTCGCCCTGCTCGCCGAAGCCGGCGACGGCTCCATGCGCGACGCGCTTTCCATTCTCGACCAGGCCATCGCCTCCGCCAGCGGACGCGTCACCGCCGACTCCGTCCGCAACCTGGTCGGCGCCGCCCCCGCTCACATCCTCGAACAAGTGATGCAAGCTGTGTCCGAAGGCCGGAGTGAGGAAATCCTCCGCCAGGTCGACCACCTTATTAGTGAAGGGCACAGCCCAACGCACTTCGCGCGCCAGTTGGTTCGCTTCCTGCGCAACGCCACGGTAGCGAAAATCGCAGGCAAAGACTCATCCCTGCTGCAGGTTTCCAGCGAGGAACGCGAGCGCGTTGCCCGCGTCGCCGAATGGTTCGGCGAAGAAGATCTCACTCGCCACCTCCAGATCATGCTCCGCACCCACGGCGAGCTGGGATACAAGCAGGAACAACGCTTTCACCTGGAACTCGGCCTGCTCAAAATGGCGCACGCGCAAAAGCTGCTGCCCATCGAACAGTTGCTCAGCGACGTCGCGGCCGCACCGGCCGCCAGTTCGCAGCGACCGCCAGCCAGACCTGCCATAGTCGGTAGCTCGTCGAGCTCTGAAACGCGCCGTCCAGAGCCGACTCAGGCGCCGCGTCAGAATTTCGTTTCTCCCTTCGCCGCCGACTCTGCCCGCAAGGGCACTCCGCGGCAGGAAGCCTCATCCGATGCGGCACCCGCACCCGGCCCCCGAATCGTAGGCGCCGCCAGCGTCCCCGAGCCAGTAATCATGGGATCCGCTGCGCCCGCTACGATGCGTGAGCCGGTCCCTAATCCGACGACAGATCGTAGAGACGTAGCTAGCTACGTCTCTGGCGGCGCAACTAAACCCTCGGCACCCGAACCGCAGCGGGAAGCAGAGCAGGAAATTGCACCGACGCAGTCGAGCGCCACCACGCCGGCACCATCGCAACTGGAGCACCTCCAGAACGCCGTCCTGCAAGCCCTCACCGACGGCAACCAGCGCATCCTGGTCTCCATGCTTTCCGCCGGCGAGTGGAGTGTTCAAGGCAACGAACTAATAATCAAGATCGCCGAATCGCAGACAGTAGTCGACATGTCGCTTGGGCCTGATGCGAAACGCCTGGCCATCGCCTCAGCCAGCGGAGTCCTTGGCCGCCCAATAAAATTGAAGGTGGTTCCCGGCGCCACCGTGGCCCCGCAGGAAAAACGCAACGGCAGCGCCCCGCGCCCCTCCGGCCCCGGCGGCCGAGGCCGCGCCGAGCAAGACCCGGTCGTCCGCCGCATGCAAGATAAGTTCAACGCCGAAATTCGCACCGTGATCGACTACAGGGAAAAGCGTTAAGCCGAGGTTTCAAAGTTCCAGGGTTTCAAGGTTTCGAGTACCTATATCGAAGCCGCCGGCCTTTGCCACAACACACTCGAGTCTTTGAAACCTTGAAACTCTGAAACCTTGAAACTTTGAAACGTGAGGTTCTATGGGTGGATTCAACCTGCAAGAGCTGATGTCCAAAGCCAAATCGCAATACGAAGACCTGCAGAAAAAAATGCAGGCAACCGTCGTCGAAGCCACGTCCGGGGGCGGCACCGTCACCGCCAAAATGGACGGCCGCAAGCAACTCCTCAGCCTGCGCATCGATCCCGAAGCCGTGAAATCCGGTGACGTCGAAATGCTGCAAGACCTGGTGCTCGCTGCTGTCAACGAAGCCGCCCGCAAGGTCGACTCGCAAATGCAATCGACAGTCGGCGGAATGCTCGGTGGCCTGGGCATCCCCGGTCTCTGACGGATGCCAGCTGACGCAGGCTAGTCGGGAAGGGCACGACTTCAGTCGTGCCGCACGGAGCAACAACAGGATGCGGGTTTAGCCGCTGAGGTGACCGCAGTATGAGAATGAATCACTGCGCTGGAGTTGTATTCGTAGGGACGATCTGCCTGATCTTTGTTGCGTCGATCCTCGCGCAGACCGCATCTTCTAACCCGAAAGAGGCATCCATGCCCGCTCACGCCACCGGCCCCTTCGACGTCAAAGTCACGCCCCAGGACGACAAGTCCGACGACCCACTCCTTGGCCGCATGACGCTCGATAAGCAGTACCACGGCGATCTCGACGCTACCGGCAAAGGCCAGATGCTCACAGCCGGCTCCGCGGTTAAAGGCTCTGGCGCCTACGTCGCTATCGAGAAAGTCACCGGAACCTTGCAAGGGCGCACCGGCTCTTTCGTCCTGCAGCACACCGGAATCACGACGCAGAATACACCGCAACTCACCATCACCGTGGTGCCTGACTCCGGCACCGGCCAATTGGCAGGAATCGCCGGAAAGATGACAATCATCATCGCCGCCGGCGGCAAGCACTCCTACGATCTCGAATACTCGCTGCCGCCATCGCAGTGAGTGATTCTTAATGCTTGTCATCCTGAGCGAAGCGAAGGGCCTATGCACTTTCTCGCCGCTAAGCAAATTGCATAGGCCACCGCAAAGATGATCAGCCGATTGAAAGTGAATTAAAAATGTCTAAATTCGCCGAACCCATGTCCCGCCTGATCGACGAGCTGAAAAAGCTCCCCGGCGTTGGCGCTAAGAGCGCCCAGCGTCTGGCCTTCTATATCCTGCGCTCCAGCGACGAAGACGCCGAGGCCCTCGCCACCGCCGTGCGCGACGTCAAGGCCAACCTCCGGCTCTGCTCGGTGTGCAACAACATCACCGACGTCGACCCCTGCGTCTACTGCTCCAGCGCCGTGCGCGACCAGCACATCATCTGCGTGGTCGAGGAGCCCACCAACATCGCCACCATCGAGAGGACGCGCAGCTACAACGGCGTCTACCACGTGCTGCACGGCACCCTCTCGCCCATCGGCGGCGTCGGCCCGGAGCAGTTGCGCATCGCCAACCTGCTTACGCGTCTCGCGCCTACCGCATCGCAGACATCGTACAACGGGAGCAGCGCTGCATCTCCCTCTGCGGGCCCGGAGGACGGTGCAACGGGCACGCACGATGACGCCATCCGCGAGATTATCCTCGCCACCTCGCCCACCACGGAGGGCGAAGCCACCGCTGCCTACATCGCAGACGAGATTCGCCGCATCGCGCCCGCTCTGCGCGTCACCCGCATCGCCACCGGCGTCCCCGCCGGCTCCGACATCGAGTACGCCGACGAGGTCACCATGACCCGCGCCCTCGAAGGCCGCAGAGAGTTCTAGCTTCCGTTCACCGCCCGCACGCAACCGCCGTCTCTCCATCGGCCCGACTCAGAAACAAGACGCAAAGCACGCAAAGCACGCCATGGCCGAGATGACCATGCCCGACGGCTCCAGGATGCCCATGGGTTCGATGTAGTTTGTCGGTGTTGCCTTAGATCAAGAGATGCTTGACCTTCGCTATGGCTTCTTCAATGTTGGAAGCGTGGAATCTCTCGTCATTGAAGTCGGATTCTATTAGGAAAGGGCAGTTACCACTTGAAGATTCCAACTGGACTGTCTCCTCGTGCTCGTTGGTGTTAACGAACCAGAGGCCATCGTCATCGCGCCCGGGTGCAAGACTTTCATCTGAGCAACGCGGATACCCGAAACTTCGGTCGTCAGTCGTTCAATGATCTGGTCAATATCACGTTGCATAGATGCCTTCCCCAGACGCTACGCTCCGACCACCACCCGCAAATCACCGCCCGTCATCTCCTTCGGCAGATCCATCTTCAGCAGCCCAAGTAGCGTCGGCGAGATATCCCGCAAACTTCCGCCCTCACGCAGGCTCACCATCCCGCTCGGCGCGTCCGTTACCAGAATAAACGGCACCGGGTTGGTCGTGTGCGCGGTGTGCGGACCGCCGGTCGCCGGGTTGATCATCAGCTCCGCGTTGCCATGGTCGGCTGTCACCAGCAGCGCGCCGCCGCGCTGCCTCACCTCGCGATAGATGCGCCCCAGTTCGCGGTCCACCGTCTCCACCGCCTTCACCGTCGGCTCCAGCTGGCCCGAGTGCCCCACCATGTCCGCATTGGCAAAGTTCACAATGATCACGTCGAACGCCGTGTCGTGGATCGCCTTCACCACCGCGTCCGCAATCCCCTCCGCCGACATCTCCGGCGCCAGATCGTACGTCGCCACCTTCTGCGACGGCACCAGCGCGCGGTCCTCGCCGCCAAACGGCTTCTCGATCCCGCCGTTGAAGAAGTACGTCACGTGCGCGTACTTCTCCGTCTCCGCCACGCGCAGGTTGCGCAGATTCGCCTGGGCCATCAGGTGCGCCAGCAGGTTGTCCATCGACTCCGGCGGAATCACCACCGGCAGCGTGAAGTTCTTGTCGTACTGCGTCATGCAGATGTAGTGAATGCCCGTCGGCACCAGATTGCGCGGAATCTCCTCATCCAGCTCCGCCGCCTTCGGCAGGTCAAGGCCCCCATTCGCCGTCAGCCCCCCCGTCCTGTTGGATACGTTCCTCGCCAGCACACGCGTAATCTGCCGCGCCCGGTCTGCCCGGTAGTTGAAGTTGATCACTACATCGTTATCCCGAATCGGCCCCACCGCGTGCCCCGCCTCGTCCACTACCGTGAACGGCGGAATAAACTCATCCGTGATCCCCGAGTTGTACAGCTCCTTGATGCGCGCCAGCGCATCGGTGTACGTCCCGCCCTCGGGATGCCCCGTCACCAGCGCATCGAAGGCCTGCCGCTCCTTCTCCCAGCGCAGGTCGCGGTCCATGGCGTAGTAGCGCCCGCTCACGCTGGCCAGCTCGCCCACACCGATCGAGCGGAACTGCTGCTGCAGCTCGCCCAGGTAGCCCAGCCCGCTGTTGGGCATGGTGTCGCGCCCATCCATAAAGGCATGGACATACACCCGCAGCAGCTTCTGTTGCGCCGCAAAGCGCAGCAGCGCGTACAAATGCCGCTGGTGCGAGTGCACGCCGCCGTCCGACAGCAGCCCGATAAAATGCAGCGCGCCGCCCTTGGCCTCGGCCGCCGCCGCCGCGCCCAACAAAGTCGGATCGCTGAACAAGCTGCCATCCGCAATCGCCGTGTCGATGCGCGTCATGTCCATGCGCACGATTCTTCCCGCGCCCAGGTTCAGGTGGCCGACCTCGCTGTTGCCCATCTGCCCGTCGGGCAGCCCGACAAAGTGGTCGCTCGCGCGCAGCAGTGTATTGGGAAAATCTCGCAGCAGCGAGTCGTAAACAGGCTTGCGCGCCAGCGCAATCGCGTTGCCAGCGGTCTCGGCGCGATAGCCCCAGCCGTCCAGAATCGTCAGAACAATCGGTCTTGGCATGTGTGCGTCCAGAATACCAAGACACACGCGCTCAGCTCATCTGCGCACGCACGTCGCCGCGCTCAGGATTCCAGCAGAATCACATCCAGAAACCGCGGGCCATGCACGCCCTTGATGCGCGTCATCTCAATATCCGCAGTCGCCGACGGCCCCGAGATAAATGTAGTTGCCAGCCCGGCCGTCGCCGCCAGCCGCGCCATCGCCTCGGGCACGGTCTCCACCACGTCGGCGGCCCGCACCACACACAAGTGATAATCCGGAACCAGTGTCGGCGCGCGCCTGCCCTGCCCCGGAACGTCCTGCAGCACGATCGTCCCCGTCTCCGCAATCGCCACCGTCGACGCGGTTACCACGCCATCAAATCCATCCAGCTCCTTCGGCGTAAAACCTTCGTCCACAATAAATTCGAATCCCGCCGGCAGCGGCTCGCCCAGCGCCTCAGCCAGTCCCGCCGGCACCGCCAGCCTGGTCTTGCCGCGTTCGGTCAGCCGGCGCGCGATCTCTACGCCCACCGAACCCGCCCTCGCCCGCACCACCGTCGCGTCGTAATCGCGCAGCCTGTCCTCCAGCAGCTCGATAATGGCCCCGCGCTCCAGCGTCGCCGTCCGTACGTAATCACGCGGAATCGCCTCCCACTCCGCACGAACCGCGGCAGCATCCACCGCCGGCACATCCTTCACCGCCGCACGAATCCGCCGCAGCACCTCTGCACGCGAAGCCGCCGCCGTCTCAGCGTTCATCGCTCGACCTCCGCCTGGCTGCGTTCTCCGTCCGCTTGGCAGTCGCATCCATGTCCGGATCGCCACCCGGGTCCCCAGGCCGCCGCCCGGCCCCATCTTTGCCGCGCTGCTCGAACCACTGGCGAAAGGTCTGCTTCGGCATCTCGCGCAGGTCGCGTGACTGGGTCCAGCCCCCCAGCATTCCCGGCAGCCAGTCGATCCAACCCACGCCCTCGGCGTCCTTGTGCGAGAGCGGCAGCTCCGCCACCCGCCCCATCTTCTGCGACGCGCGAAATACTCCCTGGTTGCGAAACACCACCCCCGCCATCTTCAGCGCCATCGCCTCCGGGTTCGCCAATATCCGGAACCCCGCCGTCTGCTGCTCCACCACCTTGTGCCGCAGATGGATCAGCACCTCGGGAATATTGATCTTCACCGGGCACACCTCGTAGCACGCGCCGCACAGGCTGGACGCATACGGCAGGCTCTGCGCGTGGTGCATCTCCATCAACTGCGGCGTCAGGATCGCCCCGATCGGCCCCGCGTACACGCTCCCATACGCGTGTCCGCCGGTCTGCTGATACACCGGGCACGCATTCTGGCACGCGCCGCAG
>Ga0182024_10003586_pt1 | contig 36735 bp, 34 predicted proteins | sample P32metaG_FD_120480 | JGI IMG/M metagenome (GOLD analysis project Ga0182024, IMG submission 120480) | Permafrost microbial communities from Stordalen Mire, Sweden - P3-2 metaG (Illumina Assembly) | ecosystem: Environmental > Terrestrial > Soil > Wetlands > Permafrost | place: Sweden: Stordalen...
AAAGAAGGGCTCATTCATCGTGACATTCTTGATGGCCACCACGCTTTTTTGCGGCTCGAACTCGAGTACGCGGTCGATGAGAAGAAAGGGGTAGCGGTGGGGCAGGAAATCCATGATTTCCTGGATGGTCAGGATCATTCTGCGGCTCCTCGGAGCGGTTGTGCCGGATGTTTAGCGCTCGTTGGGATTATAAATAGGCGCGCGCAATAGTTGCGGTAGCGGCGCCTTGCACGCGGCTCGATTGTCTCCGAGGTTGATGGGTCAGTCGGGTTATAGTATCGCTAGCTGTTTCCCCCCCTCGAATTCAGCTGAACATAATCATGCCGCACGACGTCTTCATCAGTCATTCCGCAAAGGACAAGGTCACCGCCGATGCGGTGTGTGCGGTGCTGGAGGGCGAGGGCATCCGGTGCTGGATTGCTCCCCGCGATGTGCTGCCCAGCATGGAGTGGGGCGAAGCCATCATCGACGCCATTGAAGAATGCCGGTTGATGGTGCTCGTATTCACGGCCAACGCGAATGAATCGCCGCAGATTCGCAGGGAGGTTGAACGGGCCGTCAATCATGGCGTGGCCATTCTGCCGGTGCGCATCGAGGACGTGCTCCCGGGGAAGGGACTCGAATACTTCATCGGGAATGTTCATTGGCTCGACGCGCTGAATCCACCGCTGGAGGCTCATTTGAAGGGCCTCGCCGGGACGATCAAAATTCTGCTTGCGCGCAGTGGACAGGGTGCCGGGACAAAAACGGTCGAAGAGGAGAAACGAGGGGAAGAACATCGGGGTTCTGGCGGCGTTCGCCCCTTGGTGGTGGAAACTCCGGGAAAAAGCGGAAGCGAGCGGGGAGGGAAATCCGCGCCATCCCGCTTCTGGACCAATCGGTCATGGACATGGGCCGCCGGGGCAGTTTCGGTCTTGCTGCTGGGCGCGGTTTTTGTCGGAGTGCACTCCATTTGGGGACCAACTGCCGGGCCAGCACCGGTAGGTTCACCCGCGCCGATGCCAGGCAGTCCGCCGAATCCAGGTTTCACGCCTTCGCCTGCGGGTGGTCCAGGGGGGCCGGGAGTGCCGCCGCAGACCTCTCCGGGAAATGCGACCTTGCAAGATACGATGAGGACCCTTCAGGGCGAGCTGAGCAGTATCGGGACGGTGAGCTTTACCGCCTTCAACCGGAACACGGCCGACGGCACCGCCAGCCAATACGCCGCCGTTAACCGAGTGAGTAACGTCGTGGCCGACTCTGCCCAGTGCCGCGTCTCCTACCAATGGACGGTGTGGCGCAACGGCGCGGCCCAGCCCCTTTTCGAAAAGGATTTCTCATTTCTTTTGCATGACGTGACGAGCGTTGGCCTTGAGGCCGTTAGCCAGGTCAACACCGAGTCCAACGCTGCCGGCGGCCATCCCAACCTTGTCCAGACCTCGACCGCTCCACCGATAACGGCGCTCGTCGTAAACATGTCGAGCCGGCGGAACTATTTTCCCTTCAAGAGCAGCGGCTCTGCCGGCCGCGCCGCCAAAACCATCACCCAGGCCGTCAAACTCTGCGGCGGTACGATCGCGAATTGACGCCCGCCGTTACTTCTTGATTCTGCGGGCGGCGGCGTCGGGATCCCAGAAATCGGCGGGAAGATTCTCATTAAAGGTGACGTGGTCAACGAAATACTGGCGTACAGGATCGCCATTTTTGAGGCGCGTGATGGTGAAGGGAGTGGGGAAGCCCTGAATGGTGTGATAGTCGTCGTACTCTTCGGTGTCAGTGTTCTTGTCGTGGTAATTGGGGTCGCGCCATTGGAAGGTGCGCGCGAGCGGCAAGTGCGTTTGCACATCGAGGAGTAAGGTGATGGATTCGTTCTGCGAGGAGATGAGAGTGACCTGCTCGGCAAGGTGGCGCTCAGACATGTGCTGACCTTCGTAGAGCAGGATGGTGTTGGGGTCCTTCATCCAGACTTTGACGGCCGTCTCGATGGAGTGGTCGCGGCGGCGGAGGAAGTCGTCGGCGATGTCCTTGTCCTGCGGCTTTTTGCCACGGTAGGTGACCTCCCAGGATTGGCGGCCAACGAAGAACTCGATCACGTCGCGATGCTTGGTCAAATCGATGCGGTCATGGTCGGGCCATTGGTGAAACTCAAACGATTCGTTAGTGCCCAGGTCGGGATTGCCCTGATAAAAGGCGGCACTGTGGCCATGGCGTTCCATGTTGTTGATGTTCAGCCACAGATCTCCGCCGAGAGCTTGGACCATGGCGTCAAGCGCAGCACGGGCCTGAGCAACATTTTTGGCGGCCTCCTGGTCGGGCGTTTGAGCGCGCATGGCCGGCGTCGCCATCAGCAAGAGAGCGGTGAGGGCAACCGGCATGAACTTTCGCATGAATCCTCCGTGGGTGATTGTCTGCATAGTACAGACGCAGACCGGGCGCTGTGGGCGCCTGAAGGTCAGGAAAAAGGCGTCAGGCTCACGCTAAAGCATTGCCGAAGGGGATGTCGAGGTGAGGCGTCGACTCAGACTGCCCGGAGGACACGAGCGGGCAGGAAGATGATGGAGCTGACCAGTGCTAGCACGCCGCCGACCGCGATGCCGACCAAGCGAAACGGCAGCAGGAGCAGCCAGACGATGGGGTAGAGGACCAGAGCCAGCAGTGCGAGGGGCCAGCAGAAGACCAGAAGGATGCACCAAAGAAGAAATTTGATTATGGCTTTAACCTCTCCTACGCGCTGAGTGCTTCGTTCATTATTACGCAATTGCGGGTTCGTGGGTTCCATTTGGATTAACGCGCTTTTTTGGGGCGCGTGCTGACGGGACGCGATGATGGTCGAGGTTTAGCGGGCTTTGTTGGCGCTTTGGCAGAAGACGGCTTGGGAAGCTTGGATGGGGCTTTCGCTTTGGCGACAAGAATCTTTTTCCGCTCGCGGATTGCTTTGGCGCGGTCTTTTTCAGGCAGGGCGAGGATGGTTTTGGTCTTCGGCGGTAGCTTCTCGAAGATTAGCGCGTGCGCACACTTTAGCTCGTCCTCGATCTCGCGTGGGCGCAGGGCGCTCCATCGTTCCAGCGTGACCCAGTGGGCTTTGGCGAGATAGGGCGAGGCAAGAATTCCGTCGCGCTCGAGCAGCTCATGAAAGCGCTCGGCGCCGCAATGAAACCAGAGAACGCCTGTGCCGGTGCGATCGAGATCGGTCATGGCAAACATTTTTCCGCCGATGTCACGATCGCCAGCCCAGTAAACGAGGTGATGTCCCCAGTTCACAGTTTCCTTGGCGTGGGGCAGTGCGAGGCAGATTTCGCGAATGCGCTCGTTATCCATTGAGAGATTCTAAGGGAGATAGTTTAGTAGGGAAGCGTGCGAGGGCAACCGCGCAGGGGTAGCGGCACAGGACGGAAGCGGGCAAGCCGCAGCGCGACGGTCAGTGTCCGTGGAGCAGGTGGTCGAAGCCGGGCCCCTGGAATTTGGCTTCGAAATCGGTAAAGCGGCGCTCGAGTTCCCACTGAGCGGAGGCTCTTTGGCTACCGCTTAGAAATTGGTTGCATGCTGAGGATGGATTGGTGCCGCCGAGGGTCTCGCCTTTGCAGGGGCTGGCCGCTGCGCGAAAGTCATCCGGCGTGGCCCAGAGGTCCGTGCCGGAGAGAAAATCGTGTTCCATTCCAGTGCGTGCGAGTTGCTTGAGGTCGCGGTAGGTGAGGCCGTAGTCGATGGCGGCGCGGACGTATTCGTGGGTAAGGTCGATGCGGCTGACGCCTTCGTCGTCAGTGGACAGCGCTACCGGCACATGCACTGCGTGGTAGACGGGGAACGGGTGCGCGTCGCCGTCGATGCCGAGGATTCCTTCATTTGAACTGAGGTTGATCTCGATCATGATGTGGCGGGCGGCCAGTTCGGTGAGCAGATCGCGCGGGCGGTCCTCGTACATGACGTCGACGCCGTGGCCGATGCGCTCGGCGCCGGCCAGCTCGACGGCCTGGCGAATGTGGAAGCGCAGGCCTTCGGGCGGGACCATACCGGGCGCGAGCTCGCCCGCGTGGAGCGAGATGTGAACGCCGGGATAGACGGAGTGCAGGTAGCCGATGAATTTCATCTGCAGAGTGTAATCGCGCATTGCGATGAAGCCGTCTTCAGGCTGCACGAAGTTGATGCCGACCCATGTGCCGGCGTTGGCGTTCTGAGCTGCCTGGACGGTTTCAAATCCGAGGAGTGCTTGCGCAAAGACCTGCTCGGGAGCGTTGGCGCGGAGTATTTGGTAGATGTAGCGGGTTTCGACCTTGCAAGCGGGCGCGGCCTGCAGGGTTCCGCAGTGCTCCATTTGCTTGCGGCCGACTTCGGCCTGGCTTGCTTCATTGAGGTCGGCGGCGACCTCGTCGCGAAGCCCGTGGTCGAGCAATTGCTGGCGGAACTGCGCGAATGCCTGAGGGTCAGCCTGCGCGAGCTTTGCGTTCCAGCCGGTCTGGTGAGCGATCTGGATTGCATGGCCGAAGGCCGGCGTGTGCATCAGCTCGAGATATTGGTTGTTTTCCGCGGCGGAGCGGCTGGCAACTTCGTCGACCCATTCGGCTACGTGCGTTTTGTTGAGGCCGCCAAAACGGCCGAAGGTGGCGAAGAACTGGTCGTGCTCGCTCCAACTGGGCGTGGGGACGAAGCTGCGCACGGAAAACGAGTCGATGAGCTTGTCGTAGAGGGCTTGATCGGCAGGTGCGAGATTGCCGGAGAATTCTTGTGCGGGGATCAGGGTTTTTCCGCGGCAGGGCGGCTTGGCAAAGGTGAGGCTGGACGTGTCGACGCACAGGCCGTCTTCGCCAGCGTCGCGGATAAATGTCTCAGCGTAAACCGCGCCGGAGACATGGACGTGCAGATCGGCGCCCTTGGGAAAGTCGCTGAGAAATGCGCGGAGGGTCTCGGGTCCCTGATGCAGGTTGGCCTCGTAGATGAGGGAAGTGCGGGCCTCGGCGCGAGTGGGAATTCCCTGGGCGTTGGGTCGCGATCCGCCGAAGATTCCTGATCCGTCGGGACCAGGCCCGCAGCCGGCGAGCAATGCGAGCGCTAAGATGGCAGCGCTTTGGACGAGAAGAAGAGCGAGGCGGCGGCGCATGATTGCTCTTCAGTTTAGTTCACTTTTGTCAGAGTGGCGGTCGAGGGCCGAGGTTTGGCCGGGTAGTTGGGGCTTGGTATACTGGTCAGGTTGTTTTGAGCGCACGGCAAGTGGAATTTTTCACCTCGCCCGGCACCACCGGAGCCCGCGCAGATTCATGCAACTCTCGTTTCGACTGAGGCCAGATAGCTCAGTGGTAGAGCGCGGCCCTGAAAAGGCCGGGCAGGTCGGCGGGGCGATTTTGTTTTTGTGGCCCGTCTCTGGCCAGGGGTTTTGGGTTCGCGGGATTTGATCCGCGAAGAAAAAGGAAGAGCACTTCTCAACTGAGGCCAGATAGCTCAGTGGTAGAGCGCGGCCCTGAAAAGGCCGGACAGGTCGGCGGGGCGATTTTGGTTTTTAGGCCCGTCTCTGGCCACGGATAGTAGGATCGCGGATTTGATCCGCGAAGAAAAAGGAAGAGCAGTTTTCAACTGAGGCCAGATAGCTCAGTGGTAGAGCGCGGCCCTGAAAAGGCCGGCGTCGGCGGTTCAATCCCGTCTCTGGCCACCACTTTTTTCACCATTTAGAGCGCGGCGCTGAAAAGGCCGGGCAGGTCGGCGGGGCGATTTTGGTTTTGTGGCCCGTCTCTGGCCACCACTTTCAATTTTGAGTTGTTGGTCCTGCTGACCGGGCCGTGCTTTGGCGTTTGCGTTCAGTGGTAGATCGCGGCCCTGAAAAGGCCGGGCAGGTCGGCGGGGCAATTTTGTTTTGGGCCCGTCTCTGGCCACCATTCCAAGATTTTTCTGGATTTTCTGACGCGATTTCTGTTCATTGGGACCTGCGATCGATCAACGATCGCGAACCGTCTCCAGGAGTCGCGTTGCGCCCGCTCGCGTACAATAACCCTTACTCAGCGCTGGAGGCTGAAGGCATTGATCGCGACTCTAACCCCTTTGCTTGCTTTGATTGGCCTGCCTGGGGGAGTGGTGCGGGCGGGCGGGGCGGGCATGGGCTGGCTCCATCAGGGTGGCGCGAGGCTCAGCGCGGCTTATCTCTTTTTCGCTCCGGAAAGTGGTTTTCGCCACTACCTGAGGATGCAGTACGAGGACCAGACGTTTAAGGGGCTATACCACTGGAACCTCTTTGATGCTGCTGTGCTTTTGCCGTACTTCGCGGTGATGATCCTGCTGTCGCTGTACGGAATCCACCGCTATACGATGGCCTACCAGTACTTCAAGTACCGCAAGAATTACAAGCCGGATCCGCCGCAGCACTTTGAGGAGTTGCCGCTGGTTACGATTCAGCTGCCGATCTTCAATGAGCAGTTCGTCATCGATCGCCTGATTGAGGCTATCTGCGCGATTGATTATCCGAGAGAAAAGCTAGAGATCCAGGTGCTCGACGACTCGACCGATGAAACCGTGGAAGTGGCGGCCGCGATTGTGGAGCGCTACGCCGCGATGGGGCACCCGATTGTCTGCATTCATCGCACGAATCGTCACGGCTTCAAGGCCGGTGCGCTCGATGTGGGGCTCAAGGTGGCTGAAGGCGAGTTCATCGCGATTTTTGACGCTGACTTTGTGCCGCCGACGAATTGGCTGATGAAGACGATCCACCACTTTGCCGAGCCGGAGATCGGCATGGTGCAGACGCGCTGGACGCACCTGAATCGCGACTACAGCATTCTTACGCAGATTGAAGCGATTCTGCTCGACGGCCATTTTGTTCTCGAGCATGGGGCGCGCGCGCGGTCCGGCGAGTTCTTCAACTTCAACGGCACGGCGGGCATGTGGCGTAGACAGGCGATCTACGACGGCGGCGGCTGGCAACACGATACGCTGACCGAGGACACCGACCTGAGCTACCGCTCGCAGATGGCCGGCTGGAAATTTAAATATTTGCCCGACGTGGAATGCCCGTCGGAGCTGCCGATTGAAATGACGGCGTTTAAAACGCAGCAGGCGCGCTGGGCCAAGGGGCTGATTCAGACCAGCATCAAGATTCTGCCGAAGGTTTTCCGCTCCAACGCGCCCCGCCGCAACAAGATCGAGGCGGTTTACCACTTGACGGCGAACCTGAGCTACCCGCTGATGGTGATCATGTCGGCGCTGCTGATTCCAGCGATGATCTGCCGCTTTTATCAGGGCTGGTTCCAGATGCTGCTGATCGACGTGCCGCTGTTCACCGCTTCGAGCTTGTCGATTGCCGTGTTCTACGTGATGAGCGAACGCGAGCTCTACCCGAAGACCTGGAAAAAGACATTTTTATATCTTCCGTTTCTGATGGCAGTGGGAATTGGGCTGACAGTGACTAATACCAAGGCGGTGATTGAGGCGCTGCTCGGCATCAAGAGCGCGTTTGTGCGCACGCCAAAGTATCGCGTGGCGCGGAAGGGCGAAAAGTCGCAGGCCGCCAAGTATCGGAAGCGGTTGAAGCTGGCGCCGTGGATCGAGTTGCTGCTGGGCTGCTACTTTGCCGCGGCGATTTATTACACGTACACAAACAACAATTTCTTTACCGCGCCGTTTCTGATTCTCTTCGTCGTCGGCTACTGGTACACGGGCCTGATGAGCCTTTTGCAGGGGCGCTTCGAGCGCTGGCGGACTGGCGTGAATACCGACGAATCAAGCCCCAAGCCGTTCCCGGTGGGCGTGTGATGGAGCCGTGGCGGCGTTGAGCCGGAGGGCTGCGGTCGGGCCCTAACAAGAGCTCCAATAATCTCAAGTAGGGCCGGCGAATTCGGCGACGGATGCGCGATGCAAGCTACCTGGATTGATTCGTTTTTCGACAAGCCGATCTTCCTGGCGTGCGTTCCCTTTCTTTTCATTGCGTTCATGTGCGCCGTATGCTTTCTCATCAGCTTTATCACGGGATGGTTTGCGCTTGCGCGGCGCTTCAAACAGCAGTCCGCGCCGTATGGAGAGATCAAGACTGCCGGACCATTTTTCTATACCGTTTACATGCGTTTTTGGAGTCACTACAGCAGCGTGATTCGACTGACCGCTGCCAGCGATGCGCTCTACGCATCGGTTTTATTTCCATTCCGGATCGGGCATCCGCCGCTGCGCATCCCGTGGGATGAGATCAAGCTGGGAAGGACGAAGTGGTTCTTTAGAACTTACGTTGTTCTCACGCTGGGCAACGAGGAGATGATACCGATGCGGATTTCTCAGCGGATGGCGCGCAATCTTGGGATCCTCAATCGCGTGCCCGCGTGAATTTCCCTTTTGTGACCGAGGTTTATCTTCCTTGCTACCGGCCCCCAAACCGCTCGATGCACTGTGCTACATTTGCGCCATGATCTTGAAGAACCTGGCACTTGCCGCGGCGCTGCTTTTTGGGGCGTTTGCGCCCGCAATAGCAACTGCGCAGGCTGCCAAACCCAACGCAAACCCACATCCGACAACCGATAGTCAGGCCACGCAACCCGCTGCAGGGCCGACCACGCCCGCTGGATCGCCTACAGCATCGCCCGCGGCATCTTCCGCGTCGGGGCCTGATGGCGGCAGCGCCGTCCCAAACTCGGAATGCCAAGGCAGCGATTGCGACGCTCCTCCGCCGTCGCACATCACGATTGCCACGCCGGCGCCTGCTGCTGCGCCGTGGCCTGTGCAGGAGCGGATCAGCTGGGTGGCCAACCTGATTCTTGTCCTCATCGTTTATTTCGGAGTGATGCTTGGCTATTCCGCGCTGCGCAAGATTGAACGGCAGGCACACGTCGTGGAAGTTGCCGCGAAGGCAGCCGCCGATAGCGCGAAGGCTGCGCTGCTGCTGGCCCAGGCTCAGGAGCGAGCCGAGCGACCGTGGATCATGGTGACGGCGGAGCCGGATCCCGGCATCCGCGATTGCTTTTCAGTGATGGCGACCAATCGTGGCCATAGCCCAACGAAGATTGTCACTTTGGTCGACAGCATCGCCACTGCGAACGATGAATCGCAACTTCCCGCTGAACCGGTTTTTCATGCCGAGCCGCGGGCCCCACGCGACCCCATCTTTTTACTGCCCGGTGAATCGCGCAAGATCAAGTCGTTCCGCCGCGACGACGTGCAGACGGTCTGCAATAACCCTGAAGACCTGCGACGCGTGGAAGATTGGGAAGTGAAGATTTTTCTTTACGGCAAAGTCGCCTATGCCGACCTGCGGGTTCCGGAGGAGGCTGAACCTCACGAAACTTCCTGGTGTTGCTGGTATATTCATGGCCGTCAGAATAGCGGCATGGTTGCGGCCGGGCCGCTCGAATATAACCGGCACACGTAGAACGGCGCAGCTGTTCGCCGTGTTTTTGCAGGTGCTTTATCGGCCCGTGCCGCCTACGGTCATTTTGTCGAGCTTGATGGTTGGCATGCCGACGCCGACCGGGACGCTTTGTCCGTCTTTGCCGCAGGTTCCGATGCCTTCGTCCATCTTGAGGTCGTTGCCGACCATGGAGACGTACTTCAGCGCTTCCGGCCCGTTGCCGATCAGCGTGGCGTCGCGCACCGGCGCGGTGACTTTGCCGTCCTCGATCAGGTAAGCCTCCGATGCCGAGAAGACAAATTTTCCATTGGTGATGTCGACCTGGCCGCCGCCGAAGTTGACCGCGTAGAGGCCGCGCTTGACGCTGCGGAGAATGTCTTCGGGGTCGTCGTCGCCGGCGAGCATGTAGGTGTTGGTCATGCGCGGCATGGGAATCGATTGGTAGCTTTCGCGCCGGCCCGAGCCGGTGTTGGCCATGCCCATAAGGCGCGCCGAGAGCTTGTCGGAGAGATAGCCTTTCAGGATGCCGTTCTCGATCAAGACTGTTTCCTGCGTCGCCGATCCTTCGTCGTCTACGTTGAGCGAGCCGCGGCGGCCGGCAATCCTGCCGTTGTCCACGACAGTTACCTTTGAGCTCGCGACGGATTGGCCGATCAGCCCTGTAAATGCCGATGTCTTCTTGCGGTTGAAATCAGCCTCGAGCCCGTGACCGACCGCTTCGTGGAGCAGAACTCCTGGCCAGCCTGGGCCGAGAACGACTTCCATTTCGCCCGCCGGCGCGGGGACCGCGCCCAGTTGCAGGATTGCGCCTCGCGCGGCTTCGTGGGCCAGATTTTCGGGGCTCTTGGATAGGGTGAATTGCTCGAGGCCGGCTCTGCCTCCGCCGCCGGCGGCGCCCTTGGTGGTCACCGCGCCTTCTTCTGCGATAACCCACACATTGAGCCGGCAAAGGGGCTGCGTGTCACTGGCGAAAGCGCCGTCTGAGGCGGCGATGAGGATGCGACGCAACTCCTCGCTGTAACCGGCGCGAACCTGCACGATGCGCGGATCGAATGCGCGCGCGGCACGGTCGGCGCGGAGAATCAGCTCCAGGCGTGCCGCCAGGTCCAGATTGAATCCACCCAACGGCACCGGATAGAGATTAGCGCCTTGCGTTTCCGTGAATCCCTGCACAGGCTGTTTAGCTGGACCGGACGCGATGAGCGCGGCAGTCCGTGCGGCGTGGAGAAGGCGCTCCGGGCTCAGGTTGTCGGTATAGGCGTAACCGGTGCGCTCACCGCTAAGCACGCGGATTCCGCATCCGGCGCTGGTGCCCTGGCTGGCCGACTTGACGATCTGCTCGTCGACTCCCAGAGAGGTGGCCGTAACCGACTCGAAGTAGAGGTCCGCATAGTCGCCGCCGGCGCTCAAGGCCTCGCCAAGGCAGCGCTCAAGCAGCCGTTCAGTCAGGCCAAATTTTTGAAAGAAGTAAAGCCGATGGCTGGAATCAGGGGAAGTTTCAGGAGGCATCATCGTATATCAAGTGTACGCTTTCGACGTCTAATTCGATGACGCGGGTGCGGGCCGGTTCCACTCCGTTCCTCTTTAGATACGTGGAGGAAATACGGGGCCGGGGCGCGCATTTCGGTCGACAAAAATCATGCTAGGATTCGAGCCATGAAGAGACTTATTGCAGCAGCTTTATTATTGATGACGTTCGCAAGCCCGGCGCTCGCTTTCGGGCAGCAGCACCATCACCACCATCACCGTCACCACCACCATCACGTTTAACTTGAGATCGCATGGTCGCTGTTGGCGCGCGCGCTGTGTGCTCGCGCCCGTTCATCTTTTGATGCCGGGCGCTCGATTATGCCGCTGCGTCAAAGACGTGCGTGCTACCATCCGGCCATGAAGAGAATCCTTGCGACGGTTTTGCTTTTCACGTTATTTGCCACTCCGTCGTTTGCCTCCAAGCATCCTCGGCAGCATCGTCCGCACGAAAACTACCGTTACAAGGCCCCAAAGAACTACAAGGTTCACATCCACAAGCAGAAACAGAAGCATCCCCACTCCGGGTAAACACCTAATTCCGCCAGATGCAATCAGCCCTCGATCGCAGACCCGCTCGCGCCGGTCGAGTGTTTCGCTGAGCGGTGGTGTGTCCAGTGCCGTTTCAAAGACAATCCCGGTCGTGGTACGTTTCTGCCATGGCCGATGAGCAGGATCTGCGTTACCCCGTGGGGCGGTTTAGTGCGCCCGCTGTGAGCGACGCAGGAGTTCGTGCCGCGCAGATCGAAACACTGCGTTTGCTGCCTGTACGACTTCGTGCCGCGGTGGCCGGCTTGAGTGAACCTCAACTTGATACGCCGTACCGCGACGGCGGATGGACCGTGCGCCAGGTTGTGCATCACATTGCCGACAGCCATGCCAACAGCTACGTCCGCTTTAAGCTCGCCCTGACTGAGGACTCGCCCACGATCAAGCCCTATGACGAGGGTGCGTGGGCGCGCCTGCCGGACTCAAGGCAGCCGATTGAGCCGTCACTCGTTTGGATCACCGGGCTGCATCAGCGATTTGCCGGCCTTCTCGAGTCGATGTCGGAAGAAGACTTTCAGCGCGGCTTCATTCATCCGGAGCGAGGGCGCATGAATTTGGCGACGAACCTCGCGATTTACGAATGGCACTCGCGCCACCACACGGCCCACATCACGAGCCTGCGCGCCCGCAAGGGCTGGTAGGAAAGCATGGACAGCGGCGCTGGGCCCCGACGGCAAAGAACTGCCGCGGGGAGTTCCGGCGCCGAGCCTGCTTCACCTGAGCGGCTGGTGAAAATTATCGAATCGTATCTTGCCGATCATCCGGCGGCTGCGCTGCTCGAGGATGGCCGAGCAGTTTTCGACATGCGGAGCGCTCATTACTCGGTGGGCGAGTCGCACGGCCGCTGCCTGCTGCAGCTTTGGAGCGACGAGCGGAACATTGTCCGCACGGTTGTCGAGATTCAAGAACGCGCGCAATGCCTGCGGTTGATCACTCGCCGCATGGGCGCGGCCAAACCGCAATCGCTGGAGCTGACGCCGACGAGCGACCGGCGCACGCCCACCGCCCGCGACACCGCGCGCCGCAACTACCTGCGCCTTTTGGAGCGCGTGCTTGCCCGCCACTTTATCGGCACAAAGGCGGACGGATTCAGAACCGCGATGGATCTGGAGCACAGCTTCGGGCCTGCCTATGTTCGCGGACGATTGCTGAAGGGAAGCGCAGCCGACGCAGTCATCGGTGTGGGCGCTGCCGAATCTGCGTCGACGATTGACGGCGTTCTGACTTTGGGAATCCTCTGGCTCGACTATTGCCGCAATCACGCCGAAGCGCGCCGCCACTTCGGCGGCCTGAAAGTCGTTGTTCCAGCGGACGCCTGGCGCACGACCGCGGAGCGCATGGCGTGGCTGAACCACGCAGCCGCTGATTTTGCTTTATTCACTCTCGATGAGCGCAGCGAAGAGCTCACGCAAGTCGACTTCCGTGACATTGGCAACATTGAGTCGCGGCTGGTCCATGCATTTACACCGGCGGCGACTCTTGAGCGCTGTAAGCCGGGAATCCACCGCCTGCTCGCGCTGGTTCCTGATGCCGCACGCGAGCGCGTTGAGATTCGTCCTCGTTCCGCGACCGAGGTTGGACTCCTGCTGCACGGGCTGGAGTTCGCACGCGTGCGCCACGGCGCATCGGCACATTCTTTTGCGGGGCAGGATGACGCGACTTTCGGTGCGGGCGCAAACGAAACGCCGCTCACGGAGGAGAACGAATCGCTCTGCCGCGATCTTTTTCAGCGCCTCTTTCTCAGCCGCCATGCGGAGGGCGCGCAAACCGATCCGCTGTTCCGCATGGCGCCCGAGCGGTGGCTTGAATCGCGGATGCGAAAGGAACTCGCGGAGCTGGTGCCGGAGTTGCGCGGAGATTTGCTCTACACGCAAGTGCCAGCCCTCTCGTCAGGGGATCGCGGGATGCTTGACCTGCTTACGCTCGACCGCACCGGCCGCCTGGTGGTTCTGGAATTGAAGGCCGGCGAAGACCTGCACCTGCCGCTGCAGACTCTCGACTATTGGATTCGCGTGCGCGCGCTGAATGCCGATCGCCAGCCCGCAGCACCGGCGGCCGCACCGCGATCCGCATTCGAGCGCAGCGGCTACTTCGCGGGCGCCGAAGTGTCGCCGGCTCCGCCGCGCCTCGTTCTGGCCGCGCCGGCATTGCGCATTCACCCAGCGAACGAACCGGTGCTGCGCTATCTTTCGTCCGAAATCGAATGGGAGTTGATAGCGCTGGCCGAGCACTGGCGCCGCGAGTTGAAGATCGTGTTCAGGAAGCACAGCGGTGAACGCGTGCACCGGTGATGGCGGCTTCTCAGACCGCCGGTTTTCAGGGCTTGGACGTCATGTCCGGCACCACGTTGGGACCGGAAAAATCCAGCGGCACCGACACATGTTCCTGCACGATCAGCCACTTGCCATCGATTTTGCGGTACACATCGGTTACTCGGACGGTAAAATCGGCCGGCGAGCCATCCTTCATGGTTGCCTTGACATGCTGAATGCTGTGACCGTAGGCGATTTTTCCGTCGCTCGTCACGCTGACGTCGCTCACGTCAAACTGAATGGGGCCTTTGAAGCCGGAGAGGAAGTCCTGCCAATCTTTCTTGTAGTTTTCCCAACCAACGTGTTGCCGCGGAACGCCTACGTCAAACACGAACAGCTCATCTCCCGGCACGTAGAACTTCATGATCGCATCCACATCTTTGGCGTCGCATGCCGCTGCAAACTTATCTTCGAGAGCGCGGATCTCCTGCTCATCTTTTGTCTGCGCCTGGGCCCGTTGAGACACGCCTAGAGTGGCCAGTACACACAGTCCTGCCGCTGCGCAAAATGCAAACCTCTTCATGATCTCTCTCCTTTTCTTGATTGGATTTGACCGAGGATCCAAGAGTTTCCCGTATACGGTCAACAGGGGAGCCGCGTCAAGGGAGAAGATCTCGCATCACGGCAAAATGGAGGACCGCCCGCCAGAATTAATGCCCAACCTCCTGACCCTGTGAAAGCAGTCAAAAGGCTGGGCATTCCGAACTATAAGTTATGGATAATATATCTCGTTAAAACTGGTTGCTGATCCAAACTCCGAAAGAGAATCACCCGCTTCGAAAGTTGTCCGATGCGGATCTGCTGCGCGACCGTCAGCCTTTCTTCTTGTATTGCCCACGCCGCGAAGGCAAGATGTGCAACTGATCGAGAAAGCCCTCTGTTTCTTTCCCGGGGGCCTTTGGTTCACGCGGAGATCGAGCGCTGTCCTCTCCCCGGTGCTCCCTGCTCTTTACGGGCGCAGGCTTCGCAGGGAAAATCATTTGCAGTGACGGCGGCCCTTGGGCGCCGTTCTGCGCCTCGGGCGCTGACGCCGTGGGCGCAAACATCGGCTCGAAAGGCGCGATCGCGCTCATCAGGATTTCGTTGATCGGGTCGTCGTGCGCGTCGTCGAGCTCGTAGTCGAGCGCACCGCTGAGCGAACCCTCGAGCGAATAGGGGTCGGCGCTGGGTGGTGCGGAACGCTTTGTCCTGTCCAGGTCTCTAAGCGCCTGCGAGAAGCGCATGCCTCTGAGTTCGCTCAGGCGGGGCAGCGAGACATGCGCAGTCCCCATGCGAGCGGGGTTGGCCGGGGGCTGCGCGAAGCCATTGAAGTTGGTGCCGTTGGCTCCGTTGGCTCCATTGAGAGCTGATTGCGCGATCTGGTCGTGCTCGGACTTCGCTTCGGGCCGGGGTTCCGGCAGGGCATTATCGAATTGCAGCGCGAGCTCAGTCAGCGGCGATGGAATCTCCTCATGCATAACCGGTGGGACTTGAACGTCAATGTCAAGACTGGCGCGGCCCTTTTCGATCGCCTGTTCAAGCGTCTGAAGCATTTGCGATTCTGCGGCAGGGTCTTGTTTCCCCTTTTGCTTGATGGAACGCTGGAAAATCGCGACCGCGACGCCCAAAAGGATGAGGCTAAGAAGGAGGACGATGGCAATGGGAATCAAGCCGGGGTCGACGGAATACCACTGCGCGACGACAGTGGCGGCGAATCCGGTGGTACCGGGCAGCAAATGGCTGAATGTCATTCCCATGTGCGTATTCGCTCGCATTTCCAGACCGCCGAGAGCCGCGATCTTGCCTCGCCGATCTCGCCCGGGCGTGGTTCGCGCCCGACTTTACGGCCTCTTCTCGATGTTGCGTAGCTGTTTGCGAGGCTCATTGGCGCAGAGGCACGATGGAATCGAAGCTATCGGCTTGGAACATGAAGAACAATGCCGCAAAGGTGGGACTCGCGAGGGCATGCGCCGCATCCCGAGCCGAGCTGGGGACCCGTAAGCGGATTGCTAGGGCGATTACTTTGGTCGTAGAGCACGTTATAGATCAAGGGGACGATCTGGCGCGGAGCGAGGAAGATTTTGAGCAGTGGAGGAGTGGAATTGGCGCGATCCGGATGGATTGAGAAAACCTGGGTGGATTGCGAAAAGAGGTGGGTACGGTTAGTTGAAGCGAGTGGTTGAAGATCCGACTTACGCCTCACCCATCTCTTTGCCTTTGGCTTCGCGACCCAGCGCCGCCAGGCAAGCCAGGGAGAGCGCGACCACGGCTACAGTGATGGCAAGGACGGCGCGATAACTGCCCCAGCGCTCGGCTGCCAGCGCCTGGCCTTTGCCATTCCACGAGGTTACGAGAGCGCCCAGTTGATACGCTAGGCCCGGCGCCGTGGCGCGAACCGGCGCGGGAGACAGCTCGGTGAGATAAGCCGGAACTACACCCCACGCACCCTGCACCATGAATTGCATTAGGACCGCACCGGCGCCAAGCATGACGGCGGAATGGCCATAGGCGTAAAGCGGGATGACGGGAATCGCCAGCAGCGCCGCAGTGACAATTGCCCTCTTGCGGCCCCATTTTTCGGACAGGGCGCCGAAGACGATTCCGCCGGCGATGGAACCGATACCATAAAGAACGCCAATGAGCCCGATCGTCTGCGGCGAGAGATTGATCTGGACGGCAAGGAATGTGGGATAAACGTCCTGCGTTCCATGGGAGAAGCTCATGAAGGCGGTCATCAGGACGATGAGGAAAAGAAATGTGGGCAGGAAATGGATCAACTCCCGTGACCATGCAGGGCCGGCATGAACGGCAGAGCGCGACGTCTGTTTGCGAGATGCAGCGAGCCAGACGGGCGACTCCTGCACGCGGGCTTGAATGTAAAACGCCAGCAACGCGGGCGTGGAGCCGAGGATGAATAATCCTCTCCAGCCCAGGGCGGGAACAGACACGCCGTGCCACTGGAAGCCGGCAAACAGCAGCCCGAAGGCCGCTGAGGCGAGAATCGATCCGAGTGCGTAGCCTTCTTGAAGGAGACCGGAGAATGTGCCGCGGCCCTCTTTGGGAAGGGTTTCAAAGACGAGCGCGGCGCCCACGCCCCACTCGCCACCCATAGCGATCCCGAACAGTGCTCGCAACACAAGGAGCACGTTGAGCGAAGGCGCAAATCCGCAAGCCAGCTCGATGACTGAAAAGCCGAGAATATTTGCCATGAGCACGGGCCGGCGGCCATAGCGATCGGCCAACATGCCGAAGACCAGAGCGCCGACCGGGCGGAACGCCTGCGTGAGGAACACCGCTCCCAGGACCGCGGATGGCTTGGTGTGGAACTCGCCGGCGATCGCGTTGACGCAGAAGACAAGAAGAAAGAAGTCGAGGCTATCGAGCGTCCAGCCAAGGAATGCGGCCAGAAACGCATGACGCTGCGCTTGGGTGAGCTGTCGAAACGGGGCGAGCACAGACACTGGCGGGAGCATAACAGACGAGAAGGCAGGAACAGCCCGGATTCCGCGCACACGACTGAAACGAGCGTTGGTTCCGGAGCGTATGGCGGAAATGCGTGGGTCGCCTAAATGTTTGTTGCAACGACTATATTGCTCAAAGCATCTCAGGATGTGGGTGCTTGTGTTTCGCTGGGCCATGTTCTAGTGCCGCAATGCAGGGTCGGGTTGCTGCGATGCAGGGAGGGTTTTCGATTGGCAAGCCTGAAGTCTGAAATCTCGCAAGAAGCGCCGTTCTCGAGCACGGAGGAAGAGGCAATCCTGAATGTGATGCGCACTTCGGATTGCCTGGAGCACGCGTTCCAGCAGAGGACGCGGGGCTTTGGTTTGACTCCGACTCAATACAACGTGCTGAGAATTTTGCGCGGCGCACAGCCGTGCGGGCTGCCGTGCGCGGCCATTGGCGCGCGCATGATCGCCGCGGAACCCGACATCACGCGATTGCTTGGGCGACTGAAACGGATGAAGTTGATTCGCCAGCATCGCGACCGTCACGATCGGCGCGTGGTGTTGACGCAGATTTCCGATGCCGGCCTGGAGTTGCTTCGCGCCATGGATCCGCTGATTGAGCGCATTACGGTGGAACTGCTCGGAGGCCTTAGCGGGGCGGAGCTAACAGAGATGATTCGCCTGCTGGAACGAGCGCGTCAATCCTGTGCGGAGGCAAATGTTGCCGCGACGTGAGGGTCGGCGTAGCGGGTGCACGCGACGCAAGGGTCCGCGACCCGAGGGGAAAATAGTTGGTCGTTTGGAATGAGGAGCAGGGACGGTCGGGAAGGGTTCAGGGAGGGCGTAGTTCGAAGCGCGGCTAGCTGGTGATGACTTTCTGGGCTACCATTTCTTCGTCCAGTTCGGTTTGGATTATCTTGTTGTGCAGGCAATAGAGCGCGAGCTCGAGCCGGTCAGAAACGCCAAGCTTGTCATAGATCTTGCGCAGGTAATTTTTAATGACCTGCTCGGTCGTGCCCAACTGGAAAGCGATCTCCTTGTTGCGCTTGCCCTGGGTGATGCAGGTAATGATCGACATCTCCTTGGGAGAGAGGCGCGGCTGGTTGCGCGGACTGACGAGCGCGGCCGCCTGGGCGCGATAAGCATCGATCACCCAGTTGACAGATTGGTTGTCGATCCAAGTTTCGCCGGCGCCAATGCGGCGCACGCACCGGACCAACAAATCGGGCGAAATGGAACGGGAAACAATGCCGCGAACACCGCGGCGATACAGCTCCACTGTGTGATTTTCGTCGGCAGCAACGGCCTGGACGATCAGCTTTACGTCTGGCGCAAGGCGCAGAAGCTCAGGGATTGCATTGGCCGTGCCGGCCAGCATCCCGCCTTCTAAAAGCACAATGTCGGTTGGGAAACGCTCAATGGCGGAGCGCAGATTTTCAAGTGAATCAGCCTGGGCGACTACGCGGATATCGTCTTCGAGGGCGAAGACTTTACGAATTCCAACACGATAGATCGCCTGGGAATCCGCGAGTATTACGCGAATGGTCCCCGGCTTGACCGGAGTGTCAACACTTTCACCGTCGGGGCTATCGTCGAGGATTTCCATAATCGGCTGCCGTCAAGCCAACGGCAGTCTCACTGCTCCGCAAATCGATAATCATCAATTGTGGCCGCGGCGAGGTGCTCGTTAGGGCTTGAGGAGCAGCGTACCACACGCCCCTTGCAGTGGACTAGAACATCCTGTGCTGCTCCCAGAATGGCACGCGGCATCCGCATGGAAAAACTGACGTCCAAGCCGACCGGCAAATCTTTGTTGAGAGCGAAGAGAACCCCGCTCGCGGAGATGTTCTTAGTGATACCCGCAATCTCGTTGGTTCCAGCTGAGAGCACCACTGGAAGAGAAAGAGGAAACCTGACTGCGCAGCGAACTTCTTGCCGACCCTGTGTGGTGACCGGCGTTTCTGACCGCAGCGGCGATTCTGGATATGAAGAGTTCATAGTTTATGGCCAATTGCAAATGGCTTGACTGTCAATGTAACGAGTTTTGTTGATTTGGCCCACGTCACCGAAGTTTTCAGTCTGGTAACCAGAACCGGGAGCTTGCTTTCAAGTCGGGTAACATGCCAATCCGTGTTTTCTGGGCGACTGCATTCGAGCGGGCGACGGCGGAAGACCGAGGGCTGACGAGCCGGATTCGTGACAAAGCCGGGATCGCCCTTGTACACACTGCCTCTTCCTGCCTGCGATTGGCTCACTTTCGCTTGTCTCGTTTCGCTAAGAATCTGCCCACTTCAGGTCTCGCAAGGGAAGAAAAGGCGCCATGAGGCGAAGATAAAACGAATCAAAGTGGTTAGTACCCGCATTTTTGTTACCACTGCGCTCACTGAATGGGTACTTGTGTCAAAAAATTTCATTCATAACACTTTTGTTGTAGCACTCCTACACACATTGGGTTAATCTAACCAAGCAAAGTTCTATGGCGGTGGTGTCTACCGCCGGGAGATGTACAAATGAAATCGCGTAAGTTGAACATTCTGAAATTCGGCTGTATTGCATTGCTCCTCGTATCTGTGTGCTCTGTGAGCGCAACGCCTTGGGGACCGGTGAAGCTTCCGCCTCCGAGCATTGCAGCAGCCACACCGTGGGGCCCAGTGCACCTTCCGCCGCCAAGCCTGGCGGTCACCACCCCTTGGGGACCGGTAAATCTTCCTCCTCCGAGCGTAGCAGCAGCCACGCCATGGGGCCCGGTAAAGCTTCCGCCTCCCAGCGTAGCAGCAGCCACGCCATGGGGTCCGGTAAAGCTTCCGCCTCCAGCAGTCGCTTAAACAGGCTTGTTTACCATGCAGGGCCCATCTCGACGAGGTGGGCCTTTTGCATTTTTACAGCCTTCAACGAAAAGACGTAGACTCTGATGGTAGCTGTGCAGATACGGATGATGAAGCTCTGGTCAGGTCATCCGGTGCGGTGAGGTAGGCCAGACGACGATGAATATCGACGACGTTATTTGGTACGCCAGTCTTGCAGCCCAGGCGAGTTTGATAGGGCTGCTTTTTTATCGTCGCATCTGGCGGACCTTGCCGGTGTTTTGCGCGTACTGCGTTTGGGACGTGGTAAGTAACGTATTCGTGCGCTACACCGGGCAGTATTTCGGCAAGAACTACTTTGAACTTTATTTCGCGCAGGCGGTTCTGGATTCCGCGTTGCTGTTCTGCGTTTTGGTTGAGGTGGCCTGGTCAATACTGCGGCCGCTTCGAAGCTCATTGCCGCGCAGCTCCCTGGCGCTAATCGGAATTTTGATACTGGTGGCGGGCGCAGCGATCTGGCCATTCACGGCTCTGCCGGGCCTTGAGCATGCAACATCCAGAATCGGGCTTATGTACACTCAACTGGAGCAGACGTCGTCTATCCTTCGGGTTCTCTTCTTTCTTGTGCTCGCGGGCGGCAGCCAGCTATTGTCAATCGGTTGGCGCGATCGCGAGTTGCAAGTAGCGACAGGGTTGGGAATCTATTCCATTGTGAGCCTCACGATCGCGGTGCTGGCGACACATCAGACGACTACAACCCAGTACGCGCAGCTTGCCCGCATTGAGGCGGCCACCTTCATTTGCTGCCTGATCTACTGGGCATTCAGCTTCGTGCAGAAGGAAGCAGAGCGCAGGGAATTCACGCCACAGATGCGGAGCTTCCTGCTGGCCGCTGCAGGCGCTGCGCGATCTACTCGCGTTACGATGACCGATTCCCGTAAGGACAAGCCGCCGAAAGAGGACTGACGCCGGCATGGGATTGTGCTCTCGGGCCGGATGAATCGGACGGACGGGGCGAGCAGTTTCGCTGCGCCGCTTTGTGCATTGACACGAAGGTTCGTGGCGGGTTGTAATAACTGAAGTGGTGAAGGAGTTCACCCTTAACCGCTGTCCTCTCCATTCGGCCGGACAGATGATGACTCCTGACAGGGAATCCTGTTGCGGAGTCATATCGCGGCTCGATCCCCTGAGATGCTGAGAGAAATGCCGATGGCGCGATTGCTGCGTCGCGTTTGCGAAGCCGTAAATCCAACGCCGGTGTTTGCGCAGCATAGATTGATGCGAGGAGGATGAAGGTGCAGAAATATTTGCTGATCGCGGCAGGCGGCGCTCTGGGCTCGATCCTGAGGTACTGGGTCAGCTCGACGATTTCGGGGCGCATGGGGGCCAAATTCCCTTACGGCACGTTTGTCATCAACATGACGGCCTGCGTTATTATCGGCTTCACACTTACCTATTTCGGCAAGCGCGCGGATCTGAATCCTGCGTGGCGATTCTTTGTGCCGATCGGCTTCATCGGCGCGTACAGCACTTTTTCGACATACGAGTGGGAGACGCTGTCGACGATGCGATCGGGCGCATTTCTATTGGCGGGGCTCTACGCAGTGGGCAGCCTCGTGGTGGGCCTTGCGGCGACCTGGTGCGGAACTGCGCTTGCCGATCTGCTGTGAAGAGATAGTGACGGGCGGGCGGCAGTTGCAAGTGGCCCGCAAAAGTGCTTCAATCGTTCGTTGATCATGTGGGAATGGAAGCGCGGCGCGCGCTCACGAGTGAATCCAGGAGCGAGAGCCGGCGGAGATAGAACTCATGTTGACCACGGGCAAGGCCGTCAAAGTGACGCTCTACCTGAGCGATGGAGCGACGCACCATCACGTTCCGGTTTACACGACGATTCTCGACTTTCTTTTTCGTAGTCGAATCGCAGGCGCCACGGTCATCAAAGGTATTGCGGGTTTTGGAGCAGAGCATCGCATTCATTCCGCGCACATCCTCGAGATTTCAGATTATCTTCCAATCAAGATCGAGTTCATTGAGACGCGCGAGAAGGTGGATGCGGTTTTGCCAGAACTGGAGAAGCTGATCGGCTCCGGCCTGATCGAAATGCAGGAGACCACGATTATTGTCCCTACTCGTGCGTAGTTCTCATAAATGTTTGGGCAAGTCTTGAAACAAGGCTTCAATGGGCCGCCGCGAGGCATTTGTTTGCTGGCCGGCGTGGAACTCCAATCGCCAGAGGCCTAAAAGGGTAACCGCAACATTCGGGCGGAAATTGCATCTAAATCAATAAGCGGGGTGCGCTGCCTGGGGAGTCCGTGGGATGCGCTGCATGTGTTGGCGGAGATGCACTGGTCCGCGGAGGTGCACGTCCGCGGAGAAGTCCTGAATCGTGAGGAAACGACGTAATCGGGAAATTCAGGTTTATCAGCCCGTCCTTTGTTCAACCGGTGTGCAAATTGGTACTAACTGACCAAGAGAGAACCAGTAGCCTTTACTGAAAAGGGAGACCGATGCTCTCAAAATTTATAAACCGCATTCTTTTATTTGTGTTCGTCCTCGTGGCAGCATTTTGTGGGGCGCCGGGGCATGCGCAGTCGGCCCTGTTTATGGAGGAGCCGTACGGTTTTTTTGGCGCGGTGAACCCGACCGGGCACAACGCGATTTACTTCGAGCGGATCTGCGCGGAGACGCCGGTAAAGCTGCGCCGTTGCCAGCCGGGTGAGCTGGGCGCGGTGATCTCGCGCTACCAGGGCATTGATGGATACGACTGGGTGGCAATTCCGCTGATTCCTTATCTGTATTCGGTGGAGAAGGCGGCGGACGTTCCTGCGCGTGTGGACCACGACATGGTGGTGGAACTGCGAGGCCGGTATCACGAGCAGCATCTGGCGAGCCTTGGCGCGGATTTGACGCCGGGTAACCTGGTGCATGGCGGCTGGACGCAACTGCTGGGCGCGGCATACGAACGTCGCATTTATGCGTTCCGGTTTGACACAACGGAAGAGCAGGACGAGGCGCTAATCGAGACGCTGAATTCCGGACCGAACAAGACTAAATTCGATTTGCTGTTTAACAACTGCGCGGATTTTGCGCGGGTAATGCTGAACAACTATTTTCCCCGGACCTTCCGGCGCAGCATCTTTCCCGATGTCTGGATGACGACGCCGAAGCAGATCACGTATAAGCTGGTGCGGTTCGCACGAAAGAATCCGAGGACGGAGCTGACGGTTTTTGAAATTCCGCAGATTCCGGGGTACAGGGCTCGGAGCCACTCCGCCAAGGGCATCGACGAATCGTTTATCACGACGGTTTACGCGATCCCAATCGCGCTGCTGAACCCTTACCTAGCGGGCGGCCTGTTTGTGGACTATCTGGTTCGCGGCCGATACCATCTGATTCCGAAGGATCCGACGATTCTGGGACCGGACAATTTATCCGCGTTGACAGCGTCAAGCTCGACCCAAGAGAATTCGTCCATTGCAGGTGTACAGGCACCGATGGCCGCAGACAACGGGACATCTATCGGCTCGGGCGCAAAGGTCAGCGACACGGAAGCCAATCCAGACCTGCAGGGAACGGGCGCTGCGAATGAGTAAGCCGCAAAGTCTCCAGAGCCATGCACGGTTCGATCCTCCTTATCATTTCTTCCTGACCTTCGTAACCCTTGCCAACATCGTCATCGCGATCATCTATGCGGTGCACCACCCAAGCTTCTACCCGATATGGTTTGTTGTGTTGTCGTTCGCAGCGTTGATTGTGGTGTTCCTGATGCGCTCGTATCCGCTGAAGGTGCAGGATCGCGTGATCCGGCTTGAGGAACGGCTGCGGTTGCAAGCGCTTGCGCCGGCAGAATGGCACACGCAGATTTATCGGCTGACGGAAGACCAACTGATCGCGCTCCGATTTGCTGCCGACGACGAAGTGGTCGCGCTGGCCAAGCAGGCTCTCGAGCAGAATTTGAGCCGCAAGCAGATCAAAGAGCGAATCAAGAGCTGGCGCGCGGACACCTGGCGAGTGTGAAAAAAGCAGGGACCAGAGACTAGGGAACAGGGTCGGCATTAGTGGGCCACTCAGACTTCCCGGCTCCGTCGCTCCAGATATCAGAAACAAGATCAAAATAATTTCATGGGCCTTGTCGATTTGCCGAGGGTCCAACCGTCATGGAGTTGAGGCGCTCAACGCCTACAATCCATGACGGAGGATAAGATGCAATACTTACTGACGCTTTACCTTGACGAGTCCGGCTGGGACCGGATGACGCCCGAACAGCAGCAGCAGGGCAGCGCAGCCTACATGGCGTATACAGAAGCGCTTAAATCTGCCGGCGCGCTGGTCAACGCTAACCGGCTCAAACCTTCAGCTACGGCGACGACCCTTCGCACGACCAACGGAAAAACGCAGGTGCTTGACGGACCTTTCGTTGAATCGAAGGAGCAGCTTGCCGGGTACTACCTGATCGATGCGCCTGACCTGGATGCGGCGATGCAGTGGGCCGGCCGATGCCCTGCGGCGCAGCATGGCATCGTGGAAGTGCGCGCTATCTGGGCGATGTGACGCGCCGGAACGCGACTTTGAATTACGCCGGTGAGGCAAAGATGCTGAACCAGTCTTTCACTGCGACGCTCATCAAAAGCCCAAAGCCCGGCGGCTGGACTTACGTCATCTGGCCTAAGTCGGCCGCCTTCTTTGGGACGCGCGGGTTGGTGAAGGTCAAGGGGACCATCGACGGATACCCATTCCAAAGCTCGTTTATGGCGTTGGGAGATGGCAATCACAAACTGCCCGTGAAAGCCGAGATCCTGCGCGCGATTGCAAAAGCGCCGGGAGAAACGGTTAGAGTCACGCTGCTCGAAAGGATTGATTCGGCCCGCAAGCGAGGAACCGGACGATGAGCCGGCAGAAAAATGGGGAGCCGGCAGGAATTTCGGTCATGGTGAATCCCGCGAACGACAATGAAGCCTATGCGGCTGCCGAGGCTGTGGCTCTTCGCAGCCGCAGTAAGCTCGTCGCGTACCTGGCGGCGCGGTTCGGAGACGTTGCGGCAGCAGAGGATGCCTTGTCGGAGGCGTTTGCGGCCGCGTTGACAGTGTGGCCCGAGAAGGGCTGCCCCGATAATCCCGAGGCGTGGCTGCTGACCGCGGCGCGACGAAAACTGATCGACCATCTTCGCCGCAATCGCGAATCGTCGAGCGACGACGAACCGGAGCAGTTGGCCGACGCCATGATCGCCGCCGCGGACGACGGATTTCCGGATCGGCGGCTGGCCCTTCTTTTTGCATGCGCGCATCCGGCAATTGATCCGGCAATTCGCGCTCCGTTGATGCTGCAGGTAGTTTTGGGATTGGAAGCAGCACAAATCGCGTCGGCCTTTCTGGTTTCGCCTGCAGCCATGGCGCAGCGGCTGGTGCGGGCCAAGACGAAGATTCGCGAGGCCGGCATTCCCTTCCGCGTCCCGGAGCGCGAAGAACTACGAGACCGGTTGGAATCGGTGCTGGATTCGATTTATGCGGGCTTTGCCGAAGGATGGGCGGATGCGACTGGAGCCGATCCGGCGCGCAGAGAACTGGCCGGGGAGGCGATCTTTCTCGGAAGGCTGCTGACGCAGCTTCTTCCGGACGAGCCGGAGGCGTGGGGTTTGCTGGCGCTGATGCTTTATGCCGAGGCGCGCAGACCGGCGCGCCGCACGGCCGCAGGCGAGTTTGTTCCGCTCAGGAGCCAGGACAAGACGCTGTGGGATTGGGGAATGATCGAGGAAGCCGAAGCCTCGCTAAACGATGCGAGCCGGCCCAGGAGCCGCCCCAGGAGCCGCGCCATGCGCATCGGACGATATCAACTGGAAGCCGCCATCCAGTCGGCGCATGTGGAGGGCGCTCGCACCGGTTCCGTTTCCTGGGCCGCCGTCGTAACCCTGTACGACGCGCTGGTGCAATTGACAAACTCGCCCGTTGTACTCATCAACCGCGCGCTGGCTGTGGCTGAGGTAGAAGGTCCGCATGCTGGATTGGCGTCGTTGGACGCTGTGGGCGTGGACCAACGCGTGGAATCGTATCAGCCATATTGGGCTGCGCGCGCCAACCTGCTGGGCCGCGCCGGATCGCCTGACGCTGCGCGACACGCATATCAACTTGCGATTGGCCTCGAGAGCGACCCGGCTGTCCGCGAATACCTCCGCCGACGCTGCGAAGATCTTTCGAAGGAGGGTTGACGACGCCCGTGCCAAGCTAGTGCTGTCGCTATTCGCTAATTATCAGAGGCCGCGAGTTTGCCTTTGACGGTCTTCATGAAGGCGGACATGGCTGGAGAGATCCATTTGTCTTTGTGCCAGATGATATGGGTGGCGATGTCGAGCGATGGACCGGCCCAGTTAAGCGCTTTGAGATGATGCTGGCGCAGTTCGCGAGCAACGACGATTGCCGGCAAAAGGCCCAGTCCCATGCCGAGGGAGATGCACTCCCTGATTGCTTCGACGCTCGAAAACTCGGTTACATTGGCGGGGCGAATGTTCGCCAGGGCGAGAATTCGGTCAAGTTTCTGCCGGTAACTGCATCCCGATTCAGTAAGCAACAAATTTTGTCCCGCAAGATCTGAAGGTTTTACCGCGCGCCTGGAGGCGAGCGGATGGCTAGGGTCTGCCAGCAGGAAAACCTGCTCCGTGCGCAGGCGGACGGACTTGATGTTGGGTGAAAGCAACGAGTCCGTCATGGTGATGGCCATGTCGAGCCTGCCGGCTTCGAGCTCGAGCGCAAACGGCATGCTCATGTAGGGCACGAAGATGAGTTCGACGTGGGGAAAGTGGCGGCGGAAGGCGTGCAATACCTGGGGCAGGCGATAGGTGAGCACGCTCTCTGGTGCGCCGATGCGCAGCGGCCCGCTGGGCTCTGCACCGGTCTGGATCGCGCGGTGACCCTGGTCCATTGCCGCGAGGGCCTGCGACGCAAAGGGCAGGAAATTGCGGCCCGCATCAGTGAGCGTGACGCGGCGGCCGAGGCGGTCGAAAAGCGGAGTCCCAAGCTCTTCTTCGAGCGCCTTGATCTGCGCAGTGACATTGGACTGCACTGTATGCACTTTTTCAGCGGTGCGCGTGAAATTCAACTCTTCAGCAAGGGTGCGAAAGATTTGTAGCTGCCGGACTTCCATACATGAATCTCCAATTGAGATGCAATATATCACATCAATCTATTGGACAGATTATCACGGAAGGCTGAATCTCATTTCATGAAGGGACGCTGGCCCTGCTGAATCAAATGCGGGATCTAGAGGCCCTTCACTTTCCCGGAGGTGAATTCGCATGAGATCTACAGGCAGCAACTGTCTCTTTGTAATAACCCTCGCTGTAACCTGCGTTTTATTTGCGGCACCGAAGAAGATCTTGGCCGCGACCGATCCCGACGTGCCTGCGACATGGAATGCGCCGGAGCCGCGCAACCTGGCCGAGCGGATTAAGCTGGCCCAGGACTATCTGGATGGCCGCGGCGTGGAACAGGATGTGAAGAAGGCGGCCTACTGGTATGAGAAGGCAGCTGGAGCCGGCGATCCCTTCGCAGAGTTTGAAACCGGTTATTTTTACGAAACCGGCATGGGCGTCGACAAGAATCCGGAGCGCGCGATGCACTGGTATCGGCTGGCTGCCTCAAGTGGGCTGCCGATGGCTGAAGTGGATCTCGCGGTCGCGTATGTGTGGGGCACCGGAGTTGCGCGAGATGAAGCATCGGCGTTTCGGCTGATGAGCGAGGCCGCAGCGCAGGGCGATGGATTGGCTGCCTGCTATCTCGGCGACTTCTATGCCTTCGGAATTGGAACGTTGCAGGATCGCTCCAAGGCCGAGAAGTGGTATCGCAAAGGCGCGAACCGGCACAATCCCATCGCGGAGTTTGACCTTGCCCGGATGCTGATGAATGCCGGGGGCAGACCAAACCTTGCGACTGTTGCGAAGTTGCTGCGAGACTCTTCGGCGGCCGGTTATGTCCCCGCAATGCACGAGCTGGGGCTGCTTCTGGTTCGCAATCCGAATCTGGCTGCTTCTGCCGGTGAGGCAGTGGCGTTGTTGAACGATGCCGCAGAGGCTGGCAATTGGAGGTCTTCGGTTCTGCTCGGGGTGCTGGAGCGTGATGGCAACGGAGTTCCTGTGGATAGCGAAGGCGCCTATTACCATTTCCGCGTTGCCGCGCTGCAGGGCGGGAAACAGGCAAGCACGCTCGTCGATCACGACCTGTGGCTGCTTTCGACGCAATTGGGTCAGGGCCGGGCTGAGGCGATCAATCAGAAGGCGAGCGAGTGGTTCAAGAGACACGGCTCGAATCTGATGTTCGTGAAAAACGACGATAAGAACCAGCGCCAATTTGCCGTTATAAGCGGGGACAGCGAACATGTGGCGGAGATGATGACTCCTCCCACGCTATGAGCAGGCGGGTTGCAGGAGGTCAGCGTCGCAAAGAACGCGGTCGCGTGGCTGATTCTTGGCGTTGTGCTTGGTTTCTGTCTCACTCCGGAATGTGCCGGCCAGCCGCAAATGACTAAAACGAAAACCCCGGCCTGCGAGTGCCGGGGTTTTGTTTTTTCCTGACGAGTTTTTAGCTTCAGAACTTTCAGAGCGTGGGTGCCTGAGAGGCGCTCTTACACGCTTTCAAAGGCTATAGTTCGCTGGCAACCTGCTGCGCGAGCTTGCTTTCCATGGATTCGAGCGTGGCGACGGGCAGCTTGGTGTAGATGCTGGTCTTGAATGCGGTGGTGTCCTTTTTGGTGTAGAGCATGACGATGGTGCTCTCGACGACGTAATAGGCGTCGTCGCCAATGCCCGGGGCAGGAACGATTTGCATGATTGGGCTGATGGGCGTTTTGCCGGACTGGAAGGCGCTGGTGCTCTCGGTCATGAGGGTGACGATTTTGCCGGGTGCGGTCCAGGTGCAGGTGGCTTTGAAGGTGGGTGTGACATAGACGCCCACGCCCACTTGTGCGCCGACGGCGGCGGAGACCTGAGCTTGCGTGAGCAGAGAGCAGGCGTCTGAGGACGATTGGGCGGTTGCCGCTGAGGGTGTGGTGAAAATGGCGGCGAGGACGAGAGCAGCGAAGACGGTTTTGTGAGACATGAAACGGCCTCCGAGGAGATGTGCGGGGCCAGTTTACGCCCCTGGGTTGTGGATTGGGAGGAGAATTTTTGTGCAGAAAGCTCTGCGGTATTCCATGTCTCAGAATCGAGAGGGGGGCTTCTACTTATCGTGCGGCCGGGCGCAATAAAAACGCGATTTCTTGCGATTCACAGGGGTCTGATTTCATTGTGTTAGGTTGGAATTTTGGGCAGTGGGTTAGCTTGGAAGAACTTTCCCTCCGGGGCTGAAGCCCTCATTCGTTCGGTGCAACTCCGGCAGTCGGGGATAAATCCCCGACCTACCAGTCGAGCCCTTTCAAAGCACGTCCAAACTGCCCGCTAGAGAATATTGGAGCGAAAAAAGAGATATGGCGCCTATTACTGAATTCATCAAGCATCACTATCGTCATTTCAATTCCGCTACGCTGGTGGATGCCGCGGAGGCGTACAACAGGCTGCTGGCCGAGGGCGGCAAGATGTTTGTGACGATTGCCGGGGCGATGAGCACGGCGGAGCTGGGGCTCTCGCTGGCAGAGATGATCCGGCAGGACAAGATTCACGGAATCTGCTGCACGGGGGCGAATCTCGAAGAGGACGTGTTCAACCTGGTGGCGCACAACTTTTATGAGCGCGTGCCGGGCTATCGCGACCTGACGCCAGCCGATGAGGCGGCGCTGCTGGCGAGGCACATGAACCGCGTGACGGATACGTGCATTCCCGAGATGGAGGCGATGCGGCGGATTGAGAACGAGGTACTGGCGGAGTGGGTGAAGGCGGACAAGGCCGGGGAGCGGTGGTTTCCGCACCAGTTCATGTACAAGATTCTGCTGTCGGGGGTACTCGAGAAGAGCTACCAGATCGATCCGAAGGACAGCTGGCTGCTGGCGGCGGCGAAGAAAAATCTGCCGATGTTTGTGCCGGGTTGGGAAGACGCGACGCTGGGGAATATGTACGCGGGGCATTGCATTACGGGCGACGTGAAGAAAGTGCACACGGTGCGGACGGGCATTGAGTACATGATGGAGCTGGCGGAGTGGTACACGGCAACGACCGCCAAAACGCCGCTGGGATTTTTCCAGATTGGCGGCGGGATCGCGGGTGATTTTCCGATTTGCGTGGTGCCGATGCTGCACCAGGATTTGCAGCGCGAGCATGTGCCGCTGTGGGCGTACTTCTGCCAGATTTCGGATTCGACGACGAGCTATGGGTCGTACAGTGGCGCGGTGCCGAACGAGAAGATTACGTGGGGCAAGCTGGGCGAGAAGACACCGAAGTTCATCATCGAGAGCGACGCGAGCATTGTGGCGCCGCTGGTGTTTGCGTATGTGCTGGGTTGGTAGAGTCCAGCTCACAGCGGTGGGTTAGCGGTTGTGGTTTCCCAGGTCCCCAAATGCGAGGGACCTGGGGCACCCCAACACGGTGGTGAATTAACGGAGTTTGCTGGAGCGAGAGATCAGAGAACAGAGATCAGAGACCGGAATGCGGAAGTGGACGGTACGGGGCGCCGCCGCGGGCGTGATGCTGGCGGTTTCAGTTGCCGGAGCGGTGCGGGCCGATGCGCAGGACGGGGGTGCGTGGCGTGCGGCGAGCACGAATGCAACGTCGATCACGAGCGACATTGCGATTTCAAAAGACAAGTTTTCGATCGATTTTCTGGTTTATCCACTGGCGCCGATTCGGACGCTGAAACCGGTGGAGGTGAGCGCGGTGTTTGACGCGGATGTGAATGCCGGAATCAGCGGAATGCTTTACAGGATGAATATTCCAGGGGGACAGCGCTTTTTGCACAAGAACACGCTATGCGGCGGCGAGGACACGAAATGGATGGCGACGTACGTTACAGGGCACACGTTGAATGTGGCGTTTTTCTCGGGCGACGATATGCCGGTGTTTACGTTCGACGCGATTTCAAAGACGACGGATTTGTGCGGGACGTTTGGGTACGATCGATAGGGACCAGGGACCGGGAACGGGAATCTCCCATTCAGGGATGGAAGCTCTGACACCGGTGCAAATGCGAGAAACGCGGGGCGCTCGCCGCCGCAGGGTTTGCGCGAAATCAATCATGCGGCGATAGAATGCCTCATGTACTTCCATCAAGACAGCGGCTATCGAGACTGGGCCTTTTGGGGCAGAGGCATTTCCGGCTGCGCGGCACTGATTTTCGTTGGAGCAGCCCTTTGGCCGGCTCAAGCGAGTACGCCCACTGCGACAAACTTACCTTTGGCGCAGATTCTGGCGTTGATGGAACATCATAGTCAAAGTCAACTGGAAGGATTGAAGCATTACAAGGCGGTGCGTCAGTACAAGGTGGAGTACCGAGGACTTGCAAACCTCGAGGCAGCCATGAAGGTGGAGGTCAACTTTGATTCCACTTCAGGAAAAAGCTTTCGCATTGTGTCTCAGAGCGGTTCGAAGATTCTCGGCGAGAAAGTTCTGAAGAGAGCGATGGACAGCGAAAAAGAGGCTTCAAAAGACGGAGTTGCGACCGCGATGACACCGGCAAATTACCGGTTCCAGTTGCTGGGGAGCGAGAGCCTGGATGGGCGGCCGGCCTACATTCTGAGCGTTGAGCCGTTGACGGAAAGCAAATTTTTGTATCGAGGCAAGATCTGGGTGGATGCGACCGACTTCGCGGTGACAAAAGTTGATGCGACGCCCTCGAAGAATCCCTCGTTTCTGATTTCGCGGACGACGATTCGATATACGTGCGCGAAGACGGGAGACTTCTGGCTGCCCCAACAGAGCCGCAGCGAGACCAAGGTCCGGATCGGCGGCACGGCCGTGCTGACAATCGATTACGGTGCTTACCAGATTGGATAAGCCGCATTCCGGTGGCGAAGACTGACCCGGCGACAGTAATTCGAGCCGGACAGTATTTGAGCCGGTTGGGTCTCGCAGATCGCTTCGAATTATCTTTTTGAAATCGTAACGAACGGGCCGCTCACTGCCTGCCCATTCACGCCTTCAAATGCAGGCTGAGTCAATGTGGGCAAGCCGATCTCCCATTTGGGACCCTCAAGCTCCGGCATGGGCCGCGCCTGGAAGAGCTTTTTGCACTGCTTTGCGGTCCAACGTGCCCAGCGCTTCGATTTCTTGCGGCGAGCGCTGTCTGTCGAGATGCCGGTGCCGGCGTACATCTGGCGATAGAGCTTGGAGAGAAAGATGAATCCGAGGCGTGCGCGCAGAGTGGGCGTGCAGGCTGAGCGTTCCCAGATGGCTCCCCAGGTGTAGAAGCGATCCCAGACTTTTTGCGTCCGCATGCGAATTTCGTCGGAGCTCATGGTGGGGTGCGGGGTAAACATCTTGGGCCGCACTTCGGTGGGAATCATCCAGTAGCGGGTGATGGGCACGTCGCCCACCATCATGGGATCGACGGCTTGTTCTTTTTCCCAGCGCAGGAAATCGACGGTGCCGGGAAAAGGAGTCATCATGACAAATTGAGCGAATGTGACGCCGGCCTTGATGGCCATTTCAACCGTGGCGGTGAAAGTGGCGGGACGATCAGTGGGCAGGCCGAAGATGAACGAGCCGAGTACGTGAACGCCGTGCTGCTTGAAGGTCTGAAGTTGTTTGGCGAGAGCCTCGCCGGAGTAGTTCCAGTCTTTATAAACGGCTTTAAGCCCTTCGGGAGTAACGGCTTCAACGCCGACGAGCGCGCCTTTGATGTTGGCCTTGCGCATGGCGTCAAGATAGCTGCCGTCTTCGCCGGCTTCCATGGTCATTTGCGTGAAAAAGACCATGTCCTTGGGGAGCTTGGCCAGCTCTTCCATCAGTTGCAGACGCTCGTTGCGGATGGCGGTTAGCTCGTCGAGCTTGGCGGTGTTGCCCTGCTCGCGCGCGAGGCGCAGATCAGTGAAGGTTACGGGGTAGAAGTTGTCGTCTGCCAACGCGATGAAGCGAAAACCTAGGCGGCGAAGCGCGATAATTTCGTCGACGACGTTTTGGAATTTGCGCTGACGCGGCTTCTGTCCATCGGTGCGCCACACGCTGCAGAAGGAGCAGTGCTTGGGGCAGCCGCGAATGGTTTGCACGGAAGCCCACATATATTTCGCGGGATCCATGAGGTCCCAACGCGCGGAAAGGAATTCGCCGCCTTCGATGCGGCCGCCTTCGTAGATTTTTTCGGGCGCGCCGGCGATGCAAGCGGTGACAACTTTGGCCCAGGCAAGGTCGCCGTCGCCTTTGACGACGGAGTGAGCCTGGCCGCGTTCGAGCGCTTCCTCAGGAAAGAGGGTGGCATGGATGCCGCCGTAGACGACCCAGGCGCCGCGGGCGCGAGCCATGCGGCCGACTGCATATCCGCGCAGGGCGTTGCCGGTGTGGACGCTGATGCCGACGATGTCGCCGGGATGAATGGATTCGGGCACGATTTGCTCGAGGGATTCGTCGACGAGGATGGGATCACCGACGGAACTCGGCGTGGCGGCTGCGAGGACGAAGAGCCAGCGAGGCGTGATGACCGCTGTGCCAAAGGAATTGTCGCTGGGATTAACCAGGTGAACGCGCACGAGGACCAACCTTTCGCCGTACTGGTGCGGTTGGCGTCACAGCAATTTCGAGGTTTGCCGTAATGCGGGGCCCAGGATCACAAGCGGCACCTTCAAAAGAGAAGATGCTGCGCTGAAGTTGCATTACGGTCAGTTGAGCGGTTCCACAATTCGCTTGCCTTCTTAGGCGTCTTACAATGTGGCTTTTTCTTAATGAAAAAGCCACTCGGCGGTTGTGGCTACCTTGATCGCAGTTGTGGAACCGCTGTGACCCAGAAATTGACCGTGCGAACGCGTACGTCACCGGGTTAGAAGACCCAAGAAAACTCGGCGCGCTGTTCGGGACAGGTAAGACGGGGCGCGCGGAATTTCCCGAAAGATTGTCTCCCCGGGGACAGTTGAGGCAATGGTACCGCGTTTGGGTGGGGATTGGGGGGAGAATCTTAGGCGGAATGGACGGAACGAACAAAACTTCATGGGAAGTCAAAAGGATTCAGTGCCGTAGGGCCTAACCGACGCGGGAGCATTCTTCGACAGGGATGGGGACCTGCTCAACGATTTCAAGGCCGAAGCCCTCGAGGGCGGGGATGTGCATGGGGGTGTTCGAGAGTAGGCGGATGCGCTGAATGCCCAAGTCGGACAAGATTTGGCCGCCGAGGCCGATGGCGCGGAGGATGCGGCCAGAGCGGGCCTGGGAGCCTTCGCGGGCACGCAGCTCCTGATGGTGGATGAGGCGACCGGTCGGTTGCGGGTCGGCTACTGTCGCGACGGCGGCGCCTTCAGGATCAAAGGCAGCGGCGGGCGTGTGGTCGATGGCGAAGCCGCGCGAGGTGTTGTGGAGATAGAGGATGACGCCGCAGCCCTCTTCGGCGATGATGCGCATGGACTGGTCGAGGATTTCGCGGCAGTGGCAGTCGGCGGAGAAAACATCGCCGGCGGTGCAGCGAGTGTGGACGCGGACGAGGACGGGATGCGGGCTCGCGGGACGCGGGCTGACGGGACGCGAGTCGGGCTGGGCTGTTGCGGCTGGGCCAGCGGTGACGTCTGGGCAGAGGTCGCCACGGATGAGGGCGATGTGGCTTTCGCCGCCCTGGACCTGGCTTTCGTAGGCGACCATGCGGAATTCGCCGTAGCGGGTTTGGATGCGGGACTCGCCGGCGCGGAAGATGTAGCGCTCGTTTCGGAGGCGGTAGCGGATGAGCTCGGCGACGGTAAGGATGCGGAGGCCGTGTTGCTCACAGAAGGGAATGAGATCGGGGATGCGGGCCATTTCGCCGTCGTCGCGCATGATTTCGCAGATGACGCCGGCGGGGGTGAGGCCGGCGAGACGGGCGAGGTCGACGGAGGCCTCGGTTTGGCCGGCGCGGACAAGGACGCCGCCGCGGCGGGCGCGGAGGGGGAAGATGTGGCCGGGGCGGACGAGGTCGGCTGAAGTTGCGGCGGGATCGATAGCGACGCGGATGGTGTGGGCGCGGTCGGCGGCTGAAATTCCTGTTGTGACGCCCTCGCGGGCCTCGATCGACTCAGTGAATGCAGTGCCGAAGCGGGAGGAGTTTTCGAGCGTCATGGGAAGGAGGCGCAGCTGGTCGGCGCGGTCTTCAGTGAGCGAAAGGCAGATGAGGCCGCGGCCATAGCGAGCCATGAAGTTGATGGCTTCGGGAGTGACGTGCTCGGCGGCCAGCGTGAGATCGCCCTCGTTCTCGCGGTCCTCGTCATCGACGACAACGACCATGCGGCCGGCCTGGATTTCGGCGATGGCGCCGGGAACGTCAGTAAAGGGGAGCTCGGGCGTGCGGGAGGGCTGGGGCATGTGCTGCCCTTATTTTCGCTGATTGCGGGAGCAAATGCCAGAAATGACACCGGATGGTGAAGGAACGGTTTTTGAATTGGCGGCTAAATATGAGAGCAAACGAGTTCTCACTCGACAAAGCGGGCCGAGGTTGACTTTGGGAGGAGCCGAAAGGTTTCGAGGAATGTGTCAAGACAAGGCGGACGAAATTCTCCAGGCGCGGCGTTTGCTCGACGCCGGACGAAAATGGACTTTTGCTGAGCTCTCTCGGGGCATCAGACCTCTGCCCCGAGACGAACGCAGCCGTTTGCAATGCGATGTGGTTCAAATGCGATGGATCAGTTGCGACGGCTCAGCGGCCGCCCTCTGACGAAGTCGTTGAATTTGCTACGCCGCCGTCTGGATTTGCCTGATTCATCGAGACGACTTCATATCGTCGCGCCTTTTGGTCAGAGCCCGCGGTCATGGTGAGGACCATTTCGTCCTTCTTGATTCTGTACTCGCCCTCTTGTCCAAGAGGCAGAAGAGTTGCGTGTTTCAGGTCGATCGGACGGATCTCGTAGTCCATTTGGTCGGTTCGCAGCAGGTATTGCGGGCAAAGTTTCTCGTTCGAGTTAATGTGCGTGATGCCCGCGGATCCCCACAGTGCGCCGAGGCCCGCCAAACCTGTCTCTTTTGCGCCGCACGGTACGGCATCCATTTTCTCGAGGATGCCTCTGCCGTCGTCGCTCTTCTTTTTATTGTCGTGCGCGCTCAACGGGCTGGCCGCGATGAGGGCAAGCAAAAGAACGAATGTACCTTTGATGTTCATGATGCCTCCGTTTCTCCGTGGATTCTCTGTAGAAATTCGCAGCCGAACTGGCATCGGCGGTACTGCTGACCGCTTGTTGAGCCTGCAGCCCATGTGGCTGAGCAAAAAACTCGAACCGGCGAGGCTCGGGTTGACACGGCGCAACAGGGGAAGGCCGTCCGGCTGGCCTTCCCCCTGTTGCACTCCGTGGTTGATTACTGGTTCGGCTTAGGCGACTGATGGGACGTCGTCGTCGGGTTTGTCGGAGTAGGCGTCGAGCCTGTGCCAGTTCCGGTTGTGCCTGTGCCGGATCCTGTCTTCACGCCCGCGCCGCTGCCAGAAGTGCCGCTGGGGCTAGCGTTGTTGTACTGCTGCGCACCGTGCACGAAGTTGTCCGGATTAGCCATCAATTCGGCCTGCACGTCGGGGTGAGCATTCAGGTAGGCATACAGCTCGGGATGGTTCTGCACATATTCGTGGTCCTTGACGGCCGAAGGATTTCTTGACAGGTCATTCTGAATGTCCGAATGGCTATGAAGAAATCCTCCGAAGTCGGCCATGTGATCACGCATTGGGTCACGATCGCGCATGTTTGAATCGCGGTCGAAGGCATCTTCCTGCCGCATGAAGGAGTTGGGGTCCTGCCTTATCTGATCGCGAACTCCCGGGTTGTCCTGG
>Ga0182024_10003587_pt1 | contig 36727 bp, 34 predicted proteins | sample P32metaG_FD_120480 | JGI IMG/M metagenome (GOLD analysis project Ga0182024, IMG submission 120480) | Permafrost microbial communities from Stordalen Mire, Sweden - P3-2 metaG (Illumina Assembly) | ecosystem: Environmental > Terrestrial > Soil > Wetlands > Permafrost | place: Sweden: Stordalen...
CCCACCAGCAGTCCGATGAGCCGCACCCCGGTCGTCCGCTCCTCGGGATCGAAGCGGATCGCCAGCAGGGCCACGTTGAGCGGAACGGAGGCGATGATGATGGCCGCCAGGGACGAGGCAACGTGGCGCTCGCCGGCGGCGATCAGCGGGAACGGGATGCACACCTCGAACACCGCGTAAGCGAGCAGCGCCTTGAGATGACCGCGGATCTGGCCGATCACATTCGCACGATGGGCCAAAGCCAGCAGCAGAACCGCACCCATGACGATGCGCCCCCAGGCCAGCACGAACGGTGGCATCCCTCCGTCCACCGCGATCTTGATGAACAGGTAGGGGATGCCCCAGACGATGGAAACGCTGGCAAACAACGCCCAGGCTCGCGCGCTCATGCCGTTTCGAGCCTACCGGCTGCGCACCTGGCCTCAGGGGCCCAGCGCAACTTGGAAACGACCCACCGGTTCTGGTCAGTGTTGGACCTGTCTGTGACGGAGATTCTGGCGCTCGCCCGCAGGCGGCTAGCGTCTCGCCAGATCCGGATTCTTATCTGCCTGTGCGCGTGCCTGGGAGCGACAGCCGCGGCAGGCTTGCCCCTTCCCGCAGCCCAGGCCGCCAAAGCCCAGGCCACCAGCACGGGCACCGTGCCTCCCCCCTTCACCGTCCCAGCCGGCAAGGCGCTGCGGCCCTTCGAGGGCCGGGGCATGTGGATCTGGATGCTGTCGAGCTCCGCTGGGGGCAACCTCAGCTCGATCATCTCCGAGGCGCATGCGCACGGGGTCGGAACGGTGTTCATCAAGAGCGGCGACGGCACCAGCATGTGGTCGCAGTTCAACTCGACGACCGTCTCCACCCTGCATCAGGCGGGGCTGCGCGTGTGCGCCTGGCAGTACGTGTACGGCAATCACCCGATGGAGGAGGCCCAAGTCGGAGCCGAGGCCGTGCGTGACGGAGCCAGCTGCCTGGTGATCGACGCCGAGATCGAGTACCAGGGCAAGTACGTGCAGGCCCAGACCTACATCCGCACCCTGCGCAAGCTGATCGGCTTGCGCTTCCCCCTCGCCCTGGCCGGCTTCCCCTGGGTCGATTACCACCCGTCGTTCCCCTACTCGGTGTTCCTCGGCCCCCATGGCGCGCAGGTGAACGTGCCGCAGATGTACTGGAAGGACATCGGCACGACGGTGGTCAATGTGTACGCCCACACGTATGAGTGGAACGAGCTCTATCAGCGCCCGATCGCTCCGCTGGGCCAGCTCTACGACAACCCGCCACTGAATGAGATCCGCCGGTTCCGCTCGATCTCGCGGTACTACCACGCGGCCGGGGTGAGCTGGTGGGACTGGCAGTCGGCGGGCACCCGCCAGTGGGACGCCATGTCACAGGGCGCGGGCGGCATCCCGGGCTTCGTGGCCCAGCGGGAGGTCGTCAGCGTCGGCCAGGGCTCCCAGGGCGACTGGGTGGTGTGGGCCCAGGAGCACCTGATCACCGCCGGCTACAAGGTGACGATCGACGGCGACTACGGCCCCAGCACCACCGCTGCGGCGGAGAAGTTCCAGGCCGCACGGGGGCTGCCGGTCACCGGGACATTGGACGCGGAGACCTGGGGCGCGCTCCTGCGCTACCACGTGGCGGCGGTCACCTGGGTGAAGCGCAAGGGCAAGCTGCAGGCCGAAGCGGCCAGCGCCGGCACGCGGGTGGAGGTTGTGCCCAAGTCGGCGTCGCTGCACGAGCGGCGCGACGAGTTGGCGCGGGCGCCCGGGCGCGGGCGTCCGCGGGGCCGTTAGCCGGACTCCCTCAGCTCTGGGCGGACAGCTCCTCGATCCGCGCGTCAACGGCGGCCACCCCGGGCCGGTGTCCCTTGCGCTCGTAGACCTCCCGGGCCCGGCGCAGCTCCGCGACGGCCTCGGCGGGTCGGCCGAGTGCCGCCAGCACGTCGGCCAGGTCGTTTAGCGCCTCAGACCGCGTTCGGTAGAAATCGGTGCGAAAGGCGATCTCTACAGCACTGCGAGCCCAGCGCTCGGCCGTCTCCGCGTCGCCGTCGTGCAGAGCCAGCCGGGCTCGTACGGCGTGCGTCATCGCGAAATTCATCAGGTCTTCGGCGGCGCTCAAGCCCTCCGCTCGCTCGAGGCCCTCCCGAGCCTGCTCGTGCCGGCCGAGCTGGGCCTGCAGGCGAGCGATCATCGCCTGGGTGGTCGAACGGAAGCCCGCCTGGTCCTGGACATCGGCATCGCACTCCTCAGTCATGGCCAGGGCAGCCTCCAGATCACCCGCTTCCTGCTCGATCTGAGCCGCGATCTGAAGACAGGCACCTCGGAATTCAGCCACACCCAGGTCCTGGAAGGCATCCTGGGCGGAGCGGGCTCGCCGTCGCGCCGATCCCAGATCACCGTTCCACAGATCGAGCTCTGATCGTACGGCCCCGATCCAGGCCAGGACGATCGGACCGGGCTGCCGGCACTCGATGCGCTTTAGCTCGTGCGCCAATCGTTCTGCATCGGTCTCGGCGTCGTGGGCGAGGGCCACGATGTAGCGAATGGTTGCCGCGGTCCAGAGGCCATGGTCCTCAGCCTGGAGCGCGAAATCGGCAGCCAGCAGGCCGTGCTCGGCCGCCGCCAGGGCCTGCGAGGCCAGCCAGTGACGCTCGAACATCAACAGGTGGTAGCGGGCCATGCCGCGCACGTCACCCGCTTGCGTCAATTGTTCAAGCAGCGGCGGCAGCTGCTCGTCGATCCGTTGGGCAGCTCCCTGCGGCTCCACTTGGATGCCCGCGGCGATCCGGGTCAAGGACCCGGACAGGGCGGTCTCGGGATGAGTCGCTGCATCCTCAAGCAGTTCCTCATCCACAAGGACGCCAACACTGTCCGCGAGCACCGCTGCCAGCTCCGCTGCCGCCCGCGCGCGGAGTAGATCACCGGCGGGGGCGAGCGCGTGTGCCCGGCGCAGCAGTGAGCGAGCAGCCGCTACGTCACTGCGCCGGTAGGCCCTGATCCCCGCGGCATACAGATGGCCGGCCGCGTGCCGGGCCAGCTCCGGATCGGCAGGTTGCCCCAGCTCCGCCCGGTACCGAATCGCCTGCTCGAAGTGCCACCCGGCAATCTCATCGAGCTCCACCAGCCCGTGCACCTGTGAGACCAGCCACTGCGCAAAGCGCTCATGCAACTCCGCCCGGGTCGTCTTGGGGAGGCCGTCGTAGGCCGCATCCCGGATCAGCAAATGACGGAAGCGGAACGCCTCATCACCGGGCAGGGTGGCCGGGTGCGGACGGATCAGCTCCTTGCGCACCAGCCGTCCGAGCTGGAGCTCTATTCCAGCGGACATCCGTTCGTCGGCCAGCGCGCGAAGCGCCAACCGGTGGAACACCTCCCCCTCGACGGCACCGCGTTCAAGCAGTTCGCGCTCGTCGTGCTCAAGCCGTTCCAGGCGGGCGGCCAAGAGCGCCTGGATGGTGCCCGGCACCGTCACCGTGCCCCGCTCGCGCGCCAGCGCCACCATCTCCTCCAGGAAGAGCGGATTGCCCTGGCTGGCCGCGATCACTCGCTCCCGTGCCTGCGCATCCAGACCGTCTCCCAGCTGGTCCAGCAGGCGCTCGCTGTCCTGAGCTCCCAGCGACTCGAGCAGAACGGTGGTCGCGTTCAGCTTTCCGCCCGCCCAGGTGGGCCGACCCTCCAGAAGCTCCGGCCTAGCCGTACACAGGACCAGGATCGGTGCGCCTCGAGACAAGTCGACTACGTGGTCCAGCAGATCGAGCATCATCGGCTCGGCCCACTGCAGATCGTCGATGTGAAGCAGGAGAGGCGTGTCGGCGGACAGCGACTCCAGCAGCCGGCGCGTCTCCCAGAACAGTTCCTCCGGGGCTGCGGCGGAGCCGGTCTCCAGCCGCTGAAGCAGGGACTCCGCCGGCTCGCCAACCCCAATCAGCGCTTCGGCCAGCGGCCAGAAGGTGATCGCCTCGCCGTAGTGCAGGCAGCGCCCGCGGAGGATCGTGGCCGAGGCGCCGACCCGGGACAGCAGCTCACCGACCAGACGGGATTTGCCGACTCCCGCCATGCCGAGCAGCGTGAAGAGATGGCAGCCGCGTTCCCTGACCGTCCGCTCCCAGGCATCGATCAGCAGCTCGAGCTCGCGCTCGCGGGCGATCAGCGGCGCGTCGAGATGGCGCGCCACCCCTGCGGCAACCGGGTCCACGCTGAGCAGTCGGAACGCCTGGATCGGCTCGGACTTCCCTTTCAGCTCCAGCGGCTCAAGCGCCTCCACCTCGACGGCGTCACGCACCAGCCCGAGCGTCTCCGGCCCAAGGACGATCTCGCCGGGCGCTGCGGCCTGCTCCAGACGCGCGGCCACGTTCACCGCATCGCCGATCGCCAAGTTCTCCCCCTCCCCGGCCAGCACCGGCCCGGTGTTGACGCCCGTGCGGAAGCGCAGCGCCACCCCGACCTCCGCCGCTACCGCGGGCAGACGATCGCGGATCTCGACCGCCGCCCGCACGGCCCGCAGAGCGTCGTCCTCCTCCACCCGCGGAATGCCGAACACGGCCATCACCGCATCGCCGATGAACTTCTCGATCGTCCCTCCGTGGCGCTCGATGATCCTCCGGATCTCACCGAAGTACCGGTTCATCACACCGCGCAGCACCTCGGGATCGAGCTGCTCACCCAACGCCGTCGACCCGGTGACATCGCAGAACAGCGCGGTGACAGTCTTGCGCGCCTGACGGGGCGGAGCCGCCTCCACGAGCGCCGCGCCACAAGACGGACAGAACCGGAACCCGTCCGGACTCGCGTTCCCGCAGCTCTGGCAGGTGCTCATGGTCTGTCTCCGCCCGTATCGCCCGCCTATGAGTGCGGGCGGTACGTCAAGCCTAACCCGCCGGACGGCTCAGAGCAGCTCGTGTTGCTGCGCGTAGGCGACCAGGTCGGCGCGGGTCATCCGACCGGTCTTGCGCTGGATGTGGGCCCGGTGTGACTCGATCGTGCGGACGCTGAGATACAGGCGGGCGGCGATCTCGTTGTTGGTGTGTCCCTGGGCGATCAGGCGCAGGACCTCCACCTCTCGGGCGCTCAGCATGTCCGGCGCCGCAGGACGCTCGGCCGGTTCGGCAGCCAAGCGCGCGCCCAGCATCGGGTTGAGGTAGGTCACCCCGTCCGCGGCGTGGCGCACGGCCTGCACCAGTTCGCCGTCGGCCGCCTCCTTGAGCACGTAGCCGATGGCGCCCGCGCGCAGGGCGTCGCGTGCGAACGTGGGGTCGTTCTGCATGGTCAGCACCACGATCTGCGTGCCCGGCTCGCTGGAGCGGATGGCCGGGATCGCCTTGAGGCTGGACTCGCCCGGCATGCTCAGGTCGAGGATCAGCACGTCGGGATGGAAGGCTGTCACCTTGCGCAGGCTCTCGGGCACGTCGCCGGCCTCGGCCACGACCTCGAAGTCCGGCTCGGTGTCCAGGAGCAGGCGCAGCCCAGCCCTGACCACGCGGTGGTCATCAGCCAACACTATGCTGATCTTCCGGCCCCGATCGTTCACGCCTTCACCGTCCGTAATTGCACCTACCACGCTCGGTAGTTTCCCGCAGATTATGCACTTCCGGGCGCGACTGACGCCGGACTTGCATCATCTGTTTGACGGGAGCCTCCCGTCGAGAGCCAGGCGGCGGTTCTTGTAGTCCTCCCGATCGGTCACTTCGGCCCCGAACCAACCCGGCGCCGCGAACGCTCGAGCCGCCTGTTCGTCGGGGAACTCGACCTCGGCCACCCGCAGTCCAGCCAGCCCGCCGGCGTACTCGTCGAACTCGATCCTCAAGTCCTGTTCGGCTGCGATCACGCGGCGGGTCTTGACTATCCGCCGGCCCTCCGTGGCCGGCCACAGCGCATCGAACTGCTGCGGGCTCAGCTCGATCTCCCGCTCCCGGCGCACCAATCCACGGCCAGACTTGGCGGTCAAATAGCAGCGCTCTTCCCGGCGGCGCAGGCGCACCTCGCTCCCGTCGTCGCCCACCGTCAGGTATCCCTGCTCGATCTGCTCAGGTCGACGGGCCAGCACCTCCGCGGGCGCATCCTCGACCAGCCACTTGCGCTCCAGCTCGAGGTCACGCATCGCCGCGCAGCACGGTCCCGTCCTCCAATCGCCGGGGCTCGTCGACGGTCAGCTCGACGCTTCCCCGCACCACCACCCCGCGGCCGAAGGTGACATCTCCGTGGACAACCAGCCGCTCGGCGCCACGCAGCGACGGCGGACCATCGGGCAGGCGGAGCTCGAACTCGTCCAGGAGCTTGTAGTACCGCGAGTCGAGCTCGACGAACGGCAGCCGCTCGGCGCGCTCGGGCAGCGGTAACACCCGGTAATCGTCCTCCAGCGTGTACACGTCCGAGCGCAGGACCAGCAGGTCGTCGGTCGTCTTGACCGGGGCAAACCGCGTGCGGGGTACGAGCAGCAGGCTGGCCTGGGCGAAGCTGGCGATGGCGGCACCCATCGCGCTCTCCAGCTGCAGCACCGGCGTGGAGTGCGAATCCCGGGGGTCGACCGTCTTGCGGTTGATGATCACCGGCAGCTCCAGACCCTCTCCCCCGGCCAGCGCGTCATCCAGGGCCTGCAGGTCGACCCACAGCGAGTTGGTGTTGTAGTAGCGCCAACGCCGATAGTCCCGGAAGGACTCCTGATCGTCCTCCGGGGTCTGGGCGGTCTCCCGCAGCACCAGCTGTCCATCTCGCCTACGCCGGGCGATGTGCCCGCCTTTCCGGTCGGCCTCCGTGCCCTGCGCGACCTCCATCAGAAACGGGATCTGCTTGCGGGCCATATGGGCAGCGATCCGGGCGTCGACCGTCGAGCCCAGGTTGTCGGCGTTGGCGATGAGCACGTAGCGATAGCCGTGCTCCAGCAGTCCGGCCAGCATCCCCGAGCCCCGCAGCGCGGCGTACACATCACCGTGGCCAGGTGGGTTCCACTCCAGCGAGGGATCCTCCGGCCAGCTCACGGGCTCGAGGGCGTCGGCCGCAAGCTTGGGAACCATGCTCTGCAGGAAGTCCAGCGGCACCCCGTCGACCTTGATCTCCGGATGCTCGGCCAAGGCGGCCAGCGTCGCCTCGCGAGTGGCCTGGCTGTTCATCAGGACCAGCGGCAGGGGCACGCCGTAGCGGCGGCGGAGCGCCAGCGTCTGGCCGATGATGATCTCCAGGAAGGAGCGTCCCTCGCGTGCTTCGACAAGCGACTTGGGCTGGTTGAGCCCCATCGAGGTGGCCAGCCCTCCGTTCAGCTTCACCAGTGCCACCGCCTCGAGCGCCTGCGCCGGATCGGCCTCGGGCAGATCTTCGAGCGCGGTCACCCCGGGCGCCGGCTCGAGCTCGGAGCTGGCAATCAGCGTGGCCGCGCCGCTGCGCACCCGCTCCAGGGCGGAGCCGAACGCGCGGATCGCCTCGTCAGTCTGGCCGGCCGCGCGCATCTTCTCCGCCGCCTGCGTCACCTGACCGGCCTCAGAGCTCATCGGGCACCTCGCCGCGCAGCTCGGCCAGCCAGGCGTCGGCGTTGCCGTCGCTGGGGGCCCGCCAGTCACCGCGAGGCGACAGGGCGCCACCCGAACCCACCTTGGGGGAGTTGGGCACGGCGGAGCGCTTGAACTGACTGGTGTGGAAGAAGCGCTCCAGGAACACGCCGAGCCACTGCTTGATCTCGGCCATCGAGTACTGGTGGCGGCGCTCGGGCGGGATCAGGTCGGGCCAGGGTCCGCGCTCACGATCGACCCAAGCGTGGTGGGCAAGCCAGGCCACCTTGCTGGGTCGGTAGCCGAACCGCAGGATCCAGTACAGGAAGAAATCCTGGAGCTCGTAGGGCCCGACCGTCTGCTCGCTGCTCTGAAGGGTCCCCGTCGGGGCCTCCTCGCCGGCCGGCACGAGCTCTGGCGAGATCTCCGTGTTCAGCACCTTCTCCAGAACGCGATCCGCCTCCTGGCCGAACTGATCTGTATCGATCGCCCAGCGGATGATGAACTGGATCAGAGTCTTGGGAACCGAGGCGTTGACGTTGTAGTGGGACATCTGGTCACCGACGCCGTAGGTGCTCCAGCCCAGCGCCAGCTCGCTGAGGTCACCGGTGCCCAGCACCAGCGCACCGTTGTGATTAGCCAGCCGGAACAGGTGCGAGGTCCTCTCGCCCGCCTGCACGTTCTCGTAGGTGATGTCGTAGACCGCTTCACCTCGGGAGGCCGGGTGATCGAGGTCTCTCAGCATCTGTTCGGCTGACGGGCGGACGTCGATCTCGGCCGCGGTCACGCCGAGCGCCGTCATCAGGGCATGCGAATTGGCCAGCGTCTCCCGGCTGGTGGCGAAGCCGGGCATCGTGTACCCGAGCACGTTCGCGCGGGGGAGCCCGAGCCGATCCATTGCCCGAGCGGCCACGATCAGCGCGTGGGTCGAGTCGAGGCCGCCCGAAACGCCGATCACCACCTTCTCGATGCCGGTGGACAGAAGGCGGGTCTCCAGACCGTTGACCTGGATCTGGTAGGTCTCCTCACAGCGGTCATGGCGAGTCTGCGGATTCGACGGCACGTAGGGAAAGCGCTCCACCTCCCGCTGCAGGCCGACGCGCGCGCTCGGCAGCCCCAGGTCGAACTCCACCCGTCGCATGGCGGTCACTCGCTGACGATGGTCGTGGATCAGGTCACCCCAGGAGCTCGTCTCGATCCGGTCGGCCACCAATCGCCCCAGGTCGACATCGGCCACCACCAGCTGGTCGTCGTCGGAGAAGCGTTCGGACTCGGCCAGGTGATCACCGTTCTCGTAGATCAGCGCCTGACCATCCCACGCCAGGTCGGTGGTGGACTCACCCAGACCGGCGGCGGTGTAGATGTAGGCGGAGATAGTGCGCGCCGACTGACCCTGCGCCAGCGTGCGGCGGTAGTCGGCCTTGCCGATCGTGATGTTGCTGGCCGACAGATTGGCCAGCACCGTGGCCCCGGCCATCGCTCCATACGTGCTCGGAGGGATCGCCGTCCACACGTCCTCGCAGATCTCCACGTACACGGCCAGCCCCGGAAGGTCTCGGCAGGCGAACACCAGGTCGGCTCCGAACGGGACCTCCTGATCCGCCACCGCGATGCGATCATTGATCCGGTCGCGATCGGCCCGGAAGTGGCGCTTCTCGTAGAACTCGCGGTACTCCGGGATGAAGCTCTTGGGCACCACGCCGAGGATCCGGCCGCCGTGGATCACCACCGCGCAGTTGAACAGCCCGTGCTCGGCCCGTAGGGCGGTCCCCACCACCGACACCGGCCGCAGCGAAGAGGTCTCCTCGGCGATCCTCCGCACCGCGGCAACCCCAGCCTCGATCAGCGCGTCCTGACGGAACAAGTCATCGCTCGTGTAGGCGGTCAGCCCCAGCTCCGGGAAGATGGCCAGCGCCACCTCGGCCTCGGCCGCCCGGCGAATCAGCGCGATCGTCGTCTGCGCGTTGTGAGCCGGGTCGCCCACCCGGACCCGCGGCACCCCGGCCGCCACCCGGACGAACCCGTGGCGGTACAGAGAGTCAAACGGGACGGACTCAGAGATGCCTGACACTGTCACGACGGGCAGTATGGTCGGTCGCCCTGGTCAGCTGACCTACCGGTTGACCAGCAGGCTCTGCGCGAGCGCCGACGCGAACGCCTCCACGTCCTCCTCGGTGGTGTCCCAGGAGCACATCCAGCGCACCTCACCGCTCCCCTCCTCCCAGGTGTAGAAGTCGAACTGCTCCTGGAGCGCCTGTGTGGCGGCGGGCGGCACGATCGCGAACACGGCGTTGGCCTGCACAGGTCGGGTGATCTCCACACCGGGAACGGCGCCCACGGCGTCAGCCAGTCGCGCGGCCATCGCGTTGGCATGCCGGGCGTTGCGCAGCCACAGGGAGTCGGTCAGCAGCGCATCGAACTGAGCGGCCAGGAAGCGCATCTTGGAGGCCAGCTGAAGCGACTGCTTGCGCAGGTAGAGAAGCGGTTCGCTCAGCTCAGGGCGCATGGCTATGACCGCCTCCCCGGCCAGCAGCCCGTTCTTGGTGCCGCCGAAGGACAGCAGGTCCACCCCGAGCGCGGTGCTGGCCTCGCGCAGGCCGATCCCCAGAGCGGCGGCGGCATTGCTCAGCCGCGCGCCGTCCATGTGCAGCAGCATCCCGTGCTCATGGGCCAGTGCGCCCAGCGCCTGCACCTCCGCAGGCGCGTACACCGTGCCCAGCTCGGTGGCCTGCGCGAGCGACAGCACCCTCGGCTGCACAGCGTGCTCGTCACCGAGCCGGGAGATCAGCGGGCGCACCAGAGCTGGAGTCAGCTTGCCCTGCTCGGTGGAGCTGGTGAGCAGCTTCAAGCCGGCGATGGCCTCCGGAGCTCCACCCTCATCGACGTTCAGGTGCGAGGTGTCGGCGCAGATCACCGCCTCCCACGGCCGGCAGGCGGACCGCAGGCAGACGACGTTGGCGCCGCTTCCGTTGAACACGAGAAATACGCCGCCGTCGGCGCCGAACTCGGTGGCCAGACGGTCCTCAACCTCGCGCGTGTACGCGTCGTGACCGTATCCGAACGCGTGCCCGGCGTTGACCGCCGAGATCGCCTGCAGCACCTCAGGGTGGATCGTGGCGGCGTTGTCGGATGCGAAGCCGCGGCGGGCGGAGGAACTCACGCCGCGAGCTTAGCCGGGGGCTCCGGCATCAGCTTCGCCTTCAGCGAGCTGTAGAAGATCGACAGCGGGAACTCGTCTGCCAGCACGAGGTCGCAGTACGGCCTCGGATCCTCCACCTCCGGCAGCTCGCGCACCGAGGCCTCCCACTTGGAGCCGGCCGCCGAGGCGACCCACCGGGAGATCAGGTCGTGCGCCGCCGCCCAGTGCTGGAGCTTGGTGCGGTCAATTCCCGCTCGATACAGCTCGGAGATCTCCCGCTGCAGACCGGCCACGCCTTCGCCGACCCGATCCCACTCGATGGACAGCTGGTTGTCGGTCCAGTGGAGGTATCCGCCGCTGTGCAAGTAGGCGAACAGCAGCTGGCCGCCCAGCCCGTCGTAGTTGCGCACCCGCGGCCCGGTGATCGGGAAGCGCAGCAGACGGTCGAGCAGGATCGCGTACTGGGCGTGGCAAGCGAAACCGACGGTGTGCTCCAGCTCGATGGCCTGCACGTAGGTGGTCAGGTCGCAGCGCAGCTCCTCCAGTGAGTACATCCAGTAGGGGGCGCGCTGGCGGATCATGAACGGGTCGAAGGGAAGGTCGCCGTGGCTGTGGTTGCGGTCGTGAATCAGGTCCCACAGGGTGTAGGCCTGCTGGCTGATCTCCGGGTCGTGGAGCAGTCGCGCCGCGTCCGGGGGCAGGTTCATGCGCAGCAGGTCGGCGGCCGCACCGCCCACCCGGCGCAGCCGGGCCGACTCCCGGTCGCAGAAGATCGCTCCGAAGTTGTTCACCGGGCGGGCCGCCGTGGCGATCATCTCGGGGAACAGCACCGCGCACTCGCTGTCATAGCCACGCGTGGCGGCCACCAGGGCGACGGGCACGTACTTGGCGTTGTCGTAGCGCGTCCGCTCCAGCTCGGCGATCCAGTCCGGCCAGGGGACGTCGAAGATCAACGCCTCAAAGCAGGTGTCCCGGGAGCCGTTCTGCTTGTACATGGGGAAGAAGGCGAGGTTCCGCAGCCCGTTGACGCGGTGTTGGTCAGGGCGGAAGGCGTCGAGCGCTCGCGTGAAGTCCGGCTTGCCGTAGCCCGCCTCGCGCCAGGCCCGCAGGTCGCCGCAGGCCGTCTCGATGTACTCCTCCTCGTGGGGGAAGGCGGGGCGCAGCTGCGTCAGTGCGGCGAGGATCGCGTCCACGTGAGCGGAGGCGGCGTCCCGGTCGGCGTCGGCCGACAACGAACCGTCGGGGGCCTGCAGCAGGGCCAGCGCGTTGGTCTGCTCCCGAAGCGCCTCCCAGCCGTCGGGCAGGTCCCCCGCCTGAACCCCGGCATCCGGGGAGACGTGACCGCCCGTGACCCAGTAGGCCAGGTTCAGCCACAGCGCGCGATGATCGAGCTCGTCGATGCAGTCATCTCCGAACAGGTCGGAGTCGCCCAGGACCACGACGCGCCCGTGACCGTGCTCGGCGGCGACCAGCAGCGGCGCGCCGGGGATCGAGGCGGTGGAGTGGGTGCGAGCCAGGACCCGCGCCCCGTTCTCCGAGGCGATCGTGGTCGATCGGTAGAAGCACACCGAGCCGACCCGGGCCAGCAGGTCGCCGTCGTTGCCGCGCCCGCCCCGACCCAGCTCGCCGAGGATCCAGGTGGGCGCGCCGACGCAGTGCTCGTAGTCCTGCACCGTGTCGTTCCTCAGCCGCAGCCCGAACCGCCCCAGCAGCTCGTTGAGGTTGTTGCCGTACTTGTCCTGCTCGGTCTCTCCGAGCACGATCAGCCCGCCGCCCGATCCCACGTAGTCATCGATCGCCTCGATCTCCTCGGGGCTGAGCAGCGGCCGCCCGGTGCCGGTCGTGCGCTCCCACTTGGGATCGGAGGGATGCGCGATGACCAGTACCTCGACGCCGGCCAGTGCGTCGGCGGTCAGAGGGCCGTCGGTGTTGGCAGCGACGGAGAAATCACGCGAGCCCAGCAGCTCGGCCGCGCGGACGTAGGAGGCGTCGCCAGGATGGGCGGGCTGCATCGTCCGGGCCAGCTCAGGCCGGATCGTCCACGCTTCGCTGTGCGCCTCGTCGAAGAGGACCTGAACGGGAGACATCCAGACAGCCTAAACTGGCCCGCGGCGGATGTCGACGCCGATTCAGATGCAATCTGTGCAATAAATCACTGTATGGATGCTTCTGATCGTCATATTCTTGCGCTGCTGGTCGAAGACGGACGTCGCACCTACGACGACATCGCCCGCCGTGTGTCACTGTCGGCGCCGGCGGTCAAGCGCCGCGTCGATCGACTGCGCCAGCGCGGGGCGCTGCGCGGGTTCACGGCGGTGATCGACCACGCCGCCCTGGGCGACATGACCGAGGCGCTGATCGAGCTGTTCTTCGCGGCCGGCACGACGCTCGACGCGGTGGCCGACACCCTCCGCCTGCACCCGGAGGTGGTCGAGGCCTGGAGCGTCACCGGCGAGGCCGACGCGATCGCCCGCGTGCGCACGCACGACAACGCCGATCTCGAGCGGCTGATCATGGAACTCCAGCGGGACGGCCATGTCGAGCGGACGCGCTCGCAGGTCGTGCTGTCGAGACTGGTAGCTCGCTGATCAGCGTCCGGCGTCGGCCTCCAGCACTCCCGAGGCGGCGTTGTGACCCGGAATGCCGCTCACCCCGCCGCCGCGCCGGGCCCCAGCACCGGCCAGCCACAGGTTGGGGATCTCGGTCTCCACCCCCCACGTCCCGACCTCGTCGTCTGACTCGGCGAACGGCCAACTCAGGTCCCGGTGGAAGATGTGGCCGCCCGGCATCCCCAGCTCTGCCTCTATCTCCACCGGCGTGAGCGCCTCCAGGCACGGCGCCCCATCGGCGTCCCTGTACAGGCAGTCCTCGATCGGCTCGTCCAGCGCAGAGTTCAGTGAGGCCAGGACCGCCTCCACGGTTGCCCGCTTGGCCGTGTCGTGATCACCCCTGAACAGCCTGGCCGGCATGTGCAGCCCGAACACGGTCAGCGTGTGGGCACCCTGCGCGCGCAGCTCGTCCCCGAGGATGCTGGGGTCGGTCAGCGAGTGGCAGTAGACATCGCAAGGCGCGACGGTGGGCACGAAGCCGACCTCCGCCTCGTCGTAGGCGGCCTGCAGCTGGGCGTAGCCCTCGTTGACGTGGAAGGTGCCGGTGAACGCCTGCTGGGGAGACAGGCCCGGCCGGCGGAGACGAGGCAACCGGGCCAGGAGCATGTTGACCTTCAGCTGCGAGCCCTCTGGGCTGGGGCGGGGTTCAGCATCAGGGCTGAGCAGTCCCTCCAGAGCGTGCGGCGCAGCCGCCCACAGGATGTGCCGGCTGCGCAGTCGCGACCCGTCCCCGCAGGTGATCTCGGCGGCCTGGCCATCGGTGTCCACGCCGGTCACCTCCACCCCGGTGTGAATCTCCGCGCCCGCCGCACGGGCTAGCTCGGCCAGCTGGTCGGTCAGACGTCCCATCCCGCCCACCGGGACATCCCAGTGCCCGCTCCCGTCTCCGATCACGTGGTACAGGAAGCAGCGGTTCTGGCGCAGCTTCGGATCCGCCGCCGCCGCGAACGTTCCGATCAGTGCGTCCGTCAGCACGACGCCGCGCTCCTCCTCTGAAGAGATCTCCCGCTCTAGCGCCGAGCCCAGCGGCGTTCCGAACACGTCGGCCCACGTCTGCTCGTCGTCCACCAGCGAACGGAACTCATCTCGGGACAGCAGCGGGCGAAGCACGGTCGGCGCGACCCGCCGGGCCAGCCTGGCCATCCGCTCGTGCCAGGCAACAAGCTCCCGCGAGCGATCGTCAAAGCCGAGCCGAGGTCGCAGCTCCACCTCCAGCCCGAGCTCCTGGCGCAGCTCGTGCGGGAACAGACTGACCAGGTAGGAGTAGCGAGACAATCGCGCATCTACGCCGGGGAAGACGCGCTCTGACACGGCGGCTCCGCCAATCCGCTCGCCGCGCTCCAGCACCCGAACCGACCAGCCAGCCCGGGCCAGCAGCGTGGCGGCCACGAGGCCGTTGGGGCCGGCGCCGATGATCACCGCGTCGAATCCGCTCACCAGGGGCGCAACATAGCGCCAGAGCAACCTTGCCACACCCGTGTCAAGGTTTAGCCAATCGCTGGTAGCATCGGGCGAATGCGGGATTACCTGGCCGCCACGCGTGACCGGGTCGTCGTCTTCGACGGTGGAATGGGCGCGACCCTCGAGATGTTCGACCTCAGCCTGGAGGAGGACTACCGGCTGCCCGGGCGCTGCCACGAGGCACTGGTCCTCAACCGGCCCGACGTGATCGAGGGTGTGCACACCTCGATGCTGGACGCCGGTGCCGAGGTGCTGGAGACCGACACGTTCCAGGGCTCCCGGCTGAAGCTGGGCGAATGGGGCCTGGCCGACCACACGCTGGAGATCAACACCAAGGCCGCCGAGATCGCCCGCCGGGCCGCCGGAGAGAAGCGGTTCGTGGCCGGGTCGATCGGACCGACCGGATACCTGCCGGCCAGCGATGACCCGACCCTTGGGCAGATCGGCTTCAAGGAGCTTGTGGAGGTGTTCACCGAGCAGGCCCAGGGGCTCGTGCGCGGCGGGGCCGACCTGATCATCATCGAGACCGCCCAGGACATCCTCGAGGTCAAGGCGGCCGTGTTCGGAGCCCGGGAGGCCTTCAAGCTCGAGAATCGGGCGGTTCCGATCCAGTGCAGCGTGTCGCTGCTCCCCAACGGCGGAAAGATGCTGCTGGGCACGGACATCGGCGCGGCACTGACCACGCTGGAGGCGCTGCGGGTGGACGTGATCGGGCTCAACTGCTCGACCGGGCCCGAGGACATGCGCGATGCGATCCGCTTCCTGGGCGAGTTCTCCTCGGTGCCCGTCCACTGCATCCCCAACGCCGGCCTCCCCCTCCAGGGTCCCAGCGGCGAGACGATCTTCCCTGAGCAGCCCGAGCCGCTGGCCGCTGTGCTGGGCGAGTACGTGGAGCGCTACGGCGTGTCGATCGTGGGCGGCTGCTGCGGCACGACGCCCGAGCACATCCGTGCCATCGTCGAGCGCGTTCAGGGTCACGCAATCGGTGCCCGGCCGGAAAGCCGGGCACCACATGTGAGCTCGATGATGACGGCCACCGCGCTCGTGCAGGACCCCCGCCCCACCCTGGTCGGCGAGCGGGTCAACTCGCAGGGCTCGCGCCGGGCCAAGGAGCTGCTGCTGGCCGACGATTACGACGGGCTCGCCTCGGTGGCGGAGGATCAGGTGAACGGCGGCGCCCACGTGCTCGACGTGTGCGTGGCGCTGACCGAGCGTCAGGACGAGGATGAGCAGATGCGCCAGACCGTCAAGCGGATCAGCCTCACGCAGCCGGCACCGATCCAGGTCGACTCCACCGAGCCGGAGGTGATCGAGGCGGCGCTCGAGCAGATCCCCGGCCGGGCGATCGTCAACTCGGTCAATCTCGAGGCCGGCCGCGACAAGCTCGACCGGGTTGTTCCGCTGGTCAAGGCGCATGGCGCGGCGCTGATCGCGCTGACGATCGACGAGGTGGGGATGGCCAAGACCGCCGAGCGCAAGCTCGAGGTGGCCCAGCGGATCACCCAGCTGTGCTGCGAGGAACATGGCCTGGACCCGGAGGCGCTGATCTTCGACCTCCTGACCTTCACGCTGACCACCGGCGATGAGGAGTGGCGACCCAGCGCGATCGAGACGATCGAGGGGATCCGCCGGGTCAAGGCGGAGATCCCCGGCGTCAAGACCTCGCTCGGCGTCTCCAACGTGTCGTTCGGAGTGGGCCTGCCCGCCCGCAGCGTGATCAACAGCGTGTTCCTGCATCACTGCGTGGAGGCCGGGCTCGATCTGGCGATGGTCAACCCCAACCACATCACGCCCTACGGGGAGATCCCCGAGGCCGAGCGCGAGCTGGCCGACGATCTGGTGTTCAATCGTCGCGAGGACGCGCTGGAGCGCCTGATCGCGCACTTCGAGGCCAAGGGTGGCGACGGCGAGGGCGACGGCGAGGACGCCGCCGATCCCACCGAGGAAATGGAGCCCGAGGAGGCGCTGCACTTCCACATCCTGCGCCGGCGCAAGGATGGCGTGGAGGAGTGGATCGACCGCAGCGTCGAGAAGATCGGCGCGGTACCGACTTTGAACGACGTGCTGCTGCCGGCCATGAAGGAGGTGGGCGACAAGTTCGGCGCCGGCGAGCTGATCCTGCCCTTCGTCCTGCAGTCAGCCGAAGTGATGAAGCGCGCGGTGGCCCAGCTGGAGAAGTACCTGGACAAGCTCGAGGGCTACACCAAGGGCACCGTGGTGATCGCCACCGTGTTCGGCGACGTGCACGACATCGGCAAGTCGCTGGTCAACACGATCCTCACCAACAACGGCTACACGGTGATCGACCTGGGCAAGCAGGTGCCGATCTCCACGATTCTGGACGCCGCCGTGGAGCACAAGGCCACGGCGATCGGCCTGAGCGCGCTGCTCGTCTCGACTTCCAAGCAGATGCCCGCCTGCGTACAGGAGCTCCACCAGCGAGAACTCGACTTCCCCGTGTTGGTGGGTGGCGCGGCGATCAACCGCAACTTCGGGCTGCGGATCCTCTATCCACACGGCACCGAGACAGACGACGTCTACGAACCAGGAGTCTTCTACTGCAAGGACGCGTTCGAGGGCCTGGCCCGGATGGACCAGCTGATCGACCCTGAGGCTCACCAGGCCCTGGTGGTCAAGACCCGCGACGCAGCGCAGCGGTTGCGCGAGCAGCCTGCGGCCGAGAAGGACGACGCGCCGCCGACCGACGACGCCAGCATGCGCAGCGCGGTGAGCACCAAGAATCCGGTGCCGGAGCCGCCGTTCTGGGGCGCCCGCGAAGTGGAGATCGACATGGACGAGGTGTTCCGCCACATCGACACGCATGTGCTGTTCAAGCTGCACTGGGGCGGCCGGGGCGTGAAGGGCGAGGCGTGGACGAACCTGCTGCGCGACGATTTCCAGCCCCGGCTGGAGCGCATGTGGGCCGAGGCGACATATCTTCATCCACGCGCGCGGCTCGGCTACTTCCCCTGTAACTCCGAGGGCAACGAGCTGATCGTGTGGGACCCGGAGGATTTCGACCCCACCGCCCCGCGCGAGTTGGAGCGGCTCGTGTTCCCCCGCCAGCCACGGCACGACCGGATCTGCCTGGCCGACTTCTACCGACCCGTCGGGACTGAGCCAGACGTCGTCGCTCTGCAGGCGGTCACCGCCGGCGACGAGGTCACCGAGCTGATGGCCCGCCTGGAGGCGGATGGGGAGTTCGCCGAGCAGCTGTTCGTACACGGTCTGGGCGTGCAGACGGCCGAGGCGCTGGCCGAGTGGCTGCATGGGCGAGTTCGCGCCGAGTTGGGGATCGAGCCGGCCCAGGGGCGGCGCTACTCGTGGGGCTATCCGGCCTGCCCGGAGCAATCAGAGCACGAGACGGTGTTCCGTCTGCTGGACGCTGCGTCGATCGGGCTGAGCTTGACCGGCGGCTACGCGGTCGAGCCCGAGCAGTCGACGCTGGCGATCATCGCGCACCACCCGCAGGCCGTGTACTTCGGGATGAAGAGCGGGAAGCTGCCGAAGACCGAGCGCCAGGCCAACGACCAGCTGATCGCCGGCACCGAGCGCGACCCGACGAGGACGGCTGTGCTCAGCGACGACGAGCCGGCACCCGAGTCGACCGCCGAGGACAAGCCCGCCATGGCCGAGGCCTGAGGCGACGCCGGACCGGCCGAGCACCCCGGAATGCCCGCACGGACGTGTTCATGCGAACAAATCGGCCGCCAGATCGATGATTTGTTCGCCAGGGCATGCGTCTGATGCGCTGGCGAACGATCTTCGCTGGCGCGACGCGGTTTGTTCGCCTGAACAGCAGGTCACGCCGGCGCCGAGGGGAGGCGGTGTCCGGGCGGCGGTAAAACGAGGGAAAAGGGCCTTCTGCCCGTCGTGATCCCAGTTATTGATCCAGACGAGCAATTAATGTCATCAAGTCCGGATCCTGCTCTGAAATTCGACCGGGTGTGGCATGAGATCAGGAACGGGCCCACCATCCTCCGGGGAAACGGGGCCGCCGGCGACGGCCAAACGGGTCGGTGCGGGCTCAGCGCCCGACGCCGAGCGTGTCCCCGCGACGGTGCCGGCCCGGACGCTCGCCCCGCGGCTGGCGCGGCGGGAGCTTGATCGGCCCGGCGTGCATGGCCCGCATCCGCACCTCTCGCCAGGACATGCCCTCCTTGAGCAGGGCAGGCATGCCCATCAGGATCGCCGTGGTCACCTCTACCGCCTGGAGGATCACGCCGTAGGCGACGCCGGTCCCGAATCCAACGTGCCAGCCGGTGTGCAGGACGGCGGCGCAGGCGGCCTGGAACACGCCCAGGTTGGCCGGGGTGGCCGGTAGGACCGCCGTGATGTTGACCGCGAACAGAACGCCGGCCGCGGCGGCAAAGCCGGTGCGGTTCTGCAGCCCAAGAGCGACCAGGAGCAGGTAACAGGACAGGCACTGCAGGGCCCAGGCGGCCAGCTGGGTCACGGTGGCGATCAACCCCAGGCGGGGGTTACGGAACACCACGAGGCCGGCCCGCACGCGCCGGAGCGCCACTTGCACCTGGGCCATCGCCTTGCGCAGTCGCGTGAACCGGCTGACCGCGCCGTAGCGGACGATCAGCGGCGCCACCAGCACGAACACCAGCAGCGCCGCCGGAGCCACGGCGGCGAACACCAGCGCATCCTCGTGGCCGTTGAAGAAGTTGACCGACGAGAACATGATCACCCCGAGGATGATCAGCGCCACGATGTTGAGGATCGTCTGCGACACGACGGTGCCGAGGACGACGGGGAAGTTCTCCACGGGCCGCCCGCTGCGTCGGGCCACCACCAGCGCGCGCGCGGGCTCCCCCAGCCGCGCCGGGAGCGTGGAGGACATGAGCACGCCGATCATCGTTCCCTGCAGGGCGTCCATCAGCCGTATGCGGGAGCGGGGCAGCGCCGCTTTGAGGATCGCGTCCCAGGAGAAGCCACGCATGACCATCGCCGAGCACATCACGGCCAGCGCGAGGACCACGAACGTGGGGCTCGAGTTGACCAGCGCGTTGACGATGTTGCCGATGCCGATCTTGGCCAGCGCGAGGTAGGCGAGGTACACGCCGCCCAGCAGGAGTACGACCATCCCGGCCCGCCGCAGGTACGAGAGCACGCCCTTGCGCTTGGCGCCGGCCAGCGGACGCTCGAGGGTGGGCAGCCGACGGGCTCGCGCCTTGGGCTTCAGGTCGGCCGGGGTGAGGCCCAGACGGACCGCCGCTCGCTGCCTGGAGCTCTCCGGCTGGCGCACGGCGATCGCCTCGCGGTAGGCGCCCATGACCTCCTCGGCCACGTGCTCCCAGGCGAATCGCTTGACCGTCTCGGCCGCGGCGCGCGACAGCTGGCGGCGACACTCAGGCTCGTCGTAGAGATCACGCAGCGCCTCGGCCAGGGCCTGGGCATCCCCCGGAGCGACGAGCACGCCATCGACGCCATCGTGCACGACATCCCGGTAGCCGGCGATGTCAGAAGCCACCACCGTCGTGCCGGCCGCGAACGCCTCGGTGAGCACCATCCCGAAGCTCTCGCCGCCCAGCGACGGGGCAGCCAGCACGTGGGCGCGCTGCAGCTCGGCCCGCTTGTGAACGTCGTCCACCTTGCCGAGCGCCCGGACGCCACGAGGATCGAGCAGCAGCGGATCCAGCTCCTGCTGAGTGGGTCCGATCACCGTCAGCTCAGTGGGGATGTGCTCGCGCAGAGCCTCGAAGGCACGCAACAGGAGCGGCAGCCCCTTGCGCTCCACTGCCTGGCCGACGAACAGGATGCGCAGTATCTCCTCGCCGTCCCGGTCCTGGCCGGCACGAGTCAGCACCGCGGGGTCGACGTGCACCCCGTTGGGGATGATCTGGTAGTGACCCCCAAACCAGCGGCGGCCGGTCCACGCCGCGGCTTCGGAGACAGCGATCCGCATCTGCAGGTGGTTCAGCACCAGGCGGGCGCCGAACAGGTTGCCGATCGTGTTGGGCAGCCGCTTGTTGGAGTACGAGTGGAAGGTGCCCACCAGGGGGAGCGGCGTGAGCCCGGCGGCAAACCACGAGACGACTGGCGCCACCGGCTCGTGGATATGGACCACGTCGAAGCCGCCGGCGCGCAGCTCCCGCTGCAGCTTGAGCACCGTCTGCGGGCTGATCGATAAATTCGACACCGAACCGTTGGCTTTGAATCCGACGGTTCGGCCGAGTGAGACCAGATACGGAGGCAGATCCACCCGCTGGGGGTGGGCGCCGCGATGCATCACCGTGGCCGCCAGGTCCGGCGGATCGATCGGAGAGAGCACCCGCACGTCGTGGCCGGCAGCCACGAACTGCTCGGCCAGGGCCTCTATGTGCCTTGTCACTCCGCCGGGATACGTCCACGAGTACGGCGAGACCAGCGCGATCCGCATTATCGCCAATGCTATCTGCATACCCGGTGAATTCTGAAGGGCGTCCAGGGGCTGTCATGATTTGACGCGATGCCCACGCGCCATTTCGTCAAGTACACGTTCCTGCAGGTGGATCCGGCCTGGCGCCGCCTCGACGAAGACGTGCGCGACCAGCACAAGCGCGAGTTCGTAGCGGCCTGCGAGAACTTCTCCGAGGATCACCTGCTGCGGGCCTTCTCGCTGGTGGGCACGCGCGGCGACGCCGACATAATGCTGCTCTCGCAGGCCGAGAACCTGGAGCGGATCCACGAGTTCCACGTGGTGCTGGCCCAGAGCGGGCTGATGAAGTGGGCTCGGGTGCCCTACTCGTTCCTGGCGATGACAAAGCCATCCGAGTACTCGGACGAGTCGCGCCTCGAGGTGCGGCCTGCCCACGGCAAGTACCTGTTCGTGTATCCGTTCGTGAAGACTCGCGCCTGGTACACCCTGCCGGCCGAGGAACGCTGGCGGATCATGCAGGACCACATCCGGGTGGGCCGCGAGTATCCGTCCGTCGACCTCAATACGAGCTACTCCTTCGGCTTGGATGACCAGGAGTTCGTCGTCGCCTTCGAGACCGACAACCCGGCCGACTTCCTGGACCTGGTCCAGCGTCTGCGTACCACCGAGTCCAGCTCCTACACGCTGCGTGACACACCGACGTTCACCTGCATCTCCACGTCGGTGGAGCGGGCGCTGGGCGCGCTGGACGGAACGCCCATGCGCGCCCAGATCGGGTGAGCACCTGGCCGCCGGCGGCTGCCGTCGCTCACCTGCGCGGCGCCGACCCGGTCCTGCGCGAGCTGATCGACAGGCTGGGACCTGAACCGCTGCGCCGGCGCCGGGCCGAGCAACCGGCCGAGCACTACGGCGCGCTCGTGCGCTCGATCGTCGGCCAGCAGCTGTCGACCAAGGCCGCCCGAGCCATCTTCTCAAGGCTGACTGAACGGTTCGACGGCCGCACGCCCACCCCAGCCGAGGTGCTGGCCGACGATCCCGACGAGCTGCGAGCCGCGGCGGGACTGTCCCGGGCCAAGGTGACATTCCTGCGTTCGCTGGCCGAGCACGTGATGGACGGATCGCTGGAGCTGGAGCGGCTCGGCGATCTGCCTGAGGAGGCTGTGATCAAGGAGCTGACCGCGGTCAAAGGACTGGGTACCTGGACCGCGCACATGTTCCTGATGTTCCACCTGGAGCGACCCGACGTGCTCGCGGTCGGCGACCTGGGGATCCGGCGGGCGTTCATGAACAACTACGGGTTCGACCACCTCCCGTCCCCGGACGAGATGGAGCCAGTGGCCGAGCCGTGGCGCCCGTACCGAACGATTGCCTGCATGTATCTGTGGCGCTCGCTGGACAACACGCCAGCCTGAGTGCAGCGGCCGGCTGGAAAAGCTAGCCCTTGAGCTGCGAGAGCAGCGAGCCGGCGCTCGTCACCTGCCCGGGCGAGGGAACCGGCGGCACGGGCTGAGGCCCGTAGGAGAGGAAGTCCAGTCGGAGTTGGCTGCGCACGCTCTGGCCCGAGACCTTGAGCGTGTAGTCCATCGTCACGCGACGTACCAGGTGCTGGGAGTCGACCCAGACGTCGACTGGAATCGTCCGCAGCCCGGTGAGCTTCTCCAGGTTAGAGACGGCCTGGCGGAGGCTGGCGCGCGCGGCGGCCGGCGCGGCGGCCGGTGCCCTGAGCAGGTCGAGGCTCGCGCGGTAGTGGGTCGCCTGGACGCCGTCGACGCTGCCAGTGCCCAGCTTCTTGACGCCTCCGCTGGAGGTGGCGCGCAGGTACTGCAGGAACTGGCCCGGATTGGTGGAGCCTGAGCCGCCGAACAGCGAGGTGAGATTCTGGATGCCGGCCGCATGACCGAGTTGATCGAGGTCTATCTCGATCCACGGCTTGGCGCCCGGAAGCTTTGAGGCGACCTGACTCGGGAGCTTCACGTACAGCTTCTGGCCCGAGATGATCTCCTGGACCGACAGCGTGCCGGCCGCGGACAGCGATCCGGGGAGGTTCAGGTTGAGCGTCAATTTGCCGGCCCGCTTGGGCAGGTTGAAAGATCCTGTGCCCGTCCCGACGACGTCGCCGCCGATCGCGGTGGACCCCTCCTGAAGGTTGATCGCCACTCGGCAGCCGGCGGCGCTGCTGGACACGTAGGCGGCTCGCTTGATCACCTGGCTGGGCGACTGACTCGAGCCCTCCGTCGACGCGGCCGAGCCGCAGCCCGCCACCGCCAAAGCCGCTCCCATCACCGGGACCAGCGCCCTGATCGCTTTTACCCGAGGCTGCGTCATGGCTGTCACGTTAGCGCCTTACTAGGCACTCGGATGCACCGTCTGGCGAGCCAATGGCAGCGAGGGCGTGGCCAGGCCGAGGTAGGAGAGGTAGTCCTGCTGGAGCGAGAGCCGAATTGGCTGGCCGCTCAGGCTCTGCGCGCTCATCGACAGGTGGAGCCGGCGGACCAGGTGACTGGCGTCGATCCACACGTCGACGGCCATCAGCGGCGCCGAACGGGCGGCGGCCGCAGCACGCAGCGCCGGTCCCAGCGTCACCCCGAGTGAGCCGGGCAGCAGCTTGGCCGCCTGGCCGACGGTCACCAGGGCCTTGTAATGGGTGGTGCGGATTCCGCCGATCGTGGCATGGCCGAGCTCGTTCATCGACGAGGCAAAGCTCGCCAGATAGGCCAGGTAGGCGCCGGGCGCATTCATCGAGGCGGCCGCCCGGATGAGCTGACCGAACCGGGGGTTGGCTTCGAACGCCGGCAGGCGGTCCAGCGGCAGGGCCCACCAGGGACGGCGAGGTGAGACCAGCTGCGCAAAAGCGGCCGGCGGCTGGAGATACATCACCCCGCCGCGGGTCACCACTCGAACAGAGCTGGTGTGCACGCCACCACGCGGGCTGGGCAGCGGAAAGCTGAGCCGGGCCTGCACCGCGTTCTGCCCGATGGCATCCGACACCGTCATCTGCGAGCGTCCGGCCACCGCCGCGCCAGGCGCCTGTGTGGTCAAGGTGGCGATCACCCGTAACCCCGGCTCGGCTTGGGAGAGGCTCGCCGCCCGGCCGATCAGCGCGGCCACGCCCGGAGGGGCCGGCCGCGGATGCGGCTTGGCGCGATGCCCGCGGCCACGGAGTCGCTTGACATGCGGCAGCAGGCTCTGATCGAGCGTGTTGGTGTTCTGAGCGGTCACCGACGAGCCGCCGCCCCCCAGTCCGCAGCCCCCAACGATTAGCGGCAGCACAGCCAACAGGACCGCCCTGATGCTCCACGGGCGCACGCGCATGGTGGGCGGGACGGTAGTGACGGCGTCAGACGGCTGAGACCTGCTCCTCGTCCGCCACGCGGAACGAGGAACCACAGCCACAGGCGGCGATGACGTTGGGGTTCTCCACTTTGAAGCCAGCCCCCTGGAGTTCATCGACGAAGTCGATCACGGAGCCCTTCACATAAGGGAGACTCGGACCATCCACCAGCAGGCGGATTCCCTTGTCGTGGAACACGGTGTCGCCATCGCGCTGCTCGTCGAACGCCAGGGCATACTGGAAGCCCGAGCAGCCCCCGCCGCGAACACCCACCCGCAGTCCGGCCGTTTCGGCCACCGCGGCTTGTGAGGACAGAAACTCGTGGACTTTCTCAGCGCCCTTGTCAGTCAAGGTGATCATGCTTCATTCAGTATAGCCCTGGTCACCGGTGAGCTACGCTCTAGAAGGTGTCAGCCACGCCAGAGGAGCTGAAGAGTCGGATCGAAGCCGGCATATCGGGCGCGCAGGCGGAGGTGACCGGCGACGGTCACCACTTCCAGGCGATCGTCAGGGCGCCGGGCTTCGCGGGGCTGACCCGGATCGCCCAGCACAAGATGGTCTACGACGTGTTCGGGACCGAGGTGGGTGACCGCATCCATGCCCTCTCCATCAAGACCACGGCAACGGAGAATTCCTGATGAGCGAGCCAACCAGCAATCCCATGCAAGAGGCGATCCACACCGCGATCGCCGAGAACCCGGTGATCCTGTTCATGAAGGGCACCCCCGACGCGCCGGCCTGCGGGTTCTCCGCGCGCACGGTGTCGGTGCTCCAGTCGCTTGACCGCCCCTTCGCAGCGGTGGACATCCTGCCCGACCCGCGGATCCGTGAGGAGCTCTCCGCCCTGTCGGGCTGGCCCACGATTCCCCAGCTGTTCGTCGACGGCGAGCTGATCGGCGGCTGCGACATCGTCATGGAGATGTACCAGTCAGGCGAGCTGCACTCGGCGCTCGGCCTGGACGCTGGAACGGGCGAGTCGCCGGCTGATCCGGACGCCGACTCCGCCCCGCCGCTGTCGATAGAGAACCGCCTCTGACCAAAATCCCGCCGCAGGCACTCCGGTACGACGCCGGGGTGCTGCGCGCACTCGATCAGACGCTCCTGCCCGACCACGAGGTGGAGCTCGAGCTGCGCGACGGCGCCGCGGTGGTGGAGGCAATCCGGCGCCTGGCCATCCGCGGCGCGCCGCTGATCGGGGTGGCCGGCGCTTACGGCCTGGCCCTGGAGGTGGCTGCCGAACCGACCGCCGAGCACGCGCGCCTCGCCGCCGAGCGGCTGCGCTCAGCCCGCCCCACGGCGGTCAACCTGAGCTACGCCGTGGACCGCGTTTTGCAGGCTGCCCTTTCGGCAGCTCCGGGCGAGCTCGCCGGGGCTTCGCTCGCCGAGGCTCAGCGTGTGCATCAGGATGAGCTGGCGGCCAGCGAGGCGATCGCGCGTCACGGAGCGGATTTTCTGGGCCGGGACGTGGGACGGGTGATGACGCATTGCAACACGGGTGCACTGGCGGCTCCCGGACGGGGAACCGCCCTGGCCGTGGTGGCGGAGATGCACGATCGCGGTTGGCTTCAGGAGGTGCTGGCCACCGAGTCACGGCCGCTGTTGCAGGGCGCCCGTCTCACGGTGTGGGAGCTGTCGCGGATGGAGATCCCGCATGAGCTGATAGTCGACTCTGCCGCCGCCGGCTTGCTGGCCGGCGGCGCCGCCCAAGCGATGATCGTTGGGTGCGACCGGGTGGCGGCCAACGGCGATGTGGCCAACAAGGTGGGCACCTACATGCTGGCCCTGGCGGCTGGCGCCGCGGGGATCCCCTTCGTGGTGGCGGGCCCGACCTCTACGGTCGACCTCGATTGCCCGTCCGGAAGCTCGATCGTGATCGAGGAACGCGATCCGGATGAGGTCCGCGCCATCGCGGGCCGGCCGATCACTCTGGCGGGTACGCGGACGCGCAACCCGGCTTTCGACATCACCCCGGCTCAGCTCGTCACCGCTCTGGTCACCGAGAAGGGCGTCGTCTCGCCGGTGGACGGCACCGCGATCAGGACGCTGCTGTCCGGTGTCCTCTGAACTCCAGGTGCTCGACGATCCGCTTGGAGTCGCAGATCGCCTGGCCGTCGATCACCAGCACGGGCACCCGCTTCTGACCGGTTAGCGCTTCCACCTCCGGGCGCCTTGACCGCCGCTGGGGTACCCGCACCTCTTGGACGCTGATGCCCTCGCGCTTCAGGGCCCGGGCCACCTTCCCGCACGGGCACAGCCAGTTGGTCGGGGTGGTGCAGCGGTAGAAGGTGGCCATCTCAGAACGGTAGGCGACGAGCCAGCGTGCCGGCCATCCGGAGCGTGAGCGGCTGGCGGGTGGAACGGTCGGCCAGGGCGCGGGCGTCACGCTCGCGGTACCAGGCCACCGTCGCCTCCAGGCAGTCCTCGTGCGGCGAGGTGGTCCAGCCCAGCTCGCGTTTGGCCCGGCGATTGCTGAAGGCCCAGTTGAGCGACGCCGCCCGCACCTCGACCGGGGCCGGCAGCGGCGGAAGCCCGGGGAGGCGCTGACCGGCGTTGGCCAGGGCCAGCGCGACCGCCACCGGCAGCCGGATGGCCGGCGGCTCCACGCCCGAGATGCGGCCCAGGTCAGCGAACAGGCGGGTCATCGTGTAGTTGCGGTTGCCCAGGATGTAGCGCTCGCCGACCTCTCCCAGCTCGTCGGCCAGCAGATGCCCGCGGGCCACGTCGCTGACCGAAACGATGTTCAGCGTACCCTCGACGTAAGCGGGAATCTGCCGGCGCAGGAAACGGCGCACGAGCGTGGTGGAGGAGCGACCGGGATCTCCGGCGCCGAGCACGTGGGCCGGATTGACCATCACCACGGGGAGGCCTCGAGCCAGCAGCCGCATGGCGACCATCTCCGCCTCGTGCTTGGAGTCCACGTAGGGGATCGCGAAGCGCCCGGCGTCCCAGTAGTTGCTCTCGTCGGCGGTGCGCCCGGGCAGAGCCGGCCCCACAGCGGCCACCGAGGAGGTGAGCACGACTCGCTCTACGTCCGCCCGGAGAGCCTCCTCGAGGACGATCCGGGTCCCCTCCACGTTGATGGCGAAGGCCGAGCGGCGTGGCTCCGTGAGCCGGGTGGTGCCGGCGATGTGAAAGACGCGATCGACCCGCTGCATGGCCCGGCGGATCGCCCGTCGGTCGAGGATGTCGGCCGAGGCGGTTTGCACGCCCAGTTCGGCCAGGGCCGTCAGCGACCGCTCCGATGTGTTGCCGCGGACCGTGGCCACGACGTCATCGCCCCGCTGGAGCAGCAGGGGGACGACGTGGGACCCGATGAAGCCGGTCGCACCGGTGACGAGGGTGCGAGACATGGTCAGGGCTCACGGTATCGCCCGCTGGTAGGGTCCGCGCCCCCGATGTCCGTCGCAATCGTCTCCGACACCTGCCACTACCTACCATCCGAGCTGGTGCGCAGCAACCGGATCCACGAGGTGAGCCTGTACGTGCACCGCGCAGGACGGGCCGATCGGGAGAGCGATCTGGCCGACTACGACGCCTACTACCGGGAGCTCGGCACGGCTGCCGACCTGCCCACCACCTCGCAGCCGTCGATCGGGGACTTCCTGGCCGTCTACGAACCGCTCCTGAAGGCCGGTCACGAGATCGTCTCGATCCATTTGGCCGGAGGCATGTCCGGGACAGTGCGGGCGGCCGAGCAGGCCCGTGACCAGCTGGGCGACGGCGCCGAGCGGGTCCGGGTGATCGACTCCGCCACCGCCTGCGGCGGAGAGGCCCTGATGTTGCTGGGCGCGGCTGCAGCGGCCCGAGCGGGCGGGAACGGCGCCGACGTCGAAGCCCGCGCCAGAGAGGCGCGCAGGCAGCTGAAGCTGTGGTTCGCCATCGACACCCTGGAGTACCTGCGCCGGGGCGGAAGGATCGCCGGGGCCCAGGCGTGGCTTGGGACGGCGCTGAGGATCAAGCCGATCCTGTCCGTCGAGTCCGAGATCACACCCATCGAACGGGTTCGCACCTCTCGGCGCGCGTTCGAGCGGCTCGTCGGCCTCCTGGAGACGTGCCGCGAAGATGGGTACGACGGCTGGGTGGTGCAGCACATCCAGGCCCCTGAGCAGGCGGCCGAGCTGGAGGCTCGGGGCCGGCAGATCTTCGGCACCGATCCGGTGATGGTCTCCGAGATCGGCCCCGTGATCGGGACGCACGTCGGGCCGGGACTCCTGGGCGCCGGGGGGATCCCCCGGGCCCTGATGGGCTGACGAACTCCGGCTGCCCTCAGCCTGGATCCACCGAATCTCGGGTCGCCTCGTCACCGGATCGGCGGCGTCATACGACCGGCACCGAGTCTCCGCCGACCTTCGGTGGATCCAGGCTCAGCGCTTACGGCGGCGGCGCCCGAACAGCAGGCTGAAGGTGGCGCCCACGCCACCGCCGATCAGGAAACCGGCGGCGCCCGCCCCGATCATCAGCGATTGCTGGTTGCGGCGGACCTGCGAGCGCCAGTCGGCCAGCTCGGCCACCTCGCCGCGAAGCTTGACGATCGAGTCGCCGAGCTCCTGACGGCTCTGCTCGATGGAGGCGCGGATCTCCTCCGGGCTGCGGCTGGCCATCAGGGTTGCGCCCCGGATCGTGTCCCGGCCGATGCCTGCGTGGTCACCGTGGCCTGAACCTTCTTGGCCTCGTCGATGGCCATGGAGGGGATTGGCGCGCCCACCTTGAGCTTGCGCCAGGCGAACAGGAAGGCGATCAGCGACAGCACGAGCAGGACGCCGAACACGATCAGGAAGCCCAGGAAGACGTTGCCCGTCCCGCTGACCAGGATCGCGTCGAGCCCCCAGGCCAGCGTGCTGAGCATGAAGATGATCGCGAACACTCCGAAAACGGCGCCGGCCGCCACGGCGGCGGCTCCGCGCATGATGCTGGAGAACTTCTCGGCCACCTCGGCCTTGGCCAAGGCGATCTCATCCTGAACGATCTTGGTGAGGCTCTCCGAGATCTCCGCGATCGCCGCCGCGATGCTGTCAGGCTGGCCGTTGTTGGTGTCCCGAGCCACTAGCGGGCAAGGCGCTTGAGGATCGAGGCGAGGATGAAGCCGCCCACGAAGGTGGCCGCGATCACGACCTCCGGGCGCTGGCTGAGGCTCTGGCCGCGCGAGACCGGTGCGAAGTCGACGGCGCTTGAAGCAGCCGTGGGCTGTGTCCCGAGCGGAGGGTTGCTGAAGCCCCCGGAGGAGCTGGGATCCGGAGGCTGCTCGGTCACTCGGGAGGCTCTTCGCCGAACGCGCGCTTCCAGATCAGCGCGGCCAGCCGCGTCGTGGCGACGCTCGCGACCGCTCCCAGGCCGGCGAGCAGGCCGGACCACATCAGTCGCTTGACCAGCGGACTCTCGGACATCGGCGCCATTCAATCAGATGTGCTGCCGCTCGCGGGTTCGGCAAGGCTGCACGGTCAGACGGCTCGGCTCAGACTCGGCGGCTCGAGGCCGCTGCAGATCATCTCCACGATCTCCGTCTTGACCCGCTCGATCTCCTCCGCCTCCACGGGGACGTCCTCGAAGATCCAGGTGGTCAGGACCTGTTCCACCAGTCCGTAGATGGCCTGGGCGGCGAACATCGCGTCAACGCTGCCGCGGAACAGTCCGTCCTGCTGAGCGCGCTGGACGATGCTGGCGATGCCGGCGTAGGCCTCGCGGATCTTGGCCAGGTGGGTTCGCCCAAATGTGTTGGCGGCCCGGGTCACCTCGACGATGATCACCTTCATCAGCTCCGGGTCGTGGCGGTATGAGTCGAGGATGAACGACGCCACGGCGCGGAGCTTGTCGCGAGGGGGCACGGCGGCCGCGTCCGCCTCGGCGATCGCCCCCAGCATCACGTCCCACCGCTCCAGGAACAGGGTGTCCAGGATCTGCTCCTTGGAGGAGAAGTAGTGGTACACGAGCCCGTAGGCGACACCGGCCTCATCGGCGATGTCCGACACCCGGCAGGTGTGAAAGCCCAGCCGGGCAAACACTCGCACGGCCGCGCCCAGGATCACCCGCCGTTTGTCGACAGCCGTGGTCACCGGGCCACCTCTCTGGTCTCGGGGTCGTAGAGCCCGCGAGGACGGCGGTGGGTGAGCGCCGGCAGCCGCCGGCCCACGTCCTCCTGAGACTGGAAGTCAAGGTCGGCGAGAACCACCGCCTCGGTGTCCGGAGCGGTGGCCAGAACCACGCCCCAGGGGTCGACGATCATCGAGCGCCCGCCGGAGCGCAGACCGGGCGCGTGCTCTCCGATCTGGTTGGCCGCCACCACGAAGCACTGGTTCTCGATCGCCCGAGCCCGCAGGAGCACCTCCCAATGATCCCGGGTGGTGGCCAGCGTGAAGGCGCTCGGCACGGTGAGCACGCGAGCGCCCCGAGCCGACAGCTCCCGATAGAGCTCGGGGAAGCGCACGTCGTAACAGATGCTCATCCCCATTCGCGCGCCGTTGGCCAGCTCGGAGACGACGACCTCCTCCCCGGGCTGCTCATGGGCTGACTCGGCGTAGACGACGCCGTCGACCTCGACATCGAACATGTGCATCTTGCGGTAGGCGCCGCGCAGCTCACCGCCGGGCGTGAAATGGACGCTGAGATTGGCGGCGCGCTTCTGGCCCGCGAGGTCCTCAACGATCGATCCGGCGACGAGGTCGATGCCCAGCTCGGCGGCGATCTCTCGGGCCCAGGTGAGCGCCCGGCCGTCGAGCGGCTCGGCGGCAGCGGCCATGGCCTCTCCCCGCCCCAGCACGTTCCACTTCTCGGGCAACAGGACCAGTTGCGCGCCTCGCGCCGCCGCCTCCCGGACGAACCGGTCGGCGGTCGCCAGGTTGCGATCGATGTCCTCGGTGGAGTTCAGTTGGACTGCTGCGGCTCGCATCGCGGTCTCACCCTCCGGCATCGGGTGCCGATTGACTAGTCAGTCAGGATATCGCGAGGTGGGGCTGAGGCTGGATGATTGATTCCAACCGGACGGGAGCGCATGTACGTGGCTGTGGATGCCGGCGTCACACATGAAGGGGGGCGGTGGCCGTGGAGGCGATGATCGCCGACCGGCGCACCGATCAGACGCTCAAGCGGATCGAGCGGGCTGCGGCCTGGCCTGACTGAGGTCGCGCGGGGCCATTGTCCGAGGCGTGAGGCTTGTCGGTTTTCGCAGTGAAGGCCGGCTTCGGCGGGTTTCCTCTCATGCCGACGGTCCGAGCGCGCAAAGTGCACGCCGAGCGGCCGATTTGCGCGCCCAAGCACGCTCCTGGTGCTCGGGCGCGCAATGCGCCGATCCGGCACGCGATTTGCGCGCTGGAGCACCTTCACCCGCCCCGGCCACCCGCCCGGGGCGGCTGTCCGGGCCGCGGCGCTTGTCGGTCTGGCAGTGAAGGGCAGCCGGTCGAGCCGTTCCGCGACTCAAGACCTGTTCAGGCCCACCCGCCCCGACCACCCTTCATCGCGGCCGTTCAGCCAGAACCAGACGCCGACGCGCCGAGCGCCTACAGCGACACAGTCGGCCCCGCCACGAACCCCTCCCCCTCGGCCCCGGCTCAGCCGCCCACCGAGGCGCCGGGTCCGACACTGGCACAAGCGGTGCCGGGAGCTCCGCCGCACGAGCCGGCGCCCACGGTGGCCGAGGCCGGCAGGGCGACCGTCTGAGTGCGGTGAGCACGGGTGATCACCGCGGTTGTCGCGTGAGGTTTGCCGGGCCACCAGGCCAGGTACCAACCGTGCGCGACCGTGGCCGTGATCCGGCGACCGTTGCTCAGGTTGATGTGAACCCCGCGGACGCCGGCCGCCACTCGACCGTCGAGCAGGGTCGCGGCCACCCCACGACTGAAGGTCGTCTGCTCGAACACCTCGATCGCGCCGCCGTGGATCGCAGGTTGCATCGAGGTCGTGGAGTTCAGGGACACCCCGGGGCCCTGCAGGCAGGTGCCGACCCCATGCGGCCTCGCGTAGACCTGGGCCGTGAACGGCCCCCGGGTGTCGGTCAGCACGGAGCGGCCGAGCCGGCACCGGGCCAGGGCGGCCTCCGCCTGGCCGGGCTTGGCCGACGTCGGCGTCGGGCTCCAGCCGGCAAAGGCGGGGGCGGGGCTCGACCCCAACGTGAAGATCAGGGCCAGCGTCACGGCCGCGCCGGCCAGGCCAACGACGCCCAGCGCAGGCAGGACGGGAAGCCGCTGGCGGCGCGGTTGGTAGTCGATCGCCATCAGGCGGCGGCGGACCGCGGGATCGAGCTGCGCGGCGCGCTTCTCGAGCGTGTCGCGCAGGACCGGTTCTAGGAGGTCACTCATGTCTCGGGGCTCCTGGTTTGAAGGGGGACCGGCGCCAGCGCCTCACGCAGTCGCGCGAGTCCGCGTGAAGCGCTGCTCTTGATCGTGCCCTGGGAGCAGCCCAGGACGGCAGCGGTCTGCACCTCGGTCAGGTCGTTGAAGTAGCGCAGGACGAGCACCGCACGCTGCTGACGAGGAAGCCCGGCCAGCGCGTCCAGCAGGTCGGTCCGGTCGGCCAGCGGGTCCAGCGGATCGCCGGCCGGCTCCGTCACGCGGTCGGGTGGACGGAGCTCGATCCGGCGGCGAGCCCGGCGAGCCGCGCCGTCGATGGCCAGGTTGACCAGAATCCGGCGGGCATAGGCGCCGGGCTGGTCCATCGAGCGCACCCGCGGCCAGCGGCTGGCAACCTTGAACAGGCACTCCTGGACGAGATCCTCGGCCTCTCGCTCGTCCCAAGCGATCAGATACGCCGTTCGCAGAAGCCCGTCGACTTGCTGGGCGACGAACTGGTCGAACTCGGTCATCGACTCAGTTAACCGGCCGGGCTCCGGAAATGGTTCCCTCCTAGCTACCTGCGGTCTCCCTGGCGGCGCAGCTCGGCCAACAGCATCTTCGAGTGCAGCGCACCGATCAACTCGCGCAGCGGCTCCGCCCCTGACTCGATGATCTCCACCGCCCGCTCCACGTCCACCTGCCCGGCCAAGCGGGCGACCAGGACGCTGACCTCCTCGGCCACCAGCGGACCCAGCGCGTCCCGGTAGCGCAGCGTGTCGTAGACCGTGAAGCCGAGCGCCTGCTCGAAGCCGCCGGCCCGGAACCTGGAGATGGCCTCGATGATCGACACGTCATCAGGGTCATAGCCGCGGGAGTTGGGCGTCAGCACTCCGATCTCCTCAAGCCGGGCCAGGACGTTGGCCGGAACGTCGTAGGTCTCACGCACCTGGCGGCGAGACAGGCGTTGTCCGTCACCCGCCTCAATCGCCCGCTCCAGGATCCTGTCCTCCAGCTCGATCATCCGCTCCGCCCGCCGCGGATCCCGGCTGATCAGCTCCCGGATCACGCGCAGGGGCAGGAAACGCTCTTCCTGCAGGCGCTTGACCAGCTGGATGCGGCCGACGAACTCCTCCGGGTAGTAGGCCATGTTGCGGCTGGTCCGGACGACGTCGTCCTGGCCGCCGAGCACGCCCTCGCGTAGATAGTGCTTGATCGTGCCGGCGTTCACACCGGAGCGTTCGGCCAGCTCGCTCATCTTCAGCAAGCCGTTGGTCGCGGTCATCGGTCCGGCGCGGTGATCCCGAGCAACCTTCGGGCCTCGGCCACCGTGGCCGGGCGGCGGCCGACGTCTTCGATCATCTGGCGCGCCTGGGCGATCAGCTCCCCGTTGGAGCCGGCCACCCGGCCGTCGGGCAGGTAGAAGTTGTCCTCCAGGCCGACGCGGACCGAGCCTCCGAGCGTCAGCGCGGCGGCCACCATCAGCCACTGGACGCGACCGATCCCGATCACGCCCCAGTGGTGGTGGCCCTCAGGCATGTTGCGAGCCATCGCCTCCAGGTTCAGCGTTGTGGCCGGCACACCGCCGAGCACGCCCATCACGAAGTCGGCGTGCAGCGGCGCTTCCAGCAGTCCCATGTCGACCAGCGGATACAGCGAGGCGACGTGACCCACGTCAAAGCATTCGTGCTCGGGCTTGATCCCGAGCCGTTTCATGGCCCCCAGCAGCTCGATGATCTCCTCGAACGGGTTGGCGAACACGAACTGGAACACGAAGTCCTTGCGACGCTCGGAGTACTTGGCGTAGTTGAGCGAACCCATGTTGAGGGCCGCCACCTCCGGTCGGCATGCCTCCAGGTAGGCCACCCGTCTCTCCACGGACACCCCGATGGTTCCGGTCGAGAAGTTGATGATCGCGGCATCGCCGATCTCCTCGACGATCGCGTCACGGATGGCCCGGAAGTCCTCCACCTCGTAGGACGGTGCGCCGTCGGGCGTGCGGGCATGGATGTGGATGTGCACGCCCCCCTCGTCGACGATCCGCCGTGCCTCGGCCGCGTACTCGGCGGGGGTGTAGGGGATGGCCGGGCACTGATCGCGGTTGGCCAGGGCGCCGCTGATCGCGCAGGCGATGACGACTGGATCATCGACTGCCACGGCGCCTCCTTCCGTGCGTCATACCGGAACCACGCCGCTGCGCTTCCAAGGCCGCTCCACTCGCTTGGAGGCGGCCATCTCCAGAGCCCGGCAGATCGTCGCCCGGGTCTCCCGGGGATCGATCACGTCGTCGATCATGTCGTTGCCGGCAGCGATGTACACGTCGATGGTCTGGCGGAAGTTCTCGATCAGCTCGGCTCGCTTGGCGGCTGGATCCTCGGCCTCCTGGACCTGCTTGCGGAAGATGATCTCGACTGCGCCCTCGGCGCCCATCACGCTGATCTCGGCCGACGGCCAGGCGACGATCAGGTCCGGCTCGTAGGCCCGGCCGCACATCACGTAGTAACCGGCGCCGTAGGCCTTGCGCAGGACGACGGTGATCTTCGGCACCGTGGCGTTGGCGGTGGCGTAAAGCATCTTGGCGCCATGGCGGATGATCCCCGCCTCCTCGACCTTCGTTCCGACCATGAAGCCGGGCACGTCCATCAGGTAGACGAGCGGAATCCCGTAGGCGTTGCACAGGTTGATGAACCGGGCCGCCTTGTCGGCCGAGTCGTTGTCCAGGATGCCGCCCAGCTGGCGCGGCTGGTTGGCCACGATCCCGGCCGGGCGGCCGCCGAAGCGGGCCAGGCAGGTGATGATCGTCTTGGCCCACTGCGGCTTGAGGTCGAAGTACTCGCCGTCGTCGACGATTCGGCGGATCACCTCGTACATGTCGTACGGCTTGCGGTTCGATTCGGGCAGCACATCCAGGAGCTCCTCGTCCGCCCGGTCGATCGGATCCCGGCTCTCGACGACGGGCGGAGTCTCCTCGCAGTTCTGGGGAAAGTAGCTCAGGTACCGCTTGATCGCCTCGATGCAGGCCGGATCGTCAGGGACCTCCAGGTCTCCCACCCCGGACTTGCGGCAGTGCACGCGGCTGCCGCCGAGCTCCTCCTGGGTGACGTCCTCGCCCACGGCGGCGCGTACCAGGTGTGGCCCGGCCAGCGCCATCGACCCCCGCCCGCGCACCATCGGGACGAAGTCGGCCAGCCCGGGGATGTAGGCGGTCCCGGCGGCGCAGGGTCCCATCAGCGCGGCGACCTGCGGGATCACCCCGCTCATCACCACCTCCTCGCGGAAGAGGTGCCCCGACCCGGCGAACAGCGACCCCACCGCCTCCTGGATGCGGGCTCCCGCCGAGTCGAGCAGCCAGATCATCGGGATCCGCTTGGTCACGGCCAGCTCGCGCAGGCGACCCACCTTGAGCTCGCCTGTCATGCCCATCGATCCGGCCATCACCGTGAAGTCGTAGGCGGCCACGGCCACCAAGCGACCGTCCGACTTGCCGTAGCCGGTGATCACTCCGTCGGCCGGGACCTCCCGTCCGGCCATGGCCGCCTGGGAGAAATGCGGGCGGCCATGGATGCCGAGCTCCACCCAGGTCCCCTCGTCGATCAGCAACGCCAGCCGCTCGCGGGCAGTGAGCTTCTCGGCCGCGTGCTGCTTGGCGATCTTCTCCTCGCCGCCGCCCAGCCTGATCTGTTCACGGCGGCGCATCAGATCATCGGCCAGGGGCCGCAGCAGACTGGTCATGCGCGCGCCTCACGCAGCTCGGCCAGCGATCGGCGCTGGCGGCCGTCGGAGCCAAGGTTCTCCTCACTCAACCAGGATTCGAAGGCACGCCGCAGCGCCGGCCAGCGGCGATCGGTGACCGCGTACCAGGCCGTGTCGCGGTTGCGGCCCTTGACCACCATGTGCTGGGCGAAGACGCCCTCAAAGACAAACCCGAACCGCTCGGCCGCCCGCCGGGAGGGCAGGTTCAGCGCGTTGCACTTCCACTCCAGCCGGCGGTAGCCCAGATCGTCGAAGGCATGGCGAGCCAGCAGGTAGATGGCCTCGGTGGCCGCGGCGGTGCGCTGCAATGGCGTCCCGAACCAGATGTTCCCGATCTCGATCACCCC
>Ga0182024_10003588_pt1 | contig 36722 bp, 34 predicted proteins | sample P32metaG_FD_120480 | JGI IMG/M metagenome (GOLD analysis project Ga0182024, IMG submission 120480) | Permafrost microbial communities from Stordalen Mire, Sweden - P3-2 metaG (Illumina Assembly) | ecosystem: Environmental > Terrestrial > Soil > Wetlands > Permafrost | place: Sweden: Stordalen...
CTGGGCTGTACGCCAAAGCCGACCCATATTCCTGGCCGGCAGCGGGCGGAATGAATATCCGCGGAGAATGTGTTCGCGCGCCAGAGGCGTGTGTCGATGTGTTGCAGGGCCTGCTCCCGTTTGCAAAGGTCTCGAGTAGAGTCCGCTCAATCAATCCGTGATCGAACGGAGAACCCGCCAAGCGAGGTCAAGCCTTCAGCTTGCGGCCGCCCGCGCATCTCTGGCGCCAGCCCAGTCTTCATACCGGTTTCTGGCCTGGGGTTCAAGACATTTTCTTGCGTTAACATTTGAGGACTTTCTTTTCCGCCGCGAGCCTGCCCTTTGTGGCGCGAGCCCGACGAACGCGTTAATCTGGTTTGCCCTCCCTTTGGCGCGTACCGCCCCCTCAAACTACGGAGATTCCCATGCCCAGCCCCGACAGCAGTGGCGCGAAGAAGGTCAAGCCGTTTCTAACCGACGTGAAGACCTTGCGGGCGCGAGCGCGCCAGCACCTCGAAACGGGCGACGTCACCTCCACCTATGTGGGCGATGCGGGCCGGACCATCGAGATCCTGCAATCGGTTCTGGCCACGGAGATCGTCTGCGTCCTGCGCTATACGATGCATTCGATCGCGGCCACCGGGATTTCGAGCGAAGGCGTAAAGGCCGAATTCGCCCAACATGCCAAGGAAGAACGCGAGCACGCCGGCGAAGTGGCCGAACGCATCAACCAGCTGGGCGGGAAGCCCAACTTCAATCCGGAAGGACTGCTCACCCGCTCCGCGTCGCAATATTCCGAGGGCGAAAATCTCATCGACATGATACGGGAGAACCTGGTCGCGGAACGCATCGCGGTGGATCACTACCGCGAGCTGATCCGCTATTTCGGCGACGACGATCCCGCCACCCGCGTCATGCTGGAAGGGATCCTGGTGGTCGAGGAAGAGCACGCCAACGACATGCACGACCTTCTCGTCGCCCACCAGGGCAAGCCCATGCTCTCGCGGTAGGGCGCCATCCGATGGAATTGAATCGCACATGATACCGGTCATGCCCCGCAGTCGGGGCCATGACGTTTTTTTTGTGAAGCCAACTGAGCGAAAGCCGCTCTAACGCTTCGCTAGCGCGCGTAGCAGGATTCGTAGCCGGTCATGGGGCGGCCGAACATTCCGGAACCGAAGGGGGTGCCGGACTGGCCGGGCGCGAGCTGCAACTCGTAGGTCGCGCCCCAGGCGGTAAAGGTCACATGCACGGGGGTTCGCCCGACATTGGTGACGGTGAATTTCTGCCCGTCCGCCGATGTGGCGACGTAATTCCCGGCCGGGCCGCCGCAGCACCACGCCGACGAGGACAGCAGAATCCCGCCCAGCGCCGCGACATACATGACATGTTTCATGCGATTGGTTCCTGTCGGAAACTTGGCCTGTCGGAATTGGGCCTCTGGAATCAAACGGGACTGGGTTCCGCCTGGTTCCCGGGTCCCTTGCCTCCCGTCAGCCCAGCGGCTGTCCCGGCGCCGCGGACAACCGCAGTTCGACCAGCGTCCCTTCGCCGCCGAGGCTTGAGAGCCGGATCGCGGCATCGATGCGGCGGGCGAGCGCCATGGCCGTTGCCATCCCCAGTCCCATGCCCCCGCGCGAGCCGGGCCTCGGGAAGCGCTGAAACGGCCTTCCCGCGAGAGATTTTTCTTCCGCCGAAAATCCCAGTCCCGTGTCGCGAATGCCGATGACAAATCCCCGCTCGTCGCCGCCGAGCGCGACGCGCACCGTGCCGCCGCTCGGCGTATAGGCGAGCGCATTGTCGAGCAGATGGGCCAGGATGCGCGAGAGCGTGCCGTCGTCACCGCGCACCAGCGCCGATTCCGGCGCCGAGACGGCGAGCTTCAGCCGGCGTTCGCTCGCCGAATTGCGGCGCTCGTTCACCACCGCGCGCAGGACCAGACCCACGTCCACGGTGCCGGGCACGGTGCCCGGAGGTTCCCGGGGCGCCGAGGACGAGGCATATTCCAGCACCGCGCCGATCTTTGCGTGCAGCTCCCGGCCGGCGGCGCCGATGTCGCGTGCATATTCGGCATATTTCGGGTGGCCCGGCGCGCCGAACTCGCTGCGCTCGATCACTTCCGCAAAGCCGATGATCGCGTTGAGCGGCGTGCGCAGTTCGTGGCTGACATGAGCGACGAACCGCGCCTTGGCGCGCTCAGCCTCCACCGCGCGACGCTCCGCATCGGCCAGCCGCACCAGCAGACGGGCTTCGTCGGGATGGGTGGAACGCAGCGCCTTGACGGCGGCCCAGGCCTTCGCCTGGCGCTCGAAGACGCGCACGAAAACCACGGCCAGTGCCGCGCCGGCGAAAGCGGGGCCGAGGATGAAGAAGAAATAGAGCGGCAGTGCGCTGTACCAGGCGCCGAGTGCGTCCTCGACACGCAGGCTCGCGCCCGCCACCAGCGGCCAGCCATTCACGCGCTGGAGCGAAAGGAGCCGCGCGCCGTCATGCTGCCTGACGATGCGCGAGGCCTGCGTGCCGTCGAGCGCGGCTGCGGCGTGGCCCGGGATTTCGCTCCATCCGGGGCCCAGCGCCAGGATTCCTCCCGACGGTGTCGCGAGCAGAACGTCCGACATGGCCGCCGGCGCGAGAAGAAGCGCGGCGTCGATTTGCACCGCCACGATGCGGCCCTGAACCGGGAAGAGGAGGGCGATGCTGCGTCCGTCGCGCGCGGCGATGATTGTGCGGCCCTTGCGCGCAGCCGCGAGCGTCTCCGAACTTAGCGGAAGCAGCCCGCGCGGTGCGCCCGTCATCTCCGAATGCAGTCCTCCGTACGCGTCCAGAACGGCGATGTTCTTCAGAGCCGCGCCTCCGGCCTCGGAGAGCGCGGCGGAGGTTTCCGCGCTGGTCCCGGCGGTGGCGAAGGCGGCGCCGATCGCCGCATCGCGCTCGAACGAGGAGGAGAGATCGGTCGCGATTTCCTGCGCCCGCCGCTGAGCGAACATCTGCGCCTGCGCCAGCGCATGGGCGCGGTCGAGCCGCATCTGGATCAGCGCGGCCGACGCGAAGCTGCCGCAGATGAGCACCACGCACACGATCACCGTGAGGCGAACATTCCCCGCCACGCCGCGAAGCCTGCGCAGGAACCCTCCCGTTCCGATGGGCCAGGCAGCGGCTTGGCTATGCGACATGGACCGGGCCTGAAGCCTCAGTGATTCGCGAATCTCTCATTATGCGGATCGCGGAGTCCGTGTCGATCACGCGCCGCCGGCGCGAATTTCCAGCGGAGAAGGTGTTGGTGGATAGAATCTAACGCTTGGTACCCACCGGCATGCGCTCCTGCGGCTCTCGAAAGATCGACTGGCGTTTCGCGGAAACAGACTTTCCGAAAGCGTGCCTCGAGAGAGTGCGGTCATCACTACCACGGCGAGGAAGCGGACGCGGAGGACATCGGGGCGAGCCGAGCTCAATCGCCTGCCTGACCGATCCGGCTCAGCCTGGATAGCGGTATGCCTCTGAATAGAAGCCAGAAGCCGAGCGCTGTCTCAAAGATCACCAGCGGCATGTCGAACCACGACGCGCCGACGAGCTTGTCGAAGCGCGGATAGACGATGAAAGCGAAGGCGCAGATCACGCACCAGGCCGACGCGACCACGCCGTACGCCGCCAATAGTCTGGGGACGTATTGCGACTTGAAAAATAGCCAGCTGCACAGGGTGGAGGCCAGTCCCCAGAACGGCAGACCGACATAGTAGTCGTCAGTGCCCGACGCGAGGTGCAGCATGGCCAGGGTGTGCAATTGGTCCGCTCGAAACACCGGCAGGTAGATCGCATCTCCCAACAGGCGCATCGCGCCCAGCACATTGAGCGAGGCGAGCGCCCACATCAGAGCGAATACCAACCGGCAGACCGCCGCGGCCAGGGCGACGGCGCGGTTGACCGGCTGCAGGATCACATAGAGCGCCGACAGCAGCGTGCCGACGGTCATCAGGTAGACGAGGTTACAGGCAACGTTGATACGGAACAGCGTCTCATTCGCCAGTACGTTCCGCGCCGTCGCCTCGGCGTCACCCGGGACGATCAGGCGAAAGCTGACGCTGTAGTTGGCGGCAACGACGATCACAATTGCCAGCAGCAACGCGAACCCTGCAACTCTTGCAGCCGTGCGCTGCGACGCCTGGATTGCGACAGTCGAAGTCATGTATTTTCTCCCGCGGGTGCTTGGCTATCGTTCTTTCGAGCGGAAATCGGTTGTCCTGCGAATCGAATCTAACACTCGATGCCAGTGTTTGACGACAAATCCACCCGCAAGAAAATTCCTGTCAAATTGCTGCCGCCGCTTATGTCGCCGGCTTCGTCGGATGCATCCTGAACTCCAGGATCGGGGATACCTATTCGAAGGAAGCTGTGCCGGGAGGGGCGGGAAGCCAACCGGCCCGGCAAGAGGTAGACTCGCGGATCGGTGCGTGACGAAGCGCAGGTCGCGCGAGATCGCCTGGGGAGCAATCGGCCTGCCGGCGGCCCAAGCTGAAGGCGTTCCCTGTCCCCAGCGACCTTTCGTCTTCCATAATCGCGGTGAAACTGCGACGATGGAGCGTCAGGGCGACGGAGGGCCTTCCCATGAAGTACGGCATCGATTTCAAATATCTTGCGAAGGGCGCGACCGTTCCTTCGGACAATTCCTATGCCGTCGATGTCGAAGTCGACGAAAAGGAGTTCGCGCTCATCCCTGCGATCGGCGACCACGTCTGCATCCCGGGCGACAATCCGGGCATGCGCAACGTTCCGCTCTCCGGCCGCGTGCGCAGCCGGCTCTTTTCCTATCGACTGGGCTATTGCTACGTGACCGTCGTCGTCGAGGACAGTGACGAGTCCTGGTCCAGCATCGGCGGGACGTAGGACTCTTGCGTCTGGATTGACGCGAGTCGCCTCCGCAAATCACCATGGTCCGTCACCGGACCGGCCAGCCAGCGGCCGCGCGTCTGCGCGGCCGCACGCATGATCGCGTGAGCACCGCCTCTTCGATCAGCATGGCGGCTGAGATCGCGCTTTGTACAATTCTTCGTGAAGGGCCGCCGGGATTCGCAGGAACTCCTGGGCGCGTCATCCGAAAGCCGGGCGCGGGAGCGTTCGCGCCCGACCAGGAGCTTGCCGCTCGCATCGATATTGTCACGGATGGCGCGCGAGTCTACTTCCTGCCGGGCCGGTTGGCGATGAGCCAGGGAAGGCCGTCGAGCACATTCGCGGTCTCCCTGCAGATTGCGGATTCGAATCCCGCCGGCAATCCGGACTGGAACCGCTGCGTCGTGAGGCCGGTGACGCCGGCCACGTTCATTCCGGCGACGCCTTTGTTTGTTCCGCTCGTTGTCCTGTCCCAATAGCAGTCTGTAAAGCTCAAACCCCCATCGCCGGCAAAGCCGCCCACCAGACTACCCTCTCCTCCCGTCACAGCACCAGTTGAATAGGCATTCTTGATCGTCGAAATCGAGTTCTCGATCAATCCCACGAAGCCACCGACATGAGCGTGCCATCCTCCAGTCACGGCGCCGGTCGCGTAGGAGTCGCTGACGGCGCTGGTGCCTTGTACCCATCCGACAAGCCCACCCGCGAGGGAATTGGTGCCGCCGCTCACTTTGCCGGTCGCATAGCTCTCGCTGATCGTGCCCTTATCGAGGTTTGCAACCAGCCCTGCTGCCCAGTGATCACCCTGCACGGCACCGTCGGCATGGGAAAGACTGATGCTGCCCCCGTTGCCCGAACCGAGCACCAAACCCGCAGCATAGGCACCTCTCACCCGCATGTTGGCGGAAGAATGGATTATCGTGCCGGCATTGGCTTCGACAAGACCGCCCACGTATGAGTGCCGGGCCACAATCGTTCCCGCGACGTGGTCATCCGACAATGTGCCCTCATTAACTCCCACCAGCCCTCCTCCTCCACCGCGGATCCTGTCCCGCTCATCGCGGATGGAAATGTCGGTCAGCCTCATTCCGTCTATGCGGCCGCTGCTGTCAACCAGGTTAAAGATGCCATCGGAAGTGCCGCCTTTTCTCTGTGGCTGCATCGAAAAATTCGAAATCGTGTTGCCCAGCCCCTCGACCGTCCCGGTCACGTTCGTGGCAACCGGCGAATTGGAATAGGTTCCATCCTGTGACGCATCGTAGTCGCTTGCGAACGCATAGCTGCCGGCCGGGTTGGCCGCGACGGCGCTTCCGATAGCGGCGAGCGTGCCGACGAGGGTATAGGCGGTGCCGTTTATCGAAAGGCTGCTCGTCAAATTCGCGAAACTCGCGCGCCCCTGTTTGCCGAACAGTAGCACGCCGTTTCTCCCGCCGGCATTGGTGGTGAGCGAAAGCGCGCCCATGCCCGCGACGGATATCGGCTGGTCGACCGTGATCGAGCGGCGCGCAACCAGCGAGAGCAGGCTCGAACTCGACCAGGAGGATGCTGCGTTGACGACGATGTCGGTCGCCTGCTCGCCATTCGGTCCTTTGGTCGTGACCTCGGTGTCCCCGGAGGCAAGCAGAGTTTCGAGGTCGCCTGCGTTGAGCACGGCATCTGCCGCCGTGGGCGAGCATACGCCGCCCGAGCATGACATGTTCACCGTGGGTTTCGACGAGATCGTGACGGCGCCCTGCGCAGCGACGGTGCAGGCCATCCCCCCGGCGAACACCAACCAGGCAATCTGGAGCGATCGGCTCCACGTGGCAAAGGAACAGACAGTTTCCCGATACGCGATAACCGCTTGAGAAATTGGAGAATTTGCGCCCGGTGAACCGGGAGTCCGGTCAAAATTCATAGCCTGCTCCTGCCGTAGGCAGCGGAATAATACCATCTCACCCCGCTATTTATCGAGACCGACACGGCCATTCCACAGCACCGATCGTTTACGAAGGGGGGCGATTGGGAGTCTCTGAGAATACGACCCGCACCGGCGCAATATTGGCAAGAAAAAACCTTGGCTCGCGGACGCTTGTCACGACCTGCCGGGCTGCCGGAAACAGATCCGGCATCGTTCGTTAGGCCAAGGGTTGCTGCGCTCGCGCGGGCACGGCCGCCCCGTCCGGCTCGTCACAATGGCACCACGGAATACCCATGTTCTTCATAGGTCTGGCAACGGATTACGACGGGACTCTGGCCACGGACGGGCAGGTGGGGGAGGACGTGCTCGAAGGCGTGCGCGCCTTTCGTCGGACGGAGCGCAGGGTGCTGCTGGTCACCGGCCGGGAGCTTCCCGAGCTGCGCGCATGCTTTCCGGATCTCGCGCTGTTCGACAGGGTGATCGCCGAAAACGGCGCCGTGCTCTACGAGCCGGCGACCGAGCGCAAGCGCATTCTCGCTGCCGCGCCGCCGCAGAGTTTCGTCGAGGCCTTGCGGTCGCGCGGCGTTTCTCCGTTGTCGGTCGGCGATGTCATCGTGGCAACGCGCGAGCCGCAGCAGAACATCGTGCTGGACGTCATCAGGGAGCTGGGACTCGAGCTCCAGATCATCTTCAACAAGGGCGCCGTCATGGTGCTGCCGCCCGGCGTGAACAAGGCGAGCGGACTTCTTGCCGCGCTCGAGGAACTCGACATGTCGGCGCACAATGTGGTGGGGGTGGGCGATGCCGAGAACGACCACGCCTTCCTGCAGGCCTGCGGCTGCGCCGTTGCCGTGGCGAATGCGCTGCCCATGCTGAAGTCGCGCGCCGATATCGTCACAGGCGGCGCGAGAGGCGCGGGCGTCGTGGAAATCATGAACCGGATCTGCAAGTGCGACGCCTTGCTGCTGCCCGCCGGCCGCCGGACTACTTAGGAGTTGCCAATTCGATCGCGGCGTCGCTCCCCCCTCCGCCCCGCCAGCATCCGGAAGGGATAAGGCGGGGCACCTCCCCGCGCAAGCGCGGGGAGGAAAGATGAGGCGCGGATGCGGTCCTTCGGGTCCGGCCGAAGGACGGCGCGAGGATAAATTCCGGGCCGGAGGGGGAAGTGATTACAAGCTGCTCGTAACACCATGCAGTTTATTTGGTGCCGGTTGAGTGGATTTGGCTCCAGCCCTTTCACGCGCGCGGGGCTTCGTCACCCGAGCACCTTGGTTGCGACTTCGAACAGGTTCGAGGAGCGGTCCGGCATGGCGAGCATGGCTTCGAGTTCGGCGCGCATCAGCGCCTGGCGCTTTGAATCGTAGCGGCGCCAGTTCTCGAAGGTGCCCGCCATGCGCGCGGCGACCTGGGGGTTGATGGCGTCGAGCGTACGCAGCGTCTCGCCGACCAGTGCATAGCCTTCTCCGTTTGCTTCGTGGAAGCGCAGATGATTGCCCGAAAACGCGCCCACCAGAGCCCGCACGCGGTTGGGATTTTTGATGTCGAAGCCGGGATGACGCATCAGAGCGCGCACCCGCGCAATTGTTGCCGGCAATGGCGAGCCTGCCTGCAGGCCGAACCATTTGTCGAGCACCAGCGCATCGTTCTGGAAGCGGGCGTGGAAATGGGCGAGCGCCTGTTCGCGCAACGGCGAATCCATGCGGCACAGCTGCGCCAGACCCGCGATCATGTCGGTCATGTTCGAAGCGCTGCGGTAATGCGCATGCGCGCGCCCCGCCGATTCGCCGTCGTCGGCCGCGGTGAGATAGCGCAGGCTCGCGTTGCGAAGCGCGCGGCGGCCGGCCGATTCGGCGTCCGGATGGAACGGACCCTTCTCGTCGAGCAAATCGTAGATCCGTTCCAGCGCGCCGCGATGCGCCTGCGCTACGCCGCGGATCAGACCGATGCGCGCAGCGTGGATTGCCCCCGGGTCTGCCGGCTGCATCGCGAGCGCGATCTCGCATTCGAGGGGCGGCGTCAGCATCTGGGCCGCAAAGGCGCGGTCATCGTCCGCGCGGGCAAGCACTTCGCCCATCGCATCGAGCAGAATGGAATCCGGCGTGGCCTCGCGGCCGGAGAGCGCGGCTTGCGCCATCTCCATCATCACTTCGCGGGCGAGCGTCTGACCCGCTTCCCAGCGGTTGAAAGCGTCGCGATCCCGCACCATCAGCGCGGCGCGGCCGCGCCTGTCGATCGTCGTCTTGTACAAAGCGGGCGCGGAGAAGCGCCGGCCGATGGAGAGCAGAGGCGGCTCGTCGATATCGACGAACACGAAGCGCTGCTCGCCGGCCGTAAGCTCGAGGACGCGTTCGTCGGGTCCCGTGGCGTTCTCGCCTTCGAGCGTCAGGGGCAGCGCGCGTCCGTCATGTCCGAGCAGGCCGAGCCGCACGGGCAGGTGCATGGGTTTCTTGTCCGCCTGGCCCGGCGTCGGCGCGAGACTCTGCCGCAACGTGAGCGCGTAGGTTTTCCTTTGGCCATCGTATTCGCCCGTCGCTTCGACGACCGGCGTGCCGGCCTGCGCGTACCAGAGCCGGAACTGTTTCAGGTCGCGTCCGCCAGAATCCTCGAAGCATCGGACCCAGTCCTCGACCGTGGCCGCCTGTCCGTCATGGCGCGCGAAATAGAGATCGGTCGCCTTGCGATAGCCCTCTTCGCCCGCGAGAGTCTTCAGCATGCCGATCACTTCGGCGCCCTTCTCGTAGACCGTCGCGGTGTAGAAATTGTCGATCGCGATGTAGGATTGCGGTTGAACGGGATGGGCCAGCGGTCCTGCATCCTCCTGGAACTGACGCAGGCGCAGCGCGCCCACGTCGCCGATGCGCCGGACCGCAGGCGAGCGCATATCGGCCGAGAAACTCTGGTCGCGGAAGACGGTGAGGCCCTCCTTCAGCGAGAGCTGGAACCAGTCGCGGCAGGTGATGCGGTTGCCCGTCCAGTTGTGGAAATATTCGTGGGCGACAACGCTTTCGATGCGCGCGAAATCGTCATCCGTCGCGGTTTCCGCGCTGGCAAGCAGCACCTTGTCGTTGAAGATGTTGAGTCCCTTGTTCTCCATCGCGCCGAAATTGAAGGCCGACACCGCGACGATCATGAAAATGTCGAGGTCGTATTCCCGCCCGTAAGCCTCTTCATCCCAGCGCATGGCGCGCTTCAGTGAGTCCATCGCATAGAGCGCGCGCGACTCGTTGCCGTGCTCGACATAGATGCGCAGCGCAATGCGCCGGCCCGACATGGTGACGAACCCGTCTTCAATCATGCCAAGATCGCCCGCCACCAGCGCGAAAAGGTAACAGGGCTTGGGAAAGGGATCGTGCCAGACCGCGAAATGGCGGCCGCCCGGAAGGCCGCCCTGTTCAACCAGATTGCCGTTGGAAAGGAGCACGGGGAGCTTGTCTTTCGCGGCCTCGATGCGCGTGGTGTAAACGGCGAGCACGTCGGGCCTGTCGGGGAAATAGGTGATGCGCCGAAAGCCTTCCGCCTCGCATTGCGTGCAGAAAATTCCCTTTGCGAGATAGAGGCCCTCGAGGGTGGTGTTGTGTACGGGCGCGATCTCGGCGGCGACCTCCAGCGCGAAGCGCGCGGGGGGAGCGTGAATCACCAGCGTTTCGGGCCCGACCGTGTATTCGCTTTTTTCCAGAGCGCGGCCGTCAAGCGTGAGCGACAGAAGCTTCGCCTGCTCTCCGTTCAGCACCAGCGGCGCACTCGTTTCGCCGACGCGCTCGACCTGCATTCGTGCCACGACCCGCGTCGCCTCCGGATCGAGCGAGAAATCGAGCGCGACCCGGGGAATGCGATAGTCGGGCGGACGATAATCCTTCAGGCGAACAGCGCGCGGCTCCTCGGTGCGCATGGCAATCCCCCGGTGCGATAAGCGTCCGTCTTACACACAATCGTTTAGAGGGAAAAGCGAAGAACAAAGCGCGCCGCGCGCGTCGTCAGGCGCGAACTGCACTTCGAGTTGCGTTGAGGAAGCGCTCGCCGTTTCAGCCGCTGCCGTCGACATGCGCGAGGAGATCCTGGGCCTGGTGGGCAATGTCCACGAGATCGGTGGGCATGTCCTCGCCCGATTTTCGCGCCCAGTCCACCAGCTCCTGCGCAAGGCTTTCGAACAAGGGCGCGCTCGCGATGAGCCGTGCCTGGCGTTCGACTCGTGCCGGATCGAGATCGTATTCCGCCCCAGGTACGCGCCAGCCGCCCCATTCGGCCTGTCCGGTGATCACGATGGGATAGGTTCCGGGAATGGGATGGCGCGCGCAGTCTTCCGCGGGCTGCCATTTGTTGCGCGCGCGCATGACGCGCCACGTCTCGGCGTTGCGCTGATCGTTCTCGGCAAGGGGCTGCTCCGACTGCAATTCGTCGGCGGCGAATTCGCGGCCGAGACCTACGTCATAGTAGACGCGCAGCGGCTCATCGATTCCCTTGGCCCAGTGGGGTGACACGCGCTCGATGAGTGCCCAGGTGCCTACCGGCTTCACGTAGACCCGCTGGTTCTTGTGGAATTGCGCCTTCATTGTGATCCGATCGTTTTCGGCGAGCCCCAGCATAGGAAGTCACAATTAATTGGCGGTTAAGGCGGCGAACGGGGCGGAAGTGAAACGTCCCCCGGGAGCGCCCGGGGTTCCTGGTTGGCGCGTTGGCCAAAGGCTCCTATCGTCGCCCCTGGCGGAAACAGCGGGAAACCGCGCATGAATTTCGATTTTTCGGAAGACCAGAAGCTCCTGCGCGAACAGGCCCGCAGGCTCCTGGCCGAAAAATGTCCGGCGAAAGCCGTGCGCGCGGTTGTCGAGGGCGAGGCGGGCTACGATTCCGACTTGTGGAAGAGCATCGCGGGGATGGGCTGGCTCGGCACCGCCATTCCCGAGGTCTATGGCGGTCATGGACTGGGCGCACTCGACCTTTGCGTCATTGCGGAAGAGCTGGGCCGCGTGCTCGCGCCGCTTCCTTTTTCCTCCACTGTCTGCGTTTTCGCCGAGGCACTACTGATGGTCGGCAACGAGGAACAGAAGCAGCTTCTTCTTCCGAAAGTGGCAGCGGGCACGCTCATCGGAACGTTTGCGCGTGCCGAGGAGATTGGTGCCGTCACGCCCAGGGCGACGCGCACGAGGTTCCACGGCGGCAAATTGTCGGGCACGAAAGTTCCGGTCGCGGACGGTATGGACGCACAATTCGCGATCGTGCTCGCGCGCACCGGCGAAGAACCCGGCGAGCGAGCACTCTCTCTGGCGCTGGTCGATCTCGCAGCGAACGGCGTTCGGAGGCGCAGGCTCGACAGCATCGATCCGTCGTGCGGCCACGCGTCGATCACGTTCGACGATACGACGGCGGAGCCGCTGGGGCGACAGGGCGACGGGTGGCAGCTTACGCGCCGTGTGCTCGACCGGGCTGCCGTACTGATGGCGTTCGAACAGGTGGGTGGCGCGGATGCCTGTCTCGCGATGGCGAAGGATTACGCGCTCACGCGTCACGCATTCGGGCGCGCGATCGGCTCGTTCCAGGCGATGAAGCACAAGCTCGCCGACATGTATATCGCCAACGAGCTGGCACGCTCGAATGCCTGGTATGGCGCCTGGGCGCTTTCGACGGATGCACGCGAGCTGCCCCTCGCCGCAGCCGCCGCACGAATTTCGGCGATTCAGGCTTTCGACTTTGCCGCGAACGAAAACGTCCAGACGCATGGCGGCATCGGCTTCACCTGGGACGCCGATTGCCATCTGTTTCAGAAGCGCGCACGCGCGCTGGCCCTGGCGCTGGGGCCGCAGCGCGTATGGAAAGACCGACTTGTTACCGAGCTCGAGCTGAGCAACGCGGCCTGAACAAACATTCGAAGGAACAGGAACGCGCCGATGGATTTCGACGACACGCCCGCAGAAGCCGCGTTTCGCGCCGAAGTGCACACCTGGCTCGCGGAGAATGCCGGGCCGGCGCGCAAGGATCGCGCGGACAATCTGGGGCTCGGAATCGGGGGGACCGGACTGACGGAGGCCAAAGCCTGGCAGGCGAAGAAGGCCGCGAAAGGGTATGCGCGCGTGACGTGGCCGACCGAGTTCGGGGGCCTCGGCGGAACATCCATCCAGCAGGTGATCTACAATCAGGAAGAGGCAAAGTTCGACGTGCCGCCGGGGCAGATCTTTTCGATCGGGCTCGGCATGTGCCTGCCGACGCTGATGGCCTACGCCTCGAAAGACACCAGCGCGCGTTACGTGGGCCCGGCGCTCCGTGGCGAGGAAATCTGGTGCCAGCTCTTCTCCGAGCCTGCTGCCGGCTCGGATGTGGCGGGCCTGCGCATGCGCGCCGAGAGCGACGGCACCGACTGGATCGTCAACGGCCAGAAAATCTGGACCTCGGGCGCGCATTACTCCGACTACGGATTGTTGCTTGCGCGCACAGATTGGAACGCGCCCAAGCACAGGGGCCTGACCATGTTCTTTCTGTCCATGCGCTCGTCTGGCATCGAGATCCGGCCGATCCGGCAGGCGTCGGGCGGTTCCAATTTCAACGAAGTGTTCTTCAGCGACGTGCGCATTCCCGATTCGCAGCGGCTCGGCGAAGCAGGGCAGGGCTGGACCGTCGCGCTGACCACGCTGATGCATGAACGGCTCGCGGTCGGCGGCGGGCTCGGCGGCGGTCTCGACGTGAAGGAGCTGCTCGCGCTGGCGCGGGAACTCGAACTGGAGGACGGGCCTGCGCTGAAAAACGCAGCCGTGCGCGAGCGCATCGCCGATTGGTATGTCCGCTCGGCCGGCCTGAAATACACGACCTACCGCACCTTGACAGCGCTCTCGCGCGGGCAGCAGCCGGGCCCCGAAGCGTCCATCGCCAAGATCGTGGTTGCCGCCAAGCTGCAGGATCTGTGCGCCTTTGCGACGGAACTCGAAGGAGAAGCGGGCGCGCTCAAGGGAGACGACGCTCCTGCACACGGGGCCTTCCAGCTCGGCTGGATGAGCGCGCCGGGTCTGCGCATCGCCGGCGGTACCGACGAGATCCTGCGCAACATCATCGCAGAGCGCGTGCTAGGTCTGCCGCCGGATGTACGCGTGGACAAAGACGTGCCGTTCAACAAATTGGCGGGCGGGCGATAGCGTGTGGATTGTCTTGAACCCCTCATCCGCGCTGAGCCGGTTGAGAGACTTCGTGTGGCACCCCTCTCCCCTCGTGGGAAAGGGATGCGAGAGGAGAATTTCCAACCGGACTGACCCGGGCGAGAGGTCGCGATGCTATTGAATTCCCCACCGCCCATAGAATCGCCCTGCATCAAGGTCTGTGCGATCGAGCCGGCAACCGGCCTTTGCACTGGCTGCGCGCGCACGCTCGACGAGATCGCTCGGTGGGGATCGATGCGCGACACCGAGCGCGCGCGCGTCATGGCCGAACTGCCGGCACGACGGCGCGCACGGCTGGGCGGGTTCGATGCCGCACCGCGATGACAGGAAAAGGATCCGGGCCATGCCGCAAAACTCCAAAGTCACGCTGAATGTGGTCCGCCGCTTCGCCGCGGCGCCCGAACGGGTGTTCGACGCGTGGCTCGACCTAGAGACCGCAGGCAAATGGCTCTTCGCCACGCCGGGCGGACAGATGGTTCGCGTGGAGATCGATGCCCGTGTGGGCGGAAGGTTCACCATCGTTCGCCGCGACGGAGACGATGTCGAGCATGTGGGCGAATATTTGGAGATCGACAGGCCGCGCCGGCTCGTTTTCACTTTCGCAGTGCCGAAATTCTCGGCCGAGACCACCCGCGTCAGCATCGAAATCGTAACGGCAGGCCAGGGCTGCGAGCTGACCCTCACGCATGAGGGCGTGTTGCAGGAATGGGCGCAGCCCACACAAAGGGGCTGGGGGATGATTCTCGATGGTCTGGAGAATCATCTGGCCGGAAGCTGAAGCCGAAGTAAGAGGGGCATGACGAGAATCTGGCGATATGCGTGGCGCGCAGTGCTGATTGCCGGCATGAGCGCGGCGGTTACGGCGGCGGCGCAGGCGGACGATTCCGGGTTGGAAAGCGTGCTCGTCATGGGAACGGCGCCGGCGGATGCCCGCAGTGTCGCGCCCGCGGAGGTCAACGCTTCGCATGCGCCGACGATGACCGATCTATTGAACGAAAACGTCCCCTCGGTGTTTCTCTCCGACACCGAATCCAATCCCTTCCAGGAGGATTTGTACTTCCGGGGTTTCGATGCGTCGCCGGTGCTCGGCAGCGCAGAGGGGCTCGCCATATATCAGGGCGGAACGCGCATCAATCAGCGTTTCGGCGACACGATTCTTTGGGACCTCGTTCCTGTCTTCGCCGTCGACCGCATCGACGTCGTTCCCGGTTCGGATCCGGTTTTCGGCCTGAATGCGCTGGGCGGAGCAATCGTTTTCAACATGAAAAATGGCTTCGAGGCGACGCCGGGCCTGCAAGTGGATGTGGCGGGCGGTTCGTTTGGGCGTGCGAGGCTGGTGGCCGAAACGGCGGACCAGTTTGGAAACGAGGCCGTTTATCTCGGCGCGACCGCGATCGACGATTCCGGCTGGCGGCGCAGTTCGAGGTCGCAGGTCTTTCAGGCCTATGGCGATTTCGCGATGCATTCGTCACGGGCCAGTGCAGGAATCGGTCTTACTCTGGCCTCGGATTCGCTGAACGAGAACGGCGCGGTGCCGGTCCAGGACGTCGCGATCGCTGCGTTTGCGATTCCCGATACGGCTAGAAACCAGGACCTCCTCCTGCAGGGGCGTGGGGAAGTCGAATTCGATTCCGGCTTCGTGTTCCGCGGTACCGCCTATCTGCGCGCCACGCACATCGCGACCGCGAATGGCGAGGCCTCGGGATTCGCACCCTGCACCTCCGATCCCGCCATCCTGTGCAATGACGATGGCGGCGCTCTTGAAAACGCGGGCGGCGCGCCCATTCCCTCCAGCGTCGGGGGCAACGGCACCGACGGCGTCGAGACGATCGCCACGACTGCGCTCGGCGCCTCCGCCGAGATCGACCTCTCCGACAAACTGTTCGGTCGCGGCAACAGTTTCGTTCTCGGCGATGCGCTCGATTATGCCACCACCGGCTTCGGTTCGGCGACGCTGCTGGGGAATCTGAGTTTCCAGCCGGGAGGGACCACGACGAATCCCGTTGGTATCTTCCTTGGCGGTCCGGAATGGAATGTCCGCCTGCGATCGATCGATCTCGACGAGGGCCTGTACGCCCAGGACATTTTCGCGCTGACGTCCGCCCTCTCGCTCGAGCTTTCGGGGCGCTTTCATTTCGACAGCATCGGTCTTGCGGACCGGTTTGGGAGCGCCCTCACAGGCGTCCACGATTATGCAGGGCTCAATCCGGCGCTCGAGCTGGTTTGGCGCATTGCGGAGAGTCTCAATGCCTATGCGGAGTTCGAGCAATCCAACCGGACGCCCACGGCAGCAGAGTTGAGCTGCGCCAACCCCGCCCAGCCCTGCCTGTTTCCGCTGAGCTTCATCTCCGATCCCGGCCTGAAAGAGGTCGTCGCCCGCACCCTCGAGGGTGGCGTAAACGGCAAAACCGCCATTAACGGAGTATCGCTCGACTGGTCGGCAGACGTTTACGACACGCGCAACCAGGACGACATTCTCTTCGAGAGTTCCGGGCCGTTTGTCGGTTCCGGATTCTTCGCCAATGTCGGCGCCACGCAGCGTGTCGGTGCCGAACTCGGCGCGGACGCGAAATGGGAAGGCTTCGATTTCCGCGCGAGCTATGGCTTCGTCGCCGCGACCTTTGAGTCGGCGTTCACCGATCTGAGCGCCGACAATCCCGCAGCCGACGCGAACGGGAACATCTTTGTTAAACCCGGCGACAGGATTCCGGGCATTCCCCGCTCGACCGCGAAGCTCGATCTCGGCTATACGCCACTGCCGCCGCTCCATGTTTCCGTCGGCGCTTTTCTCGAGTCCACGCAGTTCCTTCGGGGCGACGAAGCCAATCTGCAGCCGCCTCTACCAGGTTATGTGACGGTCAACGCAGAGGCGGAATATCAGATCAGGAAAGGTCTGCTTCTCTATGTGGAAGGGGAAAACATTCTCGACCGGCGCTATGCGAGCTTCGGGCTCTATGGCGATCCCACCGGAAATAGTGCGTTCCCATTCACCAATCCACGCTTCATCGTCTCGGCCCAACCCTTCGGATTGTGGGCGGGCCTGCGCGCGGCGCTTTGAGCGGCGGCGGGCGCGTCCGAAATTTCCGGGCCGCGCCGCAATACACGGCAAGAGAACAGCGCATTGCCGCAAGGAAATGTCGCTGCCAAAGTCGCGCAATAATTCTTAGCGAAGAGTCGAAACACGATGGAATTGCCAAGATACGATCTGACGCCCAACACCTACGAATACGAGACCGAAGCGCTCGTCACGCCCAACGGCTTTCGGGAATATGACGCGCGCTGGCTGTTCGGCAAGGAGATCAATCTTCTGGGCGTGGAGGCACTGGGGTTCGGCCTCGGCAGCTATTTTCACGAGTGCGGCGTGGTTCCCAGAGTCGCGGTGGGGCATGACTACCGTTCCTATTCGCTCTCGATCAAACAGGCGCTCACCATCGGGCTGATGCGCGGGGGCTGCGAGGTGGCCGATATCGGGATGGTCACGACGCCCGTCGCCTATTTCGCGCAATTCGCGATCGACGCGCCCTGCGTCGCCATGGTGACGGCGAGCCACAACGAGAATGGCTGGACCGGCGTCAAGATGGGCGCCGAGCGCCCGCTCACGTTCGGACCCGACGAGATGGTCCGCCTCAAGGAGATCGTGCTGGGCGGCAAGGGCGTGGCCCGCGCGGGCGGAAGTTTTTCCCGGGTGCACGACATCCGCGTGCGCTATCTTGATTCGGTGACGGAAGGCCATCAGCTTTCGAGGCCGATGCGGGTGGTTGTCGCCTGCGGCAACGGTACAGCGGGCGCCTACGGGCCGGAAGCCCTGCGCCGCATCGGCGCGGAAGTGATCGAGGTAGATTGTACGCTCGACTACAATTTCCCCAACTACAATCCGAACACCGAAGACATGAAGATGCTGCACGCGATGGCCGTCGCGGTGCGCAGCCATGGCGCCGATCTCGCGATCGGCTTCGACGGCGACGGCGACCGCTGCGGCGTTGTCGACGACAAAGGCGACGAAATTTTCGCCGACAAGGTGGGCGTGCTGCTGGCCCGCGACCTCTCTGCGGGGTTTCCTCGCGCGAAATTCGTGGTCGACGTAAAATCCACCGGCCTCTTCGAGACCGATCCTGTTCTCAAGCAACGCGGCGTCGTCACCGATTATTGGAAGACCGGCCATTCCTACATCAAGCGCCGCACGGCGGAGCTCCACGCGCTGGCAGGCTTCGAAAAGAGCGGCCATTACTTCTTCAATCCACCGATCGGGCGGGGCTATGATGACGGCATCGTGGCCGCGATCGCCGTTCTCGAGATGCTCGACCGCGCGGGCGGCAAGAAAATGTCAGACCTGGTCGCCAGCCTCCCTCATACCTGGGGGACGCCTACCATGGCGCCCTATTGTGCGGACGACAGGAAATATGCCGTCGTCGATGCCCTCACCAGAGAATATGAAGGGATGAGGGAGCGCGGCGAGAAGCTGCTTGGCCAGAACATCGCGCGGCTCCTGACCGTGAACGGCGTGCGCGTGGCGCTGGAGGACGGCACCTGGGGCCTCGTGCGCGCCTCCTCCAACAAGCCCTCGCTGGTTGTCGTCGCCGAGAGCCCCTCGTCGGAAGCCAACATGCGTGCCATGTTCCACGACATCGACACGCGGCTTTCCTGCCACCCCGAAGTCGGCGAGTACGACCAGAAGATTTGAGATTCATCGCAGAGAAACGGACAAAATGGGTTCACGCGGAGGCGCGGAGCCGCGGAGGAAGAATCGCCACGAAGATTCGAGGAGCGCGAAGAAAAATCGCGTGCAATCATTTCTCCGCGACTCCGCGCTTCCGCGTGAGAATCTTTGTTCCTCCGTGTTCTCCGTGGTGAGTCATCTTTGTTGCATGGCGCACCAGTTGTGGCGCGCCGCTCGTTAGGCCAGCGCGTCCCAGAGCATGCGTCCGGTGGTAATGACGATCAGTGCGGCGACGACGAGGTTGAGGCGCTTCGTGTCGATCAGGTGCGCAAGCCCGGCGCCGGCCGGTTCTCCCGCGAGCAAGGCGGGTGCAACCAGCGCGACACCAAACAGATTGACGTAGCCGAGCGAATGTGGTGGCAACGCCGGCAGGTGCCAGCCCGCAATGACGGCGCCGAGCGTTCCCGGCACTGCGATGAAGATGCCGAACAGGGATGCCGTGGCCACGGCGCGCTCCAGCGGCACCCCGCAAACAGTCATTGCGGGAACAGCGGTCGTGCCCCCCATGCCCGTCATGGCCGATGCAGCGCCAACGAATGCAGGCACCGCCGCTCCGCCAACGCCTTCGGGCATGCGTGCCGATAATCGCCATTTTTCACGTCCAAGAGCCAGCCACGCAGCGATCGGCACCGCCGCCGCTGCGAACACGACCGCGAGCGCGCGGCTGCTTGCGATTGCGGCAAGGGCGCTTCCGGCTATCACGCCCGCAAGCATCGGTGCGCACCAGTTTCGCGCAAGCGGCCCATCGGCGAAGTCGTTCGCGTTGTATGACCGATAGAGCGCGGCGGGAATCATCGCAGCCAATGACGTCCCGACCGCGACATGCATGCGGATGCTCTCGTCGACGCCGAGCGTCGCCATGACGTGATAGAGCACGGGCACCACCACGATGCCGCCGCCGATTCCAAGAATGCCGGACGCGAGACCGGCCACCAGGCCCGCGAGGACAAGACCAAGCGCGAGGACGCCGAAATCGCTCGAGGATGTCGCGTGAACGATGTCCACCTGGTCAGGCGGCCCTGTGCAGCCGACACGGCGCGACGTGATCCAGCGCGGCGCGCAAAATATCGATGCCGGCGCCGGGCCGCGTCGCGTGTTCGCTCAGATGGCGTCGGAAGAGACGGGCGCCCGGCCTGCCGTTGAACAGTCCGAGCATGTGCCGCGTCATCGCGTTCAGCGGCACGCCTTCCGCGAGGCGCCGCGCGACATAGAGAAGAAACTCCTCCGTTGCTTCGTCCAAATCGCGGCGCTCGCCGCCGAAGAAGCGCGCATCGACGCCGGCCAGCAGGGCAGGGGATTGGTAGGCCGTACGGCCCATCATCACTCCGTCCACGAATTCCAGATGTCGCGCGGCTTCCTCGAGCGTCGAGATCCCGCCATTCATAACGATGACGAGGCCGGGGTTCTCGCGCTTGACGCGGTAGACAAGCGCGTGATCGAGCGGCGGCACGTCACGGTTCTCCTTCGGCGAGAGGCCCTTCAGCCAAGCCTTGCGCGCGTGGACGATGAAGGTCGAGACGCCCGCTTGCGCGCAGGCGGCGACCATTGCGCGGAGGCTTTCCTCCGGGTCCTGGTCGTCGACACCGAGCCGGCATTTGATGGTGACGGCGATGGAAACAGCCGCGCGCATCGCCGCCGCGCATTCCGCCACCAGAAAAGGTTCGCGCATCAGGCAGGCGCCGAAGCGGCCCGATTGCACGCGGTCCGACGGACAGCCGACGTTGAGATTGATTTCGTCATAGCCGAAGCCTTCGGCGATCCGCGCAGCCTCGGCGAGCCGCGCCGGATCGGACCCGCCGAGCTGCAGCGCCACCGGGTGCTCGAACGCATCGAAGCCGATCAGCCGCGCGCGATCGCCCCGGATGACCGCCTCTGCGGTCACCATCTCCGTGTAAAGCCGCGCGTGGCGCGTCAGCAGGCGGTGGAGAACCCGGCAATGCCGGTCCGTCCACTCCATCATTGGGGCAATACAAAATCTATGTCCTTGATTTTGAAGCATAATTTTGATACTTTTCAAAAGGTTAGAGGCGCCGTGTGCACTCTTTTTGTATCCGGAAATACGACGCTTTTCGCCACGTTTCGACACGTCATTGCACACGTTTTGCACACGGGAGCGTATACGAAAATGGCCACCATAACGAAGCTCACCTCTGGCACTTGGCGCGTCCAGGTCCGCCGGAAGGGGCGCTATGTAAGCGAGACCTTTCTTCGCCACGATCATGCTCGGGAGTGGGCCACTGAGATCGAACGCGAGGTAGACCGGGGGAGATCCCCAGTCGCTGCTCGTGCGCGGGGTGTGAAGACCTTTGGTGACTTAATAGATCTCCACATCGAGGACATGAAGGAGGTGGGCAAAACGTTTGGACGCACAAAGAGCGCGACGCTCGAAATGCTGCACCAAGAACTCGGGATTCTAAAGGTGAACGAGTTAGACCGCGAGTGGTTGATAAAGTTTGGCCGGCGACGGGCTTCGGATGGCGCGGGTCCGGTCACGCTCGGTATGTACATTGGGGCGATCAAGCTTGTAATTTCTCACGCGGCGGCTGTGCACGGCTTGCCGGTAACGGTCGAGGCCGTTGATCTCGCACGCATCGCATTGAAACGGCTTAGCTTGATCGGAAAAGCAAATGAGCGCGATCGTCGTCCAACCGAGGAGGAGCTCAGCAGCCTGTTTAGCCATTTCGACTCGAACCCGCGACAACTGATTCCGATGTCTCGCATAATCAAATTCGCCATCGCGACTGCGATGCGCCAGGAAGAGATATGCCGAGTGACGTGGAGCGATCTCAATGTCCGTACGAAGATGCTGACAATCCGAGATCGCAAAGATCCTCGGGATAAGAAGGGCAACGATCAGCGAATCCCTCTGTTGGCGGTCTCTGGATACGACGGCATAGAACTCATTGATGAGCAACGGCGCATCCGGGGAAACGAAGATGATCGCATTTTTCCATATGTTCATAGGTCAGCCGGCACGGCGTTTAGGAGAGCGTGCAAGGAGCTCGCTATCGAGGACCTCCACTTCCACGATCTGCGCCATGAAGGGACCAGTCGATTGTTCGAGTCAGGCTTTTCAATTCAGCAAGTCGCACTGGTAACGGGACACAAGGATTGGAAGATGCTTCGTCGCTATACACATTTGAAGCCCGAAACATTACATGCGGCTGCAATGACAAGAGCTGCTTAGCCCTACGGTGTGCGAGTGGCCGACCTCTCACATTACCTATCCATGAGGTCATCATCGAAAGAGATCGCGTGGCTGGCGGGGAAGCGCCAAGTGATGCAAGCGTCGGCATGCATATCGGCGAGAGTCTTCGGTTCGCCGTGATGGGCGCGATAGTTGGGGCGAGGCCACCGCGAGCGCCGCAATTTTGGGCGCGAACCGCACGCGATCGAGCGATACGCGCTGCTACTGATCGTCGTCGTTGCCGCGCGGTCCTTTATGGGCGGAGATGGCGGCAGTGACGGCGGGACGCACCCGATCTTGTAGCAAGCGGTGTGCCCACGCCGACAACTCCGGAATGTTGCGCAACGACACAGTGCGTAGCGCGATCATCACTCGATGGACTAGCGGTAGCGAGCCGCTCTCCAGGGCCGAGTCGACCCAAGCGTTGGCGTCGGCCCAAGGGCGCGAGAGCAGGTCGGCCATGGCTTGAGTCATCGCCTCAATGGGCCCCTGGTCTTGGCAAAGCACCCGGCCGATATCGTCCAAATCATGCTCGAGGTGACCCAAGCCCTCCTCGTTGGCGCGCAGCAGCGGGAATGGGCATTGGCCGATGGTGTGCAGGATGCTGGCGTCCATCCGTTGACTGTCGTCGCCGATGACGGCGGTTGGCAAGCGTGCAAACTGGCCCAGGATCATCCAGGCGGTCGTGGCGGCGTACATGCGCGACCGCTCGGCCCCTAAATCGATCGCTTCCCCGCAAACGTCACCGTGACGGTTGCAAGGGTAGGCTTTGCCGTCCTCGATCTTGATGTTTACGACCCGGCCGTCGGAGGTTGCCAAGGCGATCAGCGCGCGCTCGACAAACTCCTCCTGGGGCACGATCGACAAAAGTCCACTGACGATTCCTGAGCTGAATGCGCCAGTCTTGTCGGCGAGGCTTTTGATCGCTTCGGCGCCCACCAAGTCGCCGAGATAGACGCCGTCAAGCCGTTGTCCCAGCCAGACGCCGGCGTCGTACGGATCCGCTTCGGCTCTCCGCCCGAGTTCATTCCCGGCGGCATAGGCGAGTTCGACGAGAAAGGCGGCCGGCGCCGTGGGTATGACTACGTCCTCGCCACAGGTGTGGCGGTAGGTCCGCACCCAGCCCGCCGCTCGCAATCCTTGCAGACAGTCGCGGGCTTCGCCCAACAAGGCGTCCTGCCGGATAACGAAGCCATTGGAAGTAGCCAGTGCAAGCTCAGCCGAGTGCGCCTCCAGGTCAGCAAGAGCGTCGCGCGCGAGCAGGCGGTATCCGCGCAGAAGATCGGTTTGGTTTGCGTACGCTTCGCGAGCCGCGTCCACCAGCTCTAGCCCCAATGCGGGGGGCAGCAGCACCCCGCGGGTCGGATCTTCATACCGAGGATCACGCGCGATGTTGTCGTAGATGGTGCGCAGCACCCACGGCGCGCGGTAATCCTCCGCGTATTCCGCCCCATCGAGGAACACAATCCTGGCGCCTTCCAACGCGCGTTGCGCCGCTTTGAATTCCTGCAGCCCGAGCGGGCCGAGTTCGATTTGAGTCGCCTGGGCGCCGAGACCCGTATTCGTGCGCCCATTGAGCGTCTTAACTAGTCCCTCGGCCCGATCGGTTGTCAGGATCAACCGCAACTTGTGGCCGGGGTGCAGGCTCGCGAGCTCTTCGAGGTCCGCCGACATCGCCGAGCCCGGCTCGACGCCGTCGATAGCGACCACCAACGCCGGGCCGACCGAGCCGCTCGACATACGGCGCAGCCAATGTCGCGCGTCGTTGGCAGTGAGGTTCCACCCCAGTTCGGCGGCGAAGAGGTTCGCCAGGGCCTGAAAAAGACCTGGCCCGGAGCCGCGCAGCATCAGCACCGCTAAGTTGTCGCTGGTCGTCGTTCGCAGGGCCAACTCCCTCAGCAGGCTGGTCTTGCCGGTTACTGGCGCCCCTTCGATCACCGTAAAGGTCGGCCCGTTCTCCAGCGCCTTGATCGCCTTGAGCGTCGCCAGTCGCGGAAAGAGGAAATCACGCGCAAAGGGGCGCCCCGCCGTTCCCGGCGGGTCAGTCATCTCGGCTATGAGCGCGGCCGTTCTGGCACGTACGATGCGGGTCCACACTCCCGTCTCTCTGCCCATTAGCGCTTCGGTCGCCCAACGCATATCGGCAATCGCTACTTTGACGGCATTGGTGAGAAGCTGCGCCACCGCCGCAGCCGTGTCGTCCTCACCAGACCATGCTTGGCCAGTGTTGGCGTCGTAGATACGCGTCTCCGGCCCGTTGGTGACAATCACCAGGGGCGGTCGGGGGGTGATCTGGTTGGCGTAGCTCTGCGCTTGCTCGTAGTCGGCGTGCGTGAGCGGCAGGTCTTCGCGCTTGATCTCTAGAACCGCCAGCGATCGCCCGGCGTAGAAGATCAAGATGTCGGCCCGACCGCTTTTCGCCCACTGAGCGGCGCTGTCGAACTCATGGGTCTCGTGGCCGAGCCGCACGGTGAAGCGGCGTTGCTCCGCCAGTTGGTCCCGGGGAATGTTTGGGAAGGCGAAAGCGAGCGCCGCCGCCAAGCGGCTTTCGAGTTCCGCTTCGGGCCGTACGAAGGGTACGGCTAACTTGGGCATCTTGCGCTTTTTCTTGGGGCGAAACTGAGCCATGGCTCGTTCTACGAGATTTCGGACTGTTAGGTTAGTAGGCGCGTTCGGGTGAAACTCTCAGGTGCGGTCGAGGAGAAATTGATAGCGCCAGTCGCCGCTCGGAGCGACATATATGGGTGGCGAAGCGGCGTCACACTCGGAGACCCGAAACTTCCATTTCGAGCCAGAAGTGGACAATCGTTGTTTGCATAGACGCGGTGATGTCTGCCGCTCCGTTGCAGGCTACTCTGCGACATGGAGCGTATGAAATCGTTGGCGGCAGCGATCGCGACTGCCACTCCACTTTAAACGGCTCGCTTGGCGATTCTTATACGCGCGAGGAATGCGAATTCGCCAAGTCGATCGTCTGAGTCCGTTCGCGGGACGCCGCATCCTGTCGAGCAATTGAAGTTGGCGCACCAGGCAACTTCAAACGAACGCTCAGGCCCCCGCCCTTGCGATTGGCGAGCGTGATGTCTCCGCCATGCTCCCATAGGATTGAGCGGGTGACGCACAAGCCGAGGCCCACGCCGCCCGTGTTGGGATTGCGGGAATTATCCGCTCGATAGAACGGCTCAAATACTTTCTCGCGTTCGGTCCATGGAACGCCCGGCCCCTCATCCTCGACGGTAATGGCGACGTGTTCGGGTCCCGGAGACAGCGTTACGAGCGCGATTTTCCCGTATTTGACAGCGTTGTCGACGAGATTTGAGATCGCCCGGCGTAAAGCGGTTGGTCGACAGGAGATTGTAACGCCGCGGGGGCCGTCGAAGGTAACAGGCGCACCTGAATCGGATGCGTCCTGGCAAATGCCCTCAGCAAGCGCGCTCAGGTCGACTAGTGACCGTGGTTCGCGCTGCGTCTCATCGCGCGCGAACATCAGTATCGATTCAATCATTTCATTGGTCGTATCAAGTTCGGTGAGCATCTTCTGTTGCTCCACGAGGCCTTCGAGCATTTCCGTCCGAAGCCTGAGCCGGGTCAGCGGTGTCCGAAGATCATGCGACATGCTTGCAAACATGCGCGTTCGATCATCATTGAAGCGGCGCAACCTCTCCTGCAACCTATTGAAGGATCGCATGAGTGTCTCCACTTCGCGCGGTCCGCGCGGCCTGATCGGTAGTGTCTCACCGCTGCCGCCAAGCTGATCAATCGCGGCAAAGAGCTCGGACAACGGGTTGATGATAGATCGCGCAAGGAGGAGCGCCAGCAGGATGGCAAGAGCGGCGCACAATGCCAGCAACGCGGCATAGTTGGCCCAAAGGGGCAAATCTGGCGCAGGGAGATAGATTGGTAGTGATGGCCTCAATCTGCATTCGAAAACGACCCAGTGGCCATCCGAAAGCGCCGCCTCGACGATCACATGATTCCGGAAACGACCGAATGGCGATCCGACGTTTCGATCGGTCACAATAAGGCGGCGCGGGGTAGTGAGGAGAGCTTCGATTCGGTGCCGCAGAAGATCGGCATTGGGGTCCGCCCGGTTGACTGGATTTTGAATTGGGGAGTCAACGAGCCAAATTCGGTAACTCGGACGCTGGCCGGCAGCAATAACCGCAGGGCGTTCTGCGTTTGGAGTCGTGTCGAGAGTGCCCAGCACGACAGCGATGTTGCGGGCGAGAGCTTGTAGCAGCCTTGGATCGGCCTCCTCTTGCTGCGTTGACGCTTCTTGAGGGGCCTCCCATTGGGAAAATCCCCAGTTCAGTGCCTGCTGAAGGCCGAAGCCAAGCCCCATCGCGGCAACGATTGTAATCGCTATCGCTGTCGCGACGCTCATGCGCAAGCGTCTCACGAGGGGCTCCCATTCAAAGTGACCGGTGCGGCAAAGACGTATCCTCCGCTGCGCACGGTCTTGATCAATTCGGGCTCTTTCGGGTCCACCTCGATCCGGTGGCGTAGCCGGCTGATGTGAACGTCGATGCTTCGATCGAAAGCTTCTGCGGCGCGCCCGCGCGCCAGGTCCAGGAGCTGATCGCGCGTCAACACGTGCTGCGGACGTTCGACGAGCGCCAGGAGCAGATCGAACTCCGCCGCGCGCAAATCGACGAGCGCGTTCTCCGGGGAGCGCAGCTGACGGTGGGTAACGTCGAGACGCCAGCCGGCGAACTCGAATGTGCGACCACTGCCCACCGGTGAGCCCGGTTGCGGGAGGGCCGAGCGTCTGAGCACTGCTCGTATTCGGGCAAGGAGCTCGCGGGTGCTGAAGGGCTTTGGGAGATAATCATCGGCGCCCATCTCAAGCCCGACGACGCGGTCCACTTCGCTGCCCACTGCCGTTAGCATGATGATCGGGATCGTGCCGTTCGCTCGCAACCTGCGACACAGGCTCAGGCCATCTTCTCCGGGCATCATTATGTCCAGGATGATCAGATCGATCCGCGCGGTGTCCAAGGTTCGCATCATCGCGGTCCCGTTCTCGGCAGTGGACACGCGAAATCCGTTGCGCGCCAGAAAGGTCGAGAGCAGCGCGCGGAGCTCCTTGTCGTCGTCGACAATCAACACGTGCCGGGTCACATCCATCTCGGGTCCAAGGATCGCACAGGCGCCACAAACGTCCGACCCTTAAATTGTAAAATAGTGTTTCATGCTCGGGCCCTGAAACACTGCTTAAAGAAAACCCCCATTACGTGACATCTTGCTGAAGGCTTGCGTCTGCAAAATCAGGCAAGCGCGATCCAAAGTTGCAATGGCCCGAGTGGCTCGGTTCCCAGCGACAAGGCTCAGCCGGGAACGCCGACGATCAAGAAGACGGTTTCGGCATGCGGTGTTCGCTGAAATACACATTTGTGAAGTGGCGTAACCATTGGGCACAGGACTTGCCTCGCTCAGCTTCGCGTAAACGCTCAAAAAGCAATCCGGGTTGCACGAAGCGGAACTTTGCCAGTTTCGTCGGCGAACCGGCCCGTTGGCCGAACATGTGGTAGCCCATGGAGATTCGCGATCTCGAATATCTGGTAGCGTCGGCCGAAACGCAAAACTTCGGACGGGCCGCCGAAGCCCTCGGGCTAAACACGTCAACGATCAGCCGTCGGATTGCCCAGCTCGAGGACGAGCTTGGCTTGGCGTTGTTCGAGCGGGGACATTCCGGTGTCCGGCCGACTGCGGGTGGAAAATCCGTAATCGCTTACGCCAGGCGCGCGCTTGCCGAGCTGACGTCTCTCCGACACACGGGGAAGCAGACCGGGTCCGGTCATGCCGGCCAAATCCGGCTCGGCGTCTGGCTGCCTCCGATCGGGGAGCCGCTCGCGAGCCTGCTCCGTCGCTGGCGCGAAGGACATGCCAACGTCGAGCTTACAATCTCGGAAATGAACGACCGTGCTCTCGCAGTTGCACTCCGCGAGCGTCAGCTGGATGTCGCACTGACGTCGAGCCATACGGTGTTGCCGCACATCGCGACCCTGTCGCTCTTTCGGGATCGGATCGTCGTGGCGCTCCCCGGAGGGCATGCTCTGGCCCGACAGCCCGCGGTCGCCTGGGCCGCCCTGCGCGATGAGGCGGTTCTGTTTCAGGAATGGGACGACAGCCAGGCCACTCGGGAATTCTATAAAGGCCTTCTTGGCCAAAGTGCAAATCTAAAGCCGCATCCCGCGAGCAAGCTCTCCGTGCTTGCACTCGTCGCGGCTGGTTTTGGCATTGCGCTGGCAACGGCCGGGCAGTCTGAGGTTGCGTTTCCGGGTGTAGTGTACAAACCGATAGAAGACCACGACGCGCAAATTCAATTCGTTTTGGCGTGGTTGCCGGAGCTGGAGGATGCCGCAGTCGGGCGGTTCGTGGCCTTCCTGCGCGACGAAACCCGCTCACGAAACCTCATCTGATTTTGTTCCACCCTGACGCGCTGTTTGAGGGGCTACCGAATCGCGTCGACGCAATTTGGCGAAGACGCGATCGGTCGCCATGAAGCGCGCGAGCATGGGACCAATCAGCTTTGCAGGTTCAATCTGACCTTGTCCGGTTTCGTGACCCAACACCTTGGCATAAGCGACGAGATCGCGATGAACGGCGGCTGGCAGCTCGACGGATAGCTTGACCGGCCGGTCGTCCTCGATCGCTGCGAGTCTGAGTTTCGGCATAAGAAACCTCTGTCAGCTTTGATAGGGTTCCAGAACGAGATCATATGCCGAGTTCGGAACTATGCTGAGTTCTGCAAGCATATTGGCTTCTCCTTTGGAAAATTTGCCGAAGTCGGTCGGCATAGTTTTGTGCAACCGGAGTTGGCCGGCACCGTTTTTCTTGATGGACCGAGCATGCCGAAAAAGACTCTCTCGACTCAGGGTCGAGGGGCCGTTGGCTCCTTACTTCGAGCCATATTCCGAATACCTCGCTGATCGCGGATATTCGCAGGTCTCCTATTGGAAGAAGACCTTCCTCATCAGCGAATTCAGCCGATGGCTGGGAGAGAAGCGGATTGCGGCTGGCGCGATCACGCCAGAACACAAAGAAACGTTCCTGCGTTATAGCGCCGGGCGCCGCACTCCCAAGCGGGGCGATCCCATCACTCTGAGTGGCATGACGAGCTGGCTTCGGGACAAGGGCGTCATTCATAGCAGAGTTGCCGTTGGGACCAGGCCGTTCGGCATCGAGGCAATATTGCAGGAATACGCGACCTGGTCGCGGGAAGAGCGTGGCCTTGCACCGTCCACGGTGGAGAATCATTCCGGCTATGTGAGGCGCTTTTTGACGAGCATCTGCGGCACCGGGAAACTGCGGCTTGCCGGCATCAAAGCCAGCCAGATCACCGACTATATCCGGCAAAATGCCCCGCGCGACCGCACATTCTCGCAAGCCAAGAATATCGTCTCGTCGCTGCGTTCCTTCTTCCGCTTCGCACGCTATCGTGACCACATCCAGACGGATCTTGCGGCTGTCGTGCCCAGCGTCGCCGGTTGGTCGATGGCATCGATCCCGCGAGCGATGCCAGCCGATTGCGTTCGCCAGCTTCTGGACGAGAGCAAGACATGGCACACGCCAGCGGGGCTGCGCGATCGGGCTGTCCTGCTGCTGCTTGCGCGGCTCGGTCTGCGCGCGCGGGAGATCGTCCGTCTCGACCTGGATGACATCGACTGGTCGCAAGGGGGGCTGAGAGTGCATGGCAAAGGCGGTCAGGAACGGCCGCTGCCTTTGCCGCATGACGTCGGCGAGGCCATCGCATCTTACCTGAAGAACGGACGCCCGGAGTCGACGTGCCGCAGAGCGTTCCTTCGAGCGCGGGCACCCTTCGACGGGCTGAAGACGCACAGCGACATCTGCCAGATCGTCCGGCGTGGGATCGACCGCGCCGGGCTGAAACTCGACTTCACTGGGTCGCATCAACTTCGTCATGCTCTTGCCGTCGACATGCTGCGCCAAAGGATATCGCTGACGGAAATCGGCCAGGTGCTGCGCCATCGCAATCCAGACAGCACGCGGCGGTATGCGAAGGTCGATATCGAGGGCTTGCGCGAAGTCGCCCTGCCATGGCCGGGAGAGTTGCCATGAACAGTTTGCGCGCAGGTGTGTCCGAATATCTGGAGCTGCGCCGTTCCCTTGGCTTCCGGCTGAAGAAGGATGAAGGGTTCCTGCAGGATTTTGCCGACTTCATGCAACGGCGCCATGCCGCGCACATTACGGCGAAGTTGGCAGTGAAATGGGCACAGCAGCCGACATCGACCGATGCGAACTATCTTGCCGGACGTCTGCGTGCGGTGCGCAGCTTTGCTCGTTACCGCATCCTGACCGACCCCCACACCGAAATACCCGCGACAGACTTGCTGCCGCGGCAGAGAAGCACCTTCCGACCGCATATCTTCAGCGAAGAAGAGGTCACGCGTCTCGTGACGGCATGCCTGCAACGGCGGCGGGGAGCCAAGCCGATCTCGCGCTGGTCGCGCTATACGATCTTCGGTTTGCTCAGCGTCACAGGAATGCGCGTCGGCGAAGTCCTGAATCTCGATCTCGCGGATGTCGATCTCGATCAGGGCGTTCTCACCATACGCAACGCGAAGTTCGGAAAATCCCGGTTGGTTCCGGTGCATCCGACGACCTGCGATGCCCTCAGAATCTATCGGGAGCGTCGTGAAGAGTTCCTGGCGGGCAAGTCCGCCGAGCCGTTCTTCATATCGCCGCTCGGCCGCCGGATTACTCACACCGTTCTCGATCGCTCGTTCCTGAGACTGACCCGGAAGCTCGGGATGCGAGGCGTCTCGGACACAACGGGGCCGCGTCTCCATGATCTGCGGCACAGCATGGCGGTCGAGGTCCTGCGCCGCTGCTATCGAGCGGGCGCGGATCCCGAGCGCCGGCTGCCAGCGCTGTCCACTTATCTTGGGCACACTCATCTCAACTATACCTACTGGTATTTGCACCAAAACCCGTCGCTCATGACGGAGGCAATGACGCGACTTCAACATCGTTGGGAGGCTCCAGCGTGAAATCCTCGATCCCGACCTTCCCGACGCTTCTGCAACAGTTCTTTACGCAGCGCTTGATGCAGCAGAAGCGGGTCAGCGCGCATACGATCAGTTCCTATCGAGATACGTTCCGGCTGCTGCTGCGCTTCGCGCAGAAGCGATTGCACACACCGCCCGACCGGCTGGCCTTCGAAAAGCTCGACGCGCCGCTCGTCGCTGCCTTCTTGAACGAACTGGAGAAAACGCGGAGCGTGACCATCCGCACCCGCAATCTGCGCCTCACTGCAATCCGGTCGTTCTTCCGTTTCGCTGCCTACGAGATGCCGACGCATAGCGCGCAGATCCAGCGTGTCCTCGCGATGCCCGCCAAGCGGTTCGATCGCAAACTGATCGACTTCCTGACCCGCCCCGAGGTCGATGCCCTCCTGGATGCGCCGGATAGGAGTAATTGGAGCGGTCGCCGGGACCACGCGCTGCTGCTGACGACCTTGCAAATAGGCCTTCGCCTCTCCGAGGCGACGGCCCTTCAACGCCAGCATGTGACGTTCGGCACAGGCGCTCATATCGAAGTCCTGGGCAAAGGCGCAAGCAACGTGCCGTGCCGCTGTGCAAGCCGGTCGCCGATGCTCTCGAAGCGTGGCTCGATGAGTTAAACTTCGCCCAGGACGATGTCGTCTTTCCGAGCACCCGCGGCGGGCGACTGAGTGCAGACGCGGTGGCGCGTCTCTTGAAAAAACACATCGCGGTCGCCAGCGATGCATGCCCTTCTCTGAAGCAGAAGAACATTACCTTCCACTGCTTGCGCCACACGACGGCAATGGACCTGCTGCATGCCGGGGTGGAGCAAACCGTAATTGCGCTTTGGCTGGGGCACGAGTCCATCGAAACCACCCAGGTCTATCTCGACGCCGATCTGGCGCTGAAAGAGAGAATCCTCGCCCGCACAATCCCGTTCGACAGCAAGCCGGGGAAATACCGCCCCGACAACAAGCTGCTCGCGTTCCTCAACCAGCTATAGGAGTCAGGACTATGCCGATAACATCTGCATCTGTATCCCATCATCTTCATGCCTTTATGCTGTTTCCACGGTCCTCTGTCGGCATAGTTTTACGGTCGGCATATGATCTCGTATTCCGCTAGCGGAATACGAGATCGTGCGTGACCATCACGCGCACCGGAAACCCTGGCCGGATCGTGATCGTCGGTTGGACACTCAAGGAGCGGCTGACGACTTGCTCGCCAGTTTGGCTGACGCTTTGCGAGGCGCCTTGCTGTAGGGCTTGCGCGAGGGATGTGCTGTTGGTGTTGCCGGACGTACCGGCCATGGATCCGACGCTCAGCACCGTCGACAGCGTCGCTGCTTCGAACAGCATGCCCCAGTGATTGTCGACCTCGTCCTCGATGCCGGCATAGCCAGCTGAGTCCGCCGCAGGCTGCCGCTCCAGAACGATCGAGCGACCGCCAGGAAGGATCAAACGATTCCAGACGAGGAGCGCGCGGGTCTGGCCGAAGGCAATTTGAGCATCGTACTCGCCGATGAGCCTGGCACCTTGCGGAATGAGCATGATTTTGCCGGTGGGACTGTCATAGACGTCCTCCGTCACCTGGGCTGTGACCTGGCCCGGCAGGTCGGAGCGCAAGCCCGTGATCAATGCTGCCGCGATGACGCTGCCCGCCTGCACGATATAAGGACTCGCAGGGGCGCGCACGCGCTCCGGACTGACCGTCCTGTGATCCACATCCGCGGTCAGAAAGGCGAGCTTGTGGTCTTGCGAGGACAGATCTTTCGAGGCCGCCTGGGACGTTGCCGAAGGCGATGCAGCGCCCGACGCAGTGCCGCCCGCCAGCGACGCGCCAAGCTCTTGCGGGAGATTCGTGGTGGCAAAGAGATGGCTGGTGCGCGCTGCTTCTTGTTCCTCCGCGATATGCTGCTGCGCGGAGTTGGCCGTGGATGAGGGCATGCCCGGCGCCGGCGCGCCAGCGTTCAGAATAGGCCGGCCAAGATCGCCGGGAAGCGGTGGACCGAGCTGCGGCGGATTTCGGGGGAGGCCGGTATAGTCGTGCGGTAAGGTCGCGAGACCATCGGGCGTCGAGCGATTGTTGGTGTTGTACAGTTCGGATTTGGCTGTCTGCCGATGCGGACTGAGCGCGAAGAACAGCGCGCCCGAGATGCCGACTGCGGCCGTGACCCCTAATCCCAAGAGCACGTTGCGCGACAGCCGTGTCACGGCCGGCCGGGTGGGCCGCAAGCGCATTTCCTGTTGGTGCCGGTCGTTGTCGTGATCGTCGTGTGGTGTGTCGCTCACGACGGCCTCCCATCGGCGCGGACGATGCGCACGACCTGCTGTGGATCCGCGCCCAGCCGCAGCTCGGCTGCCGCGAAAAGCCGGTCCACGATCATGTGGCTACCCTGGACGCGATAGTTCACGAGCTGGGCGTCGCCTTCGGCGCCGATCACCCAGAGCGGTGGCATCTCTCCCTGAGCGATGCCTCGCGGAAACTCGATGAACACCTGCTTGCCGTCGTCGAAGACCCTGAGAGGCCGCCAGGACGGTTTGTCTCCCTCTATCCGGTAGCGGAAATTCAGCGCGTCGATGTCGACGCCGGAAGCGACAGGCGCGGCCGCGCTCGCCGCTGCATCCTGCTGACGCAATGCGATGAGCTGATCGCCGGCATAAACCCACGACACCGACGCCATGTAGGTGTTCGCGACCGAGTGCAGCTCGAGATGATAGGTGCGCCTGTCGGTATTGACGATGAGATTGGTCATCAGGTCGGGCCGCGTCGGCTTGATGAGAATGTGAACGCGCTTGGACTGAGCCGTCCCGCTTTCCGTGTTGCCGATGATCCAGCGAACCGTATCGCCCGCCGCGATCGGGCCCGAGCCCACCAATTGCTCGCCCTCTTCGAGCGCGATGTCGGTGACTTCGTTGGGCGCGGCGTAGACCTGATAGAGCGCGCCCTCGGAGAACGGATAAACCTGAATCGCATTGAGATATCCCGACCGCGTCGGCTCCACCCGTGCCGCGCTGTTGGCCGCGGCGACTCGCACACTCGGGTTGGCCGGTTCCGATCGCATCCGCTTGTGTGCGGGAAGCGGCTTTAGCTGTCCGGGAAGCGGCAGCGGTTGCGGGACCTGAACGATCTGCACAGGCTTGGGCGGCGCCGGCTGAAGGACAGCCGGGCGTGGCGTGTTGTCGAGCGAGATCGTGGGCGGCTTCCAGGTAGAGCAGGCGCCGAGTGAAACCGAAACGAACGCGAAGGTTGCAAGAGATGAGGCACGCATCAGTCGAGCTCCTTGGACCAGTTGAGGGCGTGGACGTAGACGCCGAGGGGATTCTTCTTGAGCCGATCGGCGTCCGTCGGCGTCTGGATGACGATGGTGAGGATGGCGCTCCAGCGCTCGGTCGAAGCCAGGCTGTCGTCGACATAGCGCCGTTCGACCCATTCGACGCGGAAGCTGTCGTCCGAGGCTCGGATCACGCTCGAGACGTCGACGGCGATTTGGGTCTTGCCGATCTTCGAGAAGGGATCGCTGTTGCGCGCATAGTCGTTCAGCGACAGCGCGCCCTTGTCCGTGACGTAGTTGTACGCATCGAGCCAGTTCTGGCGCAGCACCACGGGATCGGCGGGAATGCCGCGCACATCTTCAACGAAGCGCGCCAGGTGCCACGCGATCTGCGGATCGGTGGGGCGATAGTCGGCGGTCGCTGGAGCAACCGCCTGCGCCTGCCCCAATCTGTCGACTTGCACCACCCAGGGCGTCACGCTGCCGCGCAGGGACTCCCAGATCAGACCGGAAGCGAGCGCGCCGCTGAGCGCGAGCGTGCCGAAGAAGGCAAGCCGCCAGTTCTTCGCCTGCACGCGGGCGGAGCCGATGCGCTCGTCCCAGGTCTGTCCGGCGCGCTGGTAGGGTGTCTCGGCTTCAGGTGTCGAACCGTAACGAACGGCAGGTCGTTTGAAGATCATGGCTATTCCTCGGAGAGATCGACGGACGAGCCGCCACTGGGATGATCGCCGGCCCGCATGACGTTCGCGGCAGTGGAAGCGCCATGGGTTGCTGTCTGGCGCTGGCGCATACGGCTTGCCCATGGCGGTTCGCCGCCTGATGCTGCGGACGACGCAGCGGACGACTCACCGCCACGCGCGCCGGCGTTGAAGCTTTGCTTCAGGGATTCCGCGGCTCGACGAAGCGGACTTGTGGCCGCCTTGGCGCCGGCTTTGGCGACGTTCACGGCGCCGCTAGCGAAGCCAGCGAGTCCACTCTTTCCGGCCGAGCCTTCACGCCAGGCACCGACTGCGCCGCCGGCGACGGAGGCGCCTCCGCGCAGTGCCCCGCCAACGGCGCCTGCCGCGGCGCCGGCGCCAATAGCACCGACTGCGCCAAGTCCCGCAACGCCGATTCCGGTTGCCGCCGCCGACCCGGCACCGAGTTGCGGACCGCCCGCGATCAAGCCATTCGCGATGCCGGGACCGAAGATGGAAAGCCCCAGCAAGGACAGCGATGCAAGGATCAGGGTCAGCGCGTCGCTGATCGTGGGCGGATTGTTGAAGCCATTGGTGAACTGGCTGAAGATTGTCGAGCCGATGCCGATGATGACGGCGAGAACGAGGATCTTCACGCCGGAGGCTACGACATTGCCCAGCACTTTCTCGGCAAGAAAGGCGCTGCGTCCGAAGAGCCCGAAGGGGACCAGCACAAAGCCCGCAAGGGTCGTGAGTTTGAATTCGATCAGGCTGACGAAGAGCTGGATCGCCATGACGAAAAAGCTGATGACGAGGATCAGCCAGGCCGTCAGCAGGATCACGATCTGGACGAAGTTCTCGAAGAAGCTCGTGAAGCCCATCAGGCCGGAGATCGCGGTCAGGATCGGTTGGCCCGCGTCAATACCGACCTGGGCGATGCGTCCGGGCTGCAGCAGTTGGGTCTGGTTCAAGCTGCCGCCGCCTGCCTCGAGGCCAAGACCGGCAAACGAGTTGAAGATGATCTGCGCCAGATTGTTGAAGTTGCCGATGATAAAAGCAAAGACGCCGATATAGAGTGTCTTCTTGATCAGGCGCGCGAGCACGTCCTCATCGGGCGCCATCGCCCAGAAGAGGCCAGCCAGCGTGATGTCGATTGCGATCAGAACGCCGGCGAGCCACCGCACATCGCCCTGCACGAGACCGAAACCGGAATCGATGTACTGGGTGAAGACCCCGAGAAATCGATCGATGACGCCGGTGCCGCCCATGGGTCAGTGCTCCGTGCCGGAGAGGAGAGGTGCTGTATGTCCAAGGAGATCGGCAACGGGCGGCGATGGGTGACCAGTGAAAAAGCGGCGGCGGTTCTCAGCCCAGACTGCTTCGCAGAGCGGGCTGTCTTTCGCAGCCATTCCGATCGCCTGGCACTGCTCCAACGTGAAGGACAGCGGATCGCGCGAAAGCGCCGTTGCGGCTGACGAACGAACGCGCGCGACCAGCGCACAGCCTGTATTGCGAAAGTGAGCTGCCGCAAGGATGACCGTGGCTGCTACGCCCAGGAAGAAGGCGGCGCGGCCCATCGCACGGAGATTGAAGACCGGGGCGCGCATCAGTGGAACATCTGCGCATTGCCAGGCTGGTAGCCCGGACCATAGTTGAGGAAATTCTGCATCTGCTGTTGTGCTTGTGCATCGCTCTCGACGGTGCGGGCACCTTCCAGGCTTTGCGCCCTGGCGATCGCGGCGAGGACCGCCGTCAGATCGGTGAGCTGTTTTGTCTGCAGTGCGACAAGCTGGTTGCCGGATTGGGATGCTTGCAGCGCCCCGGTGGCGGACTGACTGGCCGAGACGAGCGCATCAATCTGCGACTTCGTGCTGTCGAGATTCTGGACCGCACCGGCTTGCACCACCATCGCGTCCTGGAATCCGACGCGCGCGTTTTGCCAACGGGTCTGGGCATC
>Ga0182024_10003589_pt1 | contig 36703 bp, 31 predicted proteins | sample P32metaG_FD_120480 | JGI IMG/M metagenome (GOLD analysis project Ga0182024, IMG submission 120480) | Permafrost microbial communities from Stordalen Mire, Sweden - P3-2 metaG (Illumina Assembly) | ecosystem: Environmental > Terrestrial > Soil > Wetlands > Permafrost | place: Sweden: Stordalen...
CGGCAGTCTCGGCCGGGTACGCGTCGCCTTCGACGGTCAAGCTAATGCCGACCCCATCGCGCTGCGCGCCGGTGACATGAAGTTCGACGGCGAACTGGAGGCCGACGACGGCAAGGCGCTGGTGGCCATGCTCGGTCTCGACAAGTTGCTGGCGGTCGGCCCCGGTCCCGGCGCGTTGACGCTCAAGAGCAGCGGTCCGGCGAGCGGCCAATGGCGCATCGACGCCAAGTTGACCGCCGTCGGTCTCGAAGCCGGCGCCAGCGGCACCGCGGCGCCCTTCGCGGAAAACCCTGCCACGGCGTTGCGCGCCACGATCGCGCGCGCCGATGTGGCGCCGCTGCGCCGTAGCGGAAGCGCAGCGCTGCCGCTGACGTTTGCGGGCAATATTGCGCTCACCGCCAAGGACCTAACGCTGAGCGATATCGACGCCAGCTTCGCGGGTGCGGCCTTGCGCGGAAAACTCGCTTTGACGTTGCCGGCTCCACATCGCCTGCAAGGCGAGATCGACGCCGACAGCATAGACGCGACGGGCCTGATTGCGGCGGCAATCGGCATGCCCGCGGCGCCCGCCAGCAATGGCAGCGCGGCCTGGGGCTGGTCGAGCGAGCCGTTCGCCGGCGGTCTGTTCGGCGACTATGGCGGTCAGATCACGCTCAACGCGCGCCAAGTCGGCCTGTTTCCCTCGCTGACGGCGCGCGAGTTCCGCGGCAACTTGCGCTTCGGCAACAACGAGCTTGCCGTCGATGACATGGCCGGCGCCGTTGCCGGCGGCCGCTTTGCCGGCCAATTGTCATTCCGTTCGGGCGAAGACGGCGTGAAGGCGCGCGCCAAGATTTCGCTCACCGGCGCCGAGGCGGCGAGCCTGCTGCCGTCCGGCGCGCGGCCGCCGGTAAGCGGATCGCTCGGCCTTTCCGGCGACGTCGAAGGCGTTGGTTTAAGTCCGGCGGCGCTGATCGGCTCGCTGCAAGGCTCCGGAAAAATCGCGCTGGACGACGCGCAATTCGCCGGCCTCGATCCGCGCGCCTTCGATGCGGTCACCCGCGCGGTGGATCAGGGGCTGCCGATCGACGCGGTGCGCCTCTCCGACGTGGTGAGCAAGGCCTTGGAGGGCGGTCCGCTTGCGGTCAAACACGCCGACGGAAATATCGCCGTGGGCGCCGGGCAGATGCGGTTGAGCAAGGTCACTGCCGACGGCAAGGATGCCGCGCTGTCGCTTGCCGGCAATCTCGATCTCACCGATGGCTCGATCGACGCGCAGCTCATCCTCTCGGGACCGGGCGAGGCCGCCGGCGCGCGGCCGGATATCTTCGTGGCGTTGAACGGGCCTTTGGCGGCGCCGGCGCGCAGCATCGATGTGTCGGCGCTGACCGGATGGCTGACGCTGCGGGCGGTGGATAATCAGGCGAAGCAATTGCGCGAATTGGAGAATGCCCAGCGTCTGCGCGAAATCGAGAACGCGCGGCGGCAGCGTGAAATCGAGAATGCGAAGCCGCAAGCAAAGCCGCCGGCGCCGAAGAGCGAAGCGGCGCCCGCTTTGCCGCCGCCGCTCGACATTAGGCCGTTGCCGATGCCGCAGCGCAGCAGTCCGCCGGAGGCGTTAGTCGGCCCCCAGCACTGACGATGCGTGCGCGCCGCCACCCTGACGCGAGGGGCCGCCGGTGAGATGGTCACCGAGCTGTGCGCGGTAATGATCGAGAACGAACAGCCGTATCGCCGACGACAGATTGCCGCCGTGGCGCTCGGTGTCGATCGAAGCCACCAGATCGGACAGCGTGAGTTCGCGGCTGCCGGCGATTTCCTTCAGGCACTTCCAGAACGCATCTTCCAGACTGACGCTGGTCTTGTGACCCGCGATCACGATCGAGCGTTTGACAACCGGAGATTTCATCGGCCGTCTCCTTTGTCGATCCGGTGCAGATCGAGATCGCGGCTGGCTTTCGCTTGTTGCGCGGCATCGAGCTTGCGCCGGTGCTTGGACTGACCATGGGCGAGGCGGTTGGCGTCGGCGTGCTGATCGTCTTGCCGCCGCTTGGCGCGTTTGCGGGCGTTTCGAAGATTGACCATTTCAGCCATTCCGCCCCTCGATGGTAACTCGGTACGTCCACTCCCTGATCGCTATGCAAACCGTTGCATCGCCGCCAGAGTTGCCAGCGAAAGGTCCGCACTTTGGCTTCCGGCATGCGGTCGATAGGATCTGCCTATATGTTTGGCGAGACACCGATGGCAATTCAACACACGGTTAGTTGATCGTAAGAGATTCCGACTGTTTAATACTGAACATGTCGAGTAATAGTTGGGAATAAGTCATAATATATAATGATGTCGTGAATGTATATTTATAAACTACAAGAATTACTTCAGAAGCTCACGTAGCAAAGGCACCGCTAGCCTTCCTCCGTAAGCATAAGTCGGTACGCTATGGTACGGTGTCTGTGGTAGTTTAGTAACGGGATACGCACCGCGCGCACCGGCAATACATTGCGCTCCACGCATATAACTTAATGCGGACGGGTCATTTTTTCAGGGCGTACCAGGCGGTCGAACTCGGCCCCGCTGACAAAGCCGAGCCGCATCGCTTCTTCGCGCAAGGTAGTGCCATTGGCGTGCGCCGCCTTGGCGACCGCTGCTGCCTTGTCGTAGCCGATGCGGGGCGCGAGCGCCGTCACCAGCATCAGCGAGCGCTGCATCAATTCGCGGATGCGCGGCTCGTTGGCGCGGATGCCGGCCACGCAATTGTCGGTGAACGACGCCGCCGCGTCGCCGAGCAGGCGGATCGATTGCAGCATGCAATAGGCCAGCACGGGCTTGTAGACGTTGAGCTCGAAGTGGCCCTGGCTGCCGGCCACCGTGACGGTGGTCTGGTTGCCGAACACCTGGCAGCACACCATGGTCAGCGCTTCGCTCTGGGTCGGATTGACTTTGCCGGGCATGATTGACGATCCGGCCTCGTTGCTCGGCAAGATCAACTCGCCAAGTCCCGAACGCGGCCCGGAGCCGAGCAGACGGATATCGTTGGCGATCTTGAACAGCGCGGTGGCGGCGGCGTTGAGCGCGCCGTGCGCGAACACGTAGGCGTCGTGGCCGGCCATGTGCTCGAACTTGTTCGGCGCGCTAACGAACGGCAGCTTGGTCAGTTGTGCGATGCGCTTGGCAAAAGCCTTGGCGAATTGCGGTTTGGAATTCAAACCGGTTCCGACCGCGGTGCCGCCTTGCGCCAGCGGATACAACTCGCGCTGCGCCAGTTTCAGCCGCGCGATTGCCGATTTCACCTGGCTCGCATAGCCGGAAAATTCCTGACCCAAGGTGAGGGGCGTCGCGTCCATGGTGTGGGTGCGGCCAATTTTTACGATTTCTCCGAATTGTTTGGCTTTTCGATCGAGTGCGGCGTGCAGTCGCGCCAGCGCCGGCAGCAATTGGCGGTCGATTTCCATCGCCGCCGCAATGTGCATGGCGCTCGGGATCGAGTCGTTTGACGACTGGCTCATATTGACGTGATCGTTCGGATGTACCGGCATTTTCGCGCCGAGTTCGCCGCCGAGCGCGACATTGGCGGCGTTCGCGATCACCTCGTTGACGTTCATATTGGTCTGGGTGCCGGAGCCGGTCTGCCAGACTGACAGCGGAAAATTCGCGTCCAGTTTGCCGTCGGCGATGTCCTGCGCGACCGCGACGATCGCTTTGGCGCGCCTGGCATCGAGACTGCCGAGATCGCGATTGACTTCCGCGGCCGCGCGCTTGATCAGGCCGAGCGCATGCACGATTTCGATCGGCATGCGCTCGGTGCCGATGCGGAAATTATGCAGCGAGCGTTGGGTCTGCGCGCCCCACAGTCTGTCGGCGGGAATATCGAGCGGCCCGAAGGCGTCGATTTCGGTGCGGGATTTGCCGGGTCTTTTGGCCATGAACGAATGTACGCCGCTCGCCGGGCCAGCGAAAGGACGGCTTTGCCGCTTATTTTTTCTTGCGGAAGCGATCGAGCGGAACCACTTCGCCGCCGGTGCCGGTCGGCTTGTGGGGATTTGGCTCGGGCTCGGGCTTAACCTCGGCCGCCGCCGCTGCTGCCTGACGGGCCGGTGCCGAGACGGATGCGACCAAAGGCGGCGTCACGCTCTTTTTCTTGACCGGCGTATCCTCCGCATTGGCCGGCGATTGCCGTTCCTCGCCCTCGGTGACCTCCTCGAATTGCAGGCCGAACTGCACCGACGGATCGAAAAAGCCGCTGACCGCCTCAAACGGAATGCCGAGCTTTTCCGGAATGCCGCCGAACGACAGGCCGACCTCGAAGCCTTGCTCGTTCACGATCAGATCCCAGAACTGGTGTTGCAGGATGATGGTCATCTGCTCGGGATACTGCGCGCGCAGCCGCTCCGACATCCGCACGCCCTCGGCCTGGGTGTCGAACGAGATGTAGAAATGGTGGTCGCCCGGCAAGTCATTCTTCTTGGCCGCCTCGGTGAGCACGCTGCGCACCACCCCGCGCAGGGCGTGCTGGGTCAGGAGATCGTAGCGGAAATGGTCGGTCATGTTTCGCCGGAAATAGGACGGGAATCAGTTAGATGCTAGCGCGCCGGCACCGCCGGGCGCTATCCCCACGCAACCGCTTCGCACAAATGGTAATCGTTGAGTGAAAGTGGAGGCTTCTGTTGCCAGGTGCCTCCGAACCCCGCCTAACCGCTGCTAAGACGGCTAGGGCTTGTAGGCTTGGTTATTCAAACCGCTTACGCGGCCTGAGCAACCGGAGCATAGTTGTCATTTGCAACTACGATTTGGCCCGATAACGGCGGTACCATGCCGAGCAAAAGTTCGTCCTTTACGCCCTCGTCGATCCTATTTCGCCCCCGCCGAAGCCCAGCGTAGCCGGGCAAATCTGGACTTGGGTGGAGGCGCCGGGTACTGCCCCCGGGTCCGAAAGGTTTATTACGACGGCCATTTATCGCCATAGCCGGATTGCTCCGGCACCGATGAATATAGGCGCTAAAGGTTGACGAAAGAAGACCCAATCCGGCGTTTCATGTGAAACAATTCCTATCCGGGCCATGCGCCGGCGGCATGGCGCGGCGGCTATTCGGGCCGGCGCGCAAGAACGGCGCGGCGTGACGCCCGCTCAGGCCCAGAACCGCGAATGGTCGGGTCGGAGGTTTGGGTTATTCGCGCCGAACCCGATGTTCTTCTGCGCCATGTGCTCGGCGCAGAGCGAGAGCGGGGTTATCCCCGGGTGGCGGCAATTTCAAACTGTCATGCCCGGGCCTGACCCGGGCATCCATGATGACGGTCATCGAATGACAGCCTCACGTAAGTCTGTCGCCGACGGACGGCCTCATGGATTGCCGGGTCAAGCCCGGCAATGACGGCGGTGGGGCAGCGGGAAGAGGGAGCGCTAGCTGCTTAAGCTTGCGCCCTTCATCCCCGCTTTGGCGTTCTGAATCGCCTGCCAGATGCGATAGGGGGTGGCCGGCATTTCCAAATTGAGAATGCCGTAAGGCTTGAGCGCGTCGGCGAGCGCGCTCACGATCGCGGCCGGCGCGCCGGTGGTGCCGCCTTCGCCGCCGGCCTTGATGCCGAGCGGATTGGTCGGCGACAGCACCTCGACGATCTCGGTCCGAAACGACGGCAGCAGATGGGCGCGAGGCATGCCGTAGTCCATCAGGGAACCGGTGAGCGGCTGGCCGGAATCGTCGACCACGAATTGCTCCCACAGCGCCTGGCCGATGCCCTGCACGATGGCGCCGTGGGTCTGGCCGTCGACGATGAGCGGATTGATGCAGCGGCCGACGTCGTCGACGCAGGCGTAGCGGGTGAGGGCGAGGTTGCCGGTGTCGGGATCGATTTCGATCTCGCAGACCGCGCAGCCGTTCGGGAACACCGGATCGTGCATTTCATTGTCGGTGACGATAGCGAGGCCCCTGGCGAGATCGTCGGGCAGGGCGTGCTTGGTCATCTCCTGCGCCAGCTCGAGGAAATCGAAGCTGCGGTTGGTTTCGCGCGCGGCAAAGCGGCCTTCGTTGAAGTCGATGCGGTCGGGCGTGGTGCCAAGAATGTGCGCGGCGACGCGCTTGCCGTTGCCGATGAGCGTGGTGGCGGCGAGCGAGAACACGGTGGCGGCATGGCGCATGGAACGGCCGGAATGCGAGCCGCCGCCGGCGCGCACCACGTCGGTGTCGCCCATGATGATGCTGATGCTTTCGACCGGCACGTGCAGCAGGTCCGAGACCACTTGCGCGAAGCTGGTCTCGTGGCCTTGGCCGGCCGGCTGGGTGCCGATGATGACGTCGACGCGGCCTTCCGGCTTGATGGTGATGCGGGCCTGCTCCTTGGGCGCGCCGATCGAGGACTCGACGTAGTTGGCCAGCCCAAGGCCGAGCAGCTTGCCGCGCTTCTTGGCCTCGCGCCGCCGCGCCGTGAAACCGTCCCAGTCGGCAATGCGCATGGCGAGGTCCATGTTTTCCTCGTAGCGGCCGCTGTCGTAGGTCATGCCGACGGCGTTGCGGTAGGGCATGGATTTGGGCCGCACCAGATTGCGGCGGCGCAGGCTGACGCGGTCGATGCCGAGTTTGGCCGCGGCGATATCGATCAGGCGTTCGATGGCGAAGGTCACTTCCGGGCGGCCGGAGCTGCGATAGGCCTGCGTCGGAATGGTGTTGGTGAACACCGACACCGCGCGCAGTGAGGCCACGGGAATAACGTAGTTGCCAGTGATCAGGCCGGCGCCCTTGCTGAGCGGGGAGAGCGACACGCAGCGCGCGCCGGCATTGCTGATATTGGTGGCGCGCAGCGCCAGGAAGCGGCCTTTGGCGTCGAGCGCTAATTCGAGCTTGGTGACCAGATCGCGGCCCTGGTAGTCGCTGATGAAGCACTCCGAGCGCGAGGCGGTGAACTTGACCGGGCGGCCGAGCTTGCGCGAGGCCCACAGCACCAGGCCGTATTCCGGATAGACCCGGTTGCGGGTGCCGAAATTGCCGCCGACGTCGAACGACAGCACGCGCAGCGTGTCGGGCTCGATGCCGAGCACGCCGGCGAGTTCGCGCTTCTGGCGCACCGCGCCGCCGCTGCCGGCGTGCAGCGTGTAGCGGGCGCTTGCCGCGTCGTAATTGGCGACGCAGGCGCGCGGCTCCATCGGCACGCCGGTAACGCGGCCGATGTTGAAATCCATCGCCACGACGTTCGCCGCTTGCGCGAAAGCGCGCTCGGTTCCCACGGCGTCGCCGAAACGGGTATCGACCAAAATATTATTCGGCACTTCGTCCCAGACCGTGGCGGCGCCGGCCGCCATGGCGTCTTCGGAATGCAGCACGAAGGGCAGTTCGTCGTAGACGACTTCGAGCGCTTCGGCGGCATCGAGCGCCTGCGCGCGCGTTTCCGCCACCACCATGGCGACTGCTTCGCCGACATGGCGCGCCTTGTCGGCGGGCAGCAGCAGATGCGGGCCGATGAAGACCTCGCCGCCACCGGGAGCGGCGAGCTTCATGTCGTCGCGGGTCTTCGGCAGCGGATCGTGCTGGATGGCGCCCAAGCCGTCGGCGGCGCAATCGGCGCCGGTGAACACGCCGAGCACGCCGGGCATCGGCAGCACGCGCGTTTTGTCGATCGACACGATGCGCGCGTGCGCATGCGGCGAGCGCACCATCGCCGCGTAAGTCTGACCGGGAAAGCTGAAATCGTCGGTGTAGCGGCCCTTGCCGACGAGCAGCCGCGCGTCTTCATGGCGCGGCATCGGCTGGCCGATGAAGCGGAAGCCGGTCTCCGGTTTAATCATTGCCCGGCACCGGGCACGTTACGAATGCACATTATTCCTTGCACACCTTATTCCTTGAAGACCTTGGCGACGCGTTCGACGATATCTTCCGGTCAGGGTTTGGCGGGGCTTTCCGCTTTTTTCGCCGCGTCCATGGACTTGATGACGCGCGCCCAGCGCTCGGTTTCGCTCTTGATGAGGCGGGCGAAATCCTCCGGGCTGCCGCCGGTGGCATTGAGGCCCTGGCTTTGCAATTCGTGCAGTAGCTGCGGGTCCTTCAGCGCCGCATTGGTTGCTCCGGAGACTTTGTCGGTCACCGGCTTGGGCAGGCCGGCCGGGCCGAGGATGCCGAACCAGAGGCCGGCGGCGTAGCCCGGCAGCGCGTCTTCGCCAATCGTCGGCAGGTCGGGCGCGACGCTCGATCGCTTGGCTTCGGTGGTGGCCAGCGCCTTGACGCGGCCGTCCTTGATGAGCCCGAGCACGGTCGGCGCCGGCGCGAACATCACCTGGATGCGGCCGGCGATCAGATCGACCGCGGTCTGCCCGCTGCCGGGATAGAGCACGCCGGTCATTTTGACGCCGGCCATCTGCTTGAACAATTCGGTAGCAAGATGCGGCCCGCTGCCGATGCCGGATGCGCCGTAGAGCAATTCGTCCGGCTTTTTCTTGGCGAGCGCGATCAGGCCCTTCACGTCGCTGACGCCGAGTTTGGGGTTTACCACGAGTATGTTGGGGATCGAGCCGACCAACGCGATCGGCGTCATGTCCTTTTCGACATTGGGCGCCTTGCCCGCCAGCAGCGTCATGTTGATGGTGGTGGCGATGGTCGCGAACATCAGCGTGTAGCCGTCCTTGGCGCTGCGCGCGACGTAGTCGGTCGCGACCATGCTGCTGGCGCCCGGCTTGTCTTCCACGATCACGCTTTGCTTGAGCTCGTCGCTGAGCTTGTGCGCAACGATGCGGGCGATCACGTCGCCGCTCGACCCGGCGGCGAAGCCGACGATGAGGCGAACCGGGCGCGAGGGATAATCGTCGGCGCGGGCGGGTTGCGCGAGCATGGCGAAAGCGGCGAGGAGGACGGCAAGCGGACGGATCATGCGTAGCTTTCAGGATTTTTTCTTGGGGGTTTCGACACCGCGCACCGGCGTTTCCGGTATCAACCCGGCGCGCCGGCGCTCGATGGTCTCGCTTCCGCTCTCGGCCCAGCGGCCTTCGACCGCGCGCCGAGCGTAGACGTCGTATTGGTCGTCCCAATCGCCGAGCGAATAGCCATGCCACGGCGGCTGCGGCGTGATCGGCGGCAAGTTAAGCTCTTTCCAGAGTGTGAGCGCGCGCTCCATGAATTCCTGCTTCGGCAGCGCCAGCGGCGGCATGTCGCTCTTGAGCGTGGCGTCGATCAGGATGGTGGAATCCTCGCGTTTGCCGGATTTCGGGCCGTGTCCGGCCGAGCGGTAAGGCATGATCGTGATGTCGATGCCGGGGTCGGAGCGGTAGGCCAGCGACCAGAAGATGGCGTCGGCATTGGCGGGATCGATATCCTCGCTCACCGCGATGCAGATCTTGCCGCAGTCGGCGCGTAGCGAGGACGCACCTTGCAGGCCGCGCCACACTTCCGTGCGCGCCGTGCCGCGCGCGAATTGCAGGAAGATGACCTTGCGCAAATTGGTGAACGGTTCGTGCATCGCCACCCGCTTGATGCCGCGCACGCCCAGCTGATCGCGCAGATGCGACAGGAACATCGGCTCGAAGGCGACTTTTTTCATCACGCTCGATTCGCTCGGCGTGACCTGGCTGATAATGGAGACGAACACCGGCTTACGCTTGTGGGTGATCGCGGTCACGCGCATCGACATGTTGAAGTCTTCGAGCGCGACGTGGCCGTGGCTCTCGCCGAACGGACCTTCCGGCTCGAGCCGTTCGGTATCGATCAGGCCTTCGATCACGATCTCGGCGTCGGCCGGCACGTAAAGGTCGACGGTCGCCGCCTTGGCGATGCGGATGGCCGAGCCGGCCAGCCCGCCGGCTACCGCCATCTCGTCGACGTCGATCGGCAGTTTTTGCGGGCCGGTGAACAGCACGACCGGCGCGCAGCCGATGACGATGGCGCAGGGCATCGGCTCCTTGCGCTTCCGATATTTGCGCCAGTGCAGATAGCCGCCGGCGCCGCCGGGGCGCGACGACATGCGCACGCCGAGGCGGTCCTGCGCTTTCAGCGCCGCGCGATAGGTGCCCATATTCTGCACGCCGGTCTCGGGATCGCGCGTGATGCAGAGCGTCGCGGTGAGATAGGGCGCGGAGTCGAAACCGGGCGTCGAGATCGGAACGGGCAGGCGGGCGAGACCCTCGCCGGGTTTCAGCAAGTCGCCGCCTTTGTTGACGACCTCCTGGCAGGCGGGCGAGGCGACGACGGCCGGCGCGATCGGATGCGCGACCGCATGCGTCCAGGCTTGGCCGATTTCCTCGACCGGCTTGCCCATGCCGACCGCGTAGATTTCCGGCGAAGCGGCAAGCGCGCCGACCGCGACCGGAATGTCGTAGCGCCGCCCGGCGCCGTCGACCACGTTGCTGAATAGAAAGGCGCGGCGCTGATCCTCGGCCAGCCCGCCCTGGAATTGCCAGCGCACCAGCGGGTGCAGCTCGCTGTCCTTGTCGATGGCGTGATCGATGCGGGTGACGAGGCCGCGCGCTTCGAGGCGGCGCAGATGTTCCTGGAAATCGAGCGGCGGACCGCCGGCCATCGCCGGACCGGGCCGTGGTGACTTGTTCGCCTTGTCGAACATCGGCTGCGTCTCTTTGAAACGGAGCGCCTTCTTACAACAGGCGGGCGTCGTAATCCATCGCCCGCCGTGTGGCGTCGCGGCGACGGCCAAGCGGGGAGAGACGCGCGCGTTCAGGCGCTCTTTAAAAGTCTGCCGATCAGCTTTCGGTAGTGCGCCATGCGTCCGCGCGCCAGTCGAACGACGGCCTTCTGCCAACCTGCCGGCGGTTCTCGAAAAGCATTTGCCGTTCGTTTCAGGCGTGCCTGCCGGACGGAGGCCACGGACACCTTCAAGGCTTTGGCCAAATCCGCGTGGTCAATACGATCAAACAGGCCGTCGGTCGCTTGCTTGAAATTCATGTATGCACCCAAATTGACATTGGCGGCGAGATGTCACCATGTACCGCGCACCCGCTCGCGCAGCCTGGAGTGGGCAAGCGCCGCATCTACCCAGCGAATTGCCGATGGCCGGTTAACCGCTGGGCCAGGTTCCGTATGGCAGTTTTTGGACGGTCGGGCCTTGCGGCAAATCAAATCGAGCGGCAATAGGGTAAGTCTCGCAAGAAATCCGGCATCAGCCCGCACACCGTGACGTTCGGCAGAAACAAGACCAGCATTTCACTTGAAGACGCTTTCTGGATCGGTCTACGCAAAATCGCCCGCCGCAAGCAAACCACGGCGTCAAAACTCGTGCTGCAGATTGCGCGCAAAAAACATCGGGGCAACCTGTCCTCCGCCGTGCGGGTGTTCGTGCTCGATCAGCTTCACGTGCAGGCGTCGGCCGAAAATCTAAGCGAAAGTGAAAATTGCGGCTGTTCAACGGCTGCTTTGCGCGGCTAGACCAGCAGTTCGATGCGGGCGCGCAAGCCGCCGCCGGGCCGGTTGGCCAGCGTGAGTTCGCCGCCATGCGCCTGCACGATAGCTTGCGCGATCGCTAAGCCCAGCCCGGTGCCGCCGGTGTCGCGGCTGCGCGAATCCTCGACCCGGTAGAACGGCTGGAACACCTTGGCGAGCTCCGCCTCCGGAATGCCCGGGCCGTCGTCGTCGATGTTGATCGCGATCGTTTTGCCCATGGTGGCAATCGCGACTTGCGCGCGCTTGCCGTATTTCACCGCGTTGTCGAGCAGATTGGTGAGCGCGCGCTTCAACGCGATCGGCTGGCATTCATAGCTCAGCGGGGAAGCCGGCGTCATGGTCACGGGCAAGCCGGCGTCGGCCATGTCGTCCACCACGCTGGCGAGCAGTGCGGCGACGTCGACGCGCCGGCGCGGCTCGGCGCGCACTTCGTCGCGGGCGAAAGCCAAAGTCGAGCCGATCATCTCGTTCATCTCGCCGATGGTGGCGAGCATCTTGTCGCGCTCGCCGGCGTCGGCGACCTCCTCGGTGCGAAGCCTGAGCAGCGTCAATGGCGTGCGCAGATCGTGCGACAGGGCCGCTAGCATCTGGGTGCGGCTCTCGATCAGCCGGCGCAGCCGCTCCTGCATGCGGTTGAAGGCGCGCGCGGCATTCTGCATTTCGACCGTGCCGGCCACGGCCAGCGGTTCGGCGGTGACGTCGCGGCCGAGACGATCAGCGGCGGCCGACAGCATTCCGAGCGGCGCGGTGACGCGGCGCACCGCCCAGACCGAGACAGCGAGTACAATCAGCCCCATCAAGGCCATCGAGATGATGAATTGCCACGACACCGACGGCGCGCCCTGCGGCAGCGCGGTAGCGAACGACAGCCATTGGCCGTCGGCGAGCTTGACCGCGACCTGCAGGCCGCGCCAGGCGCCGAAGCCGCCGAAGCCCGGTCCCATCATGCCGTGCATCATCCCGCCCATGCCGCCCGGTTCGCCCATCGGCCCCGGGAATGGCCGGCGATCGAATGGCGGCCCGAAAGGCGCGCCGGACGGCCGGTCTGCCAAGACCGCAGCCCGCACCTGGCGGTCGGGCAGCGCGGGAAGCTGCTGGCGCACATAATCCTCGACCGCCGCGGCGGCGCCTTCGGCGTCGGCCGGCGGCAAAGCCGGCGCCTCACCCGAGAGCGCGACGCGGAAGGTGGGGTCGCTCAGCGCCGCCACGATGCGCGCGCGCCAGTCGGCCGGGGCTTCTTCGACCAGGCGCGACAAATTGGCGACGCGCTGCGCCGCCGCGTATCCGCTGACCGCGCGCACCGCCTGCTCGCGCGCGCCGGCATAGATCCAGGCGCCAATCGCATGCGAGATCACCAGCCCGACCAGCAGGATCAGCAGCGTCTGGCCGAACAAGCTTTTTGGGAAAAAGCGGCTCATTCCCGGCTCACGTCGGGCGTGAAGATATAGCCGCCGCCCCACACGGTCTTGATAATCGCCGGCTCGGCGGGGTCGCGCTCGACCTTCTTGCGCAGGCGGCTCACCTGCGTGTCCATGCTGCGGTCGAAAGTGTTGGCGGCGCGGTGGCGCGCCAGATCGAGCAACTGGTCGCGGCTCAAGGTGCGCTGTGGATGCTCGACCAGCGCCAGCAGCAGATCGAATTCGCCGGTGCTCAGCGGCACCGCGACGCCATCCGACCCGAGCAATTCGCGTTTGTCGACGTCGAAGGTCCAGCGTTCGAACCGGTAGCGCTTGGGCTTGTCTTGACCGGCGGCAGGCGCGCGCGCGCGATTGCGCCGCAGCACAGCGCGAATGCGCGCAACCAGCTCGCGGCTGCCGAACGGCTTGGGCACATAATCGTCGGCGCCCATTTCCAGCCCGATCACGCGATCGACTTCGTCGCCTTTGGCGGTGAGCATGATGATCGGAATATCGCTGTCGGCGCGCAGCGAACGGCAGAGCGACAGCCCGTCCTCGCCCGGCAGCATCAAGTCGAGCAAGATCAGGTCGACGCGCGCATCGGCCATGAGTTTGCGCATAGCCTTGCCGTCGCCGGCGGTGCTGACGCGAAAGCCCTCCTTGGCCAGCGCGCGCGATACTAGGTCGCGCATCTCGCGATGGTCGTCGACGATCAGGATGTGCGGACCATCGTTCATGGGCTTGAATTTAGTTCGGGCCGGGCCGTTTAGGGCAAAAAGATTGTAACGATATCTGCCGGATAGCGGCTCTGACACACTTTGTCACCGAATCGCCCCCTCGCGACAAACTTGAGTGACACGCCACGCTGCTGATGACCGGCAGCGACGGCGATACCGTTGCAAGCAACAGGAGCAATCCAATGAAATCGCGAAATGTCTTCATCGCCCTCGGCGTTGCGGCGGCACTGGCGGCGGGTGCTTACGGCTATACCGCCCTCGCGCAAGGCGGCCCCGGCTACGGCCCCGGTATGATGGGCGGTGGTTTCGGGCCCGGCATGATGGGCGGCAACGGTCCCGGCTTTCACATGCGCGGCTTTGGCGGCGGACAAGGAGCGGGTCCGTGGAATTGCCCGGCCTTCGGGCAAAACGAGCAGTCCGGACCCGCCGGGGCGCAAGGCCAAGTCCCAGGGCAAGGCTATGGCCCCGGCTATCGTATGCGCGGTTGGGGCGGCGGTTATGGCCCCGGCATGATGCAGGGAAATGGCCCCGGTTACGGCCGCGGCCCGGCGGCGCAAGCCGATCAGACCGCCAACCAAAATCTCAATCTCACCACCGACCAGGTGAAGACCCGCATGGAGGGCTGGCTCAATTGGCGCGGCAATCCGCGGCTCAAAGTCGGCGATGTGAAAGAGAAGGATGCCGACACGATCACGGCCGACATCGTGACCAAGGACAATTCCCTGGTGCAGCGCTTCATCATCAATCGCCACACCGGCGCCTACACGCAAGACAATAGCTGAGCGTCTCGCAGCCGACGTGACCTAACAGTGACCCGATGCCCGCGCGGCCGATTGCCGTCGCGGGCATTGTCGCGTCAGCGCGCCGTCATACCACAGGCGAAGGCGGCACCCGGCTTGAGGCCGAGCTTGTTGAAGATCATGGCGGCCGGGCAGAAGCCGGTAAAAGCGGCTTGCAGCATGTTGGCCCCGACAAAGGCCGCGAGCAGCAGCCAATAGGGGCTGACCAGCCAACCCAGCAGGAGGCTCGCCAGCACCATGGTGCCGGCAAGGGCGAATACGGCGCGATCGACGTTCACGGCAAATCTCCGATCAATGGGCCTGACTGACATATCCGGCTGTGCCCGGCCTCGGCGACGCTGCCTGTTGACTATATATGCGATAATTCGTATATACGCAACTATGAAAATACAAGCCAATGAAATGCTGGCGGCGGCAGACGAGGCGAGCACCCTGCTCAAGGCGCTGTCCAATCGCCACCGCCTGATCCTGTTCTGCCAGCTGACCGAGAAAGAGCGCTCGGTCGGCGAGTTGGCGGCGCTGTTGAAAATCCGCGATTCGACCGTGTCGCAACATCTAGCCTTGCTGCGCAAGGACGGGCTGGTGACGGCGCGGCGCGACGGGCAGACCATCTGGTATTCGATCGGCAGCCCGCAGGCGCGCGAACTCGTGCGCACGCTGTACCGGGTCTATTGCGGGACCACCTCCGGCGGCGGCCCGCAAGCGCGCCGCAAGGGGCGGCCGGCGGGCCGCCGGAATCCTGCGTCACATCAATGACCGCGCGGCGTTCGCGCCGCACGATGAACACTGAATTGTACGACAGAGGTAAAATAATAATGCGTGCCGGATTTGCCATGGCGGCTGCGCTTGCGCTGTTGGCGCAAGCGGCGATTGCGCAAGAGACCTTCACCGTCGCGCCGAAATCGGTGGCCGACGAAAAGGCGGTCTTTGCCACCGTCGAAAGCGCCAACGTGGTGCTGGCGCGCGCGCGCATCGGCGGCACGGTAGTCGAGCTTGCCGTCAAGGAAGGCGATAGCGTCAAGCAGGGGCAGGTGGTCGCGACCATCGGCGACGAGAAGCTCGCGCTGCAGATGAAGTCGCTCGATGCGCAGATTTCCGGGCTGGCAGACCAGGTCGCCCAGGCGCAGAACGATCTCACTCGCGCCGAGGATTTGTTCTCGCGCGGCACCGTTCCGAAGACGACGCTCGATCAGGCCCGTACCGCCTTCAACGTCGCATCCAACGCGCTGAAGGCACGCACCGCCGAACGCTCGGTCATCCAGCAGCAGGTCACCGAAGGCAAGGTGCTGGCGCCGGCCTCCGGCCGCGTTTTGAGAGTGCCGGTGACCACCGGCACCGTCATCCTGCCGGGCGAAACCGTCGCCACGGTGGCGGAGCAGAATTTCATCCTGCGGCTGCGCGTGCCGGAACGGCATGCGCGCTTTCTCAAGGCGGGCGATTCCGTCCGCATCGACGGCGAGGAACTCGGCAAGGAGCTTCGCAAGAGCGGCGTCCAATTCGGCACCATCCGCCTGGTCTATCCGCAGATCGAGGACGGCCGGGTGATCGCCGACGCGGCGGTCGCGGGGCTCGGCGATTATTTTGTCGGCGAACGCATCCGCGTATGGGTCTCGGCCGGCGAGCGCGACAGTATCATCGTGCCGGGCGCGTTCATCGTCACCCGTTTCGGTATCGATTATGCGCGCGTCCGCAAGGACGACAAGAGCGTGATCGACGTGCCGGTGCAGCGCGGCCGCGAACTGCCGCGTCCGGACATGCCGGATGCGCTGGAAATCCTCTCCGGGCTTAAGAGCGGCGACGTATTGGTGCGGCCGTGAATCTCGGACTGTCGGGACGCCTCACCCAGGCCACGATCCGCTCGCCGCTGACGCCGCTGTTCCTGCTGGCGGCGCTCGCGGTCGGGTTGATCGCGCTAACCACCATTGCGCGCGAGGAGGAGCCGCAGATCAGCGTTCCGATGGTCGACATTCGGGTGAATGCCGACGGTCTCAAGGCGCCGGACGCGGTCGAGCTGGTGACCAAGCCGCTCGAAGCCATCATCAAGGGCATCGACGGCGTCGAGCACGTCTACAGCCAGACGGTCGACGACCGCGTCCTGGTGACGGCGCGTTTTCTGGTCGGCACCAAGTCCGACGACGCCATCCTGCGCGTGCACGAGAAGATCCGCGCCAACATCGATCGTATCCCGGTCGGCATTCCGGAGCCGCTGATCGTCGGCCGCGGCATCAACGACGTCGCCGTCGTGGTGCTGACGCTGTCGCCCAAGCCGGACGCGGCGGCGCGCTGGACCGACAAGGATTTGTATGAACTCAGCGACCAGCTGCGCTCCGAACTGGTGAAAACCGACAATGTCGGGCTGACTTATATTTCCGGCGGCAACCCGGAGCAGATCCGTGTCGAGCCCGACCCGGAAAAGCTCGCGCTGTTCGGCGTTCCGCTCCAGCAACTGGTCGCCAAAGTGCGCGACGCCAACCGCTCGTTCCAGGCCGGTTCGGTGCGCGACAACGGCATCATGCGCGATATCGCGGCCGGGCAGACGCTCGCCGGCATTCCGGATATCGGCCTGTTGCTGATCGCCACGCGCGACAACCGTCCGGTCTATGTGCGCGACGTGGCCTCGGTCGTGATCGGGCCGAGCCCGCAAGAGCACCGCGTATGGATGGATACGCCGGAGAAGGGCGGCCATTGGGACCGCGTGCCGGCGGTCAGCGTCGCCTTCGCCAAGCGCGCCGGCGCCAACGCCGTCGTGGTGGCCGAGCAATTGCTGGCGCGCCTGCACAGCGTCGAGGGCCGGCTGATCCCGGCCGACGTCAACGTGACGGTGACGCGTGACTATGGCGAGACCGCCAACGACAAGGCGAACGAACTGCTGTTCCACCTCGGCCTGGCGACCGTGTCGATCGTCGTGCTGATCGCCTTCGCGATCGGCTGGCGCGAGGCGCTGGTGACCCTGGTCGTCATCCCGACCACCATTCTGCTCACGCTGTTCGCCGCGAAAGTGATGGGCTACACCATCAACCGCGTCAGCCTGTTCGCGCTCATCTTCTCCATCGGCATCCTGGTCGACGACGCCATTGTGGTGATCGAGAACATCGCCCGCCATTGGGCGATGAAGGACGGCCGTTCGCACCTGCAGGGATCGATCGAGGCGGTGGCGGAAGTCGGCAATCCGACTGTGGTCGCCACGCTGACCGTGGTGGTGGCGCTGCTGCCGATGCTGTTCGTCTCCGGGATGATGGGGCCCTATATGGCGCCGATTCCGGCCAATGCGTCGGCGGCGATGGTGTTCTCGTTCGTCGTGGCCATGGTGATCGCGCCCTGGCTGATGCTGCGCCTGCATCCGGAAGGAAAACCGGTGCACGAGCACGAGGCCGCGCATGGCGAGGGCCTGCTCGGCCGCCTTTACCGCCGCTTCGCCACGCCGGTCGTGCGCTCGCGCCGTTCGGCCTGGATATTCCTGGGCGCGGTCGGGGTGGCGACCGTGCTGGTGTGCGTCTTGTTTGTGACGCGCAGCGTCACGGTCAAGCTGCTGCCGTTCGACAACAAGTCGGAATTGGCCGTGGTGATAGATCTGCCCGAGGGCGCCACGCTCGAGGACACCGAACGCACCTTGTTTTCGATCGCCGGCGCAGCTCGGCAGCTGCCGGAAATCCGCTCGATCGAGACCTATGCCGGCACGCCGGCGCCGTTCAATTTCAACGGACTGGTGCGGCATTATTACTTTCGCGAATCGCCCGAGCTGGGCGAGCTGCATCTCAATTTGGCGCCGCGCGACGACCGCGACCGCTCGAGCCACGCCATCGCGCTCGATCTGCGCGCTCGCCTGAAAAAGGTGGTCTTGCCGCAAGGCACGGTCGCCCGCGTGGTCGAAGTGCCGCCGGGGCCGCCGGTGCTGGCGACGCTGCTGGCGGAAGTCTACGGCCCCAATTCGACCAGCCGCCGCGCGGTGGCGCATGAGTTAAAGAAGATCTTCGCGTCCGTGCCCTACGTCGTCGATATCGACGATTCGATCGCCCAGCCGCGGCCGCGCCTGCGCATCTCGATCGACCAGGACCGGCTCGAATTCTTCGGCGTCGAGCAGCGCGATGTCTACGACACCATCGCGGCGCTGTTCGGCGGCACCACGGTGGGCTATTCGCACCGCGGCGAAGGCCGCAACCCGATCGAAATCGTGGTGCGGCTGCCGAAACGCGATCTGTCGTGGAGCGAACTGCTGGCTTCGACGCCGGTGCCCGCCAACAGCGTGCCCGGCAATAAGACCGTGGTCGAACTCGGCGACGTGGTACGCGTGAGCCAGGAAGTCGGCTCGCCGACTATCTTCCGCCGCGACGGGCGGTTCGCCGACATGGTGATGGCGGAACTGGCGGGCGCCTACGAGGCGCCGATCTACGGCATTCTTGACGTCGACAAGAAAATCGAGGTGCACGATTGGGGCGCGCTCGGCACACCGGCCATCCGCTTCCACGGCCAGCCGGACGACGAGAGCAAGCCGGCGATCCTGTGGGACGGCGAGTGGGAGATCACCTATGTCACCTTCCGCGACATGGGCGCCGCCTTCATGGTGGCGATCGTCGGTATCTATATCCTGGTGGTCGCGCAATTCGGCAGCTTCAAGCTGCCGCTGGTCGTGCTGACGCCGATCCCGCTGACCTTGATCGGTATCGTGATCGGGCATCTGCTGTTCGGCGCGCCGTTCACCGCCACCTCGATGATCGGGTTCATCGCGCTCGCCGGCATCATCGTGCGCAATTCGATTCTGCTGGTCGATTTCATCCGCCACGGCGCCGGGCAGGGCAAAACCTTGCGCGAGGTGTTGCTGGAAGCCGGCGCGGTCCGCTTCAAGCCTATCCTTTTGACCGCGCTCGCCGCCATGATCGGCGCCGCGACGATTCTCGTCGACCCGATTTTCCAGGGCCTAGCGATCTCGCTGCTGTTCGGCCTGGCGTCGTCGACCTTGCTCACCGTCCTGGTGATCCCGGCAATCTACGTCGTGCTGCGCGACGCCGACCGGGTGCTGGATAGCGGCAAGTAGTAGCCCGATCTTCCGAGCCAGCCGAAACTCATTCGCCGCAATCCCGCTATGCCTTCTCGATAACTGCGCCGTCTGCTATCGTCCGCGCGTTCCAGATCTCATTCGGGGAACGCCGGATGAATCGATGGGATATTCAGGAGGGCGATAATGCGAAATGCGCAAACGAGCGTTCTTAGGCGGGCCGTTGCGACGACGTCGGCGTTACTGCTCGCCGGTGCGGTGATCGTGATCACGGCCGGGCAATCGATGGCGACCCCGGCGATCGCGGCGAAGGAAAAGAAGGCCTGTGCGGCATGCCACACGGCACCGCCGACATTGAATGACGCCGGCAAGAAGTACAAGGCAAGCCACTAACCGATCGCCGTCCGCTGGAAGATGGCGGCGATGTCGGTCCGAATGGACGGGGCGCCGGAATTGGCCGGCGCCTAAAATGCGGGCGGCGCCGCTTTCCTTGTGCCGCCAAATTTCGAAAATTGAATCTCCGATAAGCTTTATTTAGCGATGAATGCGGCCCGCGCAGGCCGAAACCGCCGTTTGATACGTATCAAAGACCGTCTCGGGCGAAACGGCTAAGCTATTTTTGGGGGTTTTTGGGCGCGCAAACGCCCCCCGGCCGGTTTGACGGCGATCCATCGACATCAAAAAACATGCCTCCCTTTCCGGCGCCGAATGGGACGCCACGGTCGTCATGCAACTGCAGCCGCGTACCCTCAAGTTCAAGGTCGTGCTTTACCTGACGATTGCGCTGTCGGCGGCAATGCTTTTGTTCACCGGCGCGGTCGCCTGGTTCTTGTACCACGAGGTCCTCGGCGCGGTGTCCGATCAAGTCATCCAGGTTGCCGAAGTGATCTCCAAGAGCACGCGCTTCGCGATGCTGCAGAACCAGCCGGCCTACGTCGATCGCATCATCCACGACGTCGCCAATCAGGAGAGAATCCACCGCGTCCGGATCCTGAGCAAAGAGGGCCGCATTACCCATTCGACCTACGCGCCGGAAATCGGCCAGACCGTCGACCGCAAAGCCGAGGGCTGCTCGCGTTGCCACCAGAGCGAACGGCCGCTCGAGCAAGTGCCGAAGAACGAGCGCACCTGGACCTTCGTGGGTCCGAACGGCGAGTCGCTGCTCGGCTCCATGGAAGTCATCCACAACGAGCCGTCCTGTTACAATGCCGCCTGCCATCAGCACTCGAAGGAAACTTCGGTGCTCGGCGTTATCGACATTGTCTATTCGCTCGGCGAAATCGACCGCAAATTGAGCACCAGCACGCTCGGCATCGCCGGCTTTTCGCTCGGCTTCATCGCCTTCGCGGCGTTGCTGGTCGGCTTTTTCGTGCACCGCCTGGTCTATGTGCCGCTGCGCGATCTCGAAGGCGGGGCGCAACGGCTCTCCAGCGGCAATCTCGATCAGCCGATCCCGGTGCGCAGCGTCGACGAATTCGGAAAGCTCGCCGCCTCGTTCAATACGATGACCGGCGCTTTGCGCAATTCGCGCGCCGAGCTGCAGAATTGGGGGCATACGCTCGAGCAGAAAGTCGACGAGCGCACGCAGGAGCTGCGCCGCGCGCAAGCCGAGACGATGCGCGGCGAGAAGCTTGCCTCGGTCGGCCTGCTGGCCTCCGGCGTCGCCCATGAATTGAACAACCCGCTCACCGGCATCCTGACCTTTTCGCACCTCGTGCGGCGGAATATGCCGGACAAGAGCACGGATGCGGAGGACATGGACCTGGTCATCCGCGAAACCAAGCGCTGCGCCGCGATCATCAAGCGGCTGCTCGATTTCGCCCGCGAGAAGCAGCCGGAAAAGAAATTCACCGATCTCAATCAGGTCATCGGCGATACGGTACGGATCGTCGAGCAGCCGGCGCACCTGCGGGATATCGAGATCAGCTTGGACCTCGACCGTACGCTGCCGCCGATCTGGATCGACGCTGACCAGATCAAGCAGGTGGTCATGAACATCCTGGTCAATGCCCAGCACGCGGTGGAGGAGAAGGGGACCATTACCGTGAGCACCCGCCGCGCGCAGGATCCGCGCGGCCCGGCCATCGAGTCCAAGCCGATGGTGGCGATATCGATCGTGGATACCGGCTGCGGCATTCCGGAAGCGAACCTGCGCCGGATATTCGATCCGTTTTTCACCTCCAAGGACGTTGGGGAGGGCACCGGCTTGGGGCTTTCCGTCAGCCATGGCATTGTCGAGGCCCACGGCGGCCTTATCGAGGTGCAAAGCAAAGTCGGCGAGGGATCGACGTTCACCGTCTTTCTGCCGCTGACGCCGCCAGCGGCCGGCCCTAAGAGCAAGGCCAGCGGGAGCGTTGCATGAGCGCGCGAATTCTCATCGTCGACGACGAGGAGATCGTCATCAAAAGCTGCTTGCGGATTCTCGCCGGCGACGAGTTCCAGGTCGAGTCCGTGCAGGACGGCCGCGAGGCGCTTAAGAAAATCGAGGAAAATCCCTACGACGTGGTGATCCTCGACATCATGATGCCCAACATCGACGGGCTCGAAGTGTTGCGCCGGGTCAAGGAGACGCATCCCAACGTCGACGTCATCATGATCACGGGCCTGTCGCAGGTCGACACCGCGGTGCAGGCCATGAAGCTCGGCGCCTTCGATTATATCTCCAAGCCGTTCGAACCGGACGAACTCAAACTGGTGGTGTACCGCGCGCTGGAGCGGCGGCGGCTGCTGCAGGAGAATTTCACCCTTCGCAGCGAGGTGTCGTCGAAATACCGTTTCGAGAACATCATCGGGTTGAGCCCGCAGATGCAGGCCGTCTACCGGCTGATCGCGCAATGCGCGCCCACCAGTTCGACGGTCCTGATCACCGGCGAAAGCGGCACCGGCAAGGAGCTGATCGCGCGCGCGATTCACTATAACAGCCTGCGCAAGGACAAGCCGTTCGTCGCGGTGGACTGTAATGCGCTGAGCGAGAACCTGCTGGAGAGCGAACTGTTCGGTCACGTCAAGGGCGCTTTCACCAGCGCGGTCGTGAACAAGAAAGGCATGTTCGAGGTTGCCGGCAGCGGCACGCTGTTTCTCGACGAGATCGGCAATATCTCCATGTCGATCCAGGCCAAGCTGCTGCGTGTGCTGCAGGAACGCGAATTCCGGGCGGTCGGCGACACCCGCACGCAGACCGCCAATTTCCGGCTGGTCACCGCCACCAATAAGGATCTCAAGGCCATGGTGGCGGCCGGCACGTTCCGCGATGACCTCTATTACCGGGTCAACATCTTTCCGGTCCACGCCCCGGCGCTGCGCGAGCGCAAAGGCGACATCCCGGCGCTCGCCTATCATTTCCTTAAAGTGTTCAGCGCGGAGCTGGGCAAGAAGATCACCGACATTTCGGAAGGCGCGCTCTCGACGCTCACCAATTACGGCTGGCCGGGCAATGTGCGCGAACTCGAAAACGTCATGTACCGGGCGGCGATCCTGACCGGCGACAGCGTCGTCCGTCAGGCCCATCTCGTGAACATCATCGACTCTTCGCAGCCGCCCGCCGACCTGGCGGTGCCGCGCACCGGCGACGAACTCAAGCGGGTCAAAAAGGCCGCGCGCGAAAAATCGGTGGAGGATATCGAAAAGCAGTTCGTGCTCGAGGCGCTCAGGCGCAACGACTGGAACGTGACCAAAAGCGCCGAAGAGACCGGGATGCAGCGCCCTAATTTCCAAGCGTTGATGAAGAAATACACGATCCGCGTGCGCGACACCGAGCACGACGCCGATCAGGCCGACGGCCCGGACGCCTCGTAAGCGCCCGGTCCGTTGCCGGGCGGGCTTTCAGGGCTCCGCCGCGGCCTTGGCTTCCTCCTCATCGACGTCCTCGTAGCCGGTCATCATCGATTTGAAGTGCGCGATGCGGGTGTGGCCGAGCGTGCCGAGATAGACGTGGACCAAGATGTAGAAGACGAAGGCGATGAACACCAGGACGTGCACGGTGTCGACCACCCGCACGCCGCCGAAGAAATTGACCTGCGCGGAGAAACGCTGGACGTCCCACAGCAGGATGCCGGTGTAGATCTGGATGGGGAACAGCAACATCATGATGATCTGGTAGATCATGCTCTGCAGCGGATTGAACTTGCGATAGACGCCGACGTGAAACGGATTGGGCTCGCCCCGGAAGATGCCGTAGGCGTAGTAATAGACCTGCCGCAGGCTGCCGGTGAAATGCTTCCGCAGGCTCAGTTCCGGGTGATAGGCCCGGATCCGGTCGGAAAATAGATAGAACAGCAGCCACAGGAAAAAGTTGGCGATCAGGACGAAGCCGACGAAATTGTGCACGCGGACGGCGGTGCGGAACGTCACCACATCGATCAGGCCGACATAGCGGATCTGCATGCCCGTCAGAATCATCAGGACGAAGCCGACGGCATTGGTCCAGTGCCAGATCCTGACCGGCAACGGGTGAATGTAGAGTCTGTACATGGTGCAGTTCCTTTTAGCGCGCCCGCGCCGTCATGCCGCCGCCTGCGGGCCGTCGCCGCCGGCCGTGCCGTGACCGCCGTTGTGCGGATGATAAAAGCCGAAGCGCTTGAACAGCCAGCCTAAGGCCACGTGCCCGACCGCAATGCCGACGCCGCCGACGACGGCGAGGATCAGCAGAATATCCAGAAGCTTGATCCGGGTGCCGCCGATCGCATAGAAGCCGCTCACCGAGTCGACCGAGAACGCGGAGTTGAGCACGTCGGCGTTGGCGCCATAGCCGACGCGGCGGCCGTCCGGCCCGACCAGCGAGATGGTCACGCTCTGAAAGGCCTGCGATCCCTCGCGGTGACAAGTGCGGCAATCGCTGATCGCCTGGTCCTTGCCCGCGAGTTGATGCGCCATCGGGCCGGTGAGAACGTCCAAGCGGCCGCGCAAGACGGTCTTGCCGGCGATGCCGCTGCGATTGAGCGTCTGCATCAGATTGTAGAGCGTCCGCGCATCGATTCCCTTGCCGGCCGAATTGGTGCTCGCGTCGAACAGCGGCACGCCGATTTGTTCGGTGCCTCTGGCCTCGCCCTTGGCGTCGATCAGCATGAGGTCGACTCGGCGCTGCGCCGTCGGCGCGTGGCAGGCCGGGCAGGACACGACTTCGAAATGCAGGGCGGCGTTCGGCAGCCATTTCTGGTGCGCTTCCAGCACGCCGGCGTGGCAGCCGAAACAGGCGGCCTCGGGACCCTGGCCGTGAATGCCGGCCGCGATCGGCTTCACCGCGTGGGCGGTGTGGCAGCCGGAACAGACCGGCGCATAGCTGTCTTTGGTGTGTAGCCGCGCCTTCGCGTGCATGCTGCCGAGGTAGGCGGTGTAAATATCGGCATGGCAGTTGTTGCAGGGCGTCTGCTCGACCGTTGCCGCCGCACCCTTGATGACGGCATGCGGGTTATGACAGTCGGTGCAGATCGGTGCCGCCGGATTGCCGTTGCGAACCAGCGCGGCGTGAACGCTGCTTTCCCATTGCTCGAATTTGTCGGCGTGGCAGGTGCGGCATACCTGGGTCATGGCGAGCGCAAAGCTGCGCTTGCTGGCGATGTCGTTTTTCTCGGGCGGATGCTTGGCGGGATCGACGTCGGAATGGCAGCTGGTGCAGCCGTTGGCGCCGTGGACGGACTTGACGTAGCCGTCGCCCGGCACGTGCAGTTGCAGGGTATCGCCGTCCGCCAGTTTTTTCTCCATGCCGGCGGCGCCGTGGCAGCCGAGGCAATATTGGTCGGCTTTGGAGGGCGCCGGGTCGGCGGCGAATGCCGGAGGCGAGGGCGGTAGCAAGGTAAGCGCCGCGGCAATGGCGGCTATAGCCAAGCTCGTCTGCAGGAACCCGGGCAGGATTTTGCGCGAGGCGTCGTAGCGATCCGATTTCCGCCCCATGGAACCCTCGCCTTCAAAGTCGTCCGGGAGGCCGTAGACCCCCCGGAATAATCATAAGAGACTGCTGAATTATCTGCGGCAAGTCGACCGGGCTTTCATTGATCTATCTCACTCAGCGCGCCGCGGCTGCGACCGCCCGGCCACCCATCCAGGCCAGCGCGGCCAGGCCGATGAAGGGGAAGAGGACGATATAGGCGAGGCCGAGCAGTGGGGCGGCAACGGCCATCCCGACATTCTTCAAGACGCGGGCGGTGGTGCGGACCGCTTGGAATCTGGCGGCGACACGGCCCGCCAGCACGGCCAGAACTGCCAGCCCGACGAGGGGAAGCGCGATGATGTAGGCCAACCCGAAGAACGGGGCGGCGAAGAACAGGAGGATGTTCTTGAGCGCATTGCCCTCGGCTTCCCGGGTCGTTGCGGCTTTCGCCGGCGCGTTGTTGGCGACGACATAGAGCTTGGTGCGCGCGACCGGCGCGGTGAACACGGGCTCTTCCTCGATGCGGATTTTGCGAAGGGCGGTCATGGCGAACTCCTGTTTTTTGTCTGGTTTTCTTTCTCGGTTGCTACATCGCATAGGTCGTGCCAGCCGCCGGAGGCGGCCTGATATCGATTATATTTCAAATGCTTAGATGATCTTTCCGGCGCCGCTGAAAGGCTTGGGCGGAGGCTTTGAGTATAGTTTTTTTGTCCAATGCGGCCGCAGGGCCGTTGGATTTGCAATCATCTCAAATACTTAGGCTATTTTCGCGGTGTATGTTTTTGCTATACAGCCGGAGCTCGCAGCGAAACCTTCTGGGCGCGCGGGCCCGGTCCGACGTAAAAAAGGCCGGGAGGAAATCCCGGCCTCGCGGCCTCGCCCTTGGACCGGGCGAGACCTCAGTTGGCCATTTCCACACTCAATCTTTGGTCCGCGCCGCCACCGCCCGGCCCGCCAGCCAGAGCAAGGATGCCAGGCCGATGAACGGGAAGAGCACGACATAGGCCAGTCCGAACACAGGCGCGGCGAACACCATCGCGATGTTCTTCAACGTCACGGCTACCGCGCGCACCTTGTCGATCTTGAGGGCGGCGCGTGTCGCCAGCACCGCCATGACGCCGAGGCCGACGAAGGGCAGCGCGACGATATAAGCGAGGCCGATGAAGGGCGCGGCGAAGAACAGAAGGATGTTCAGCAGCGCGCTGCCGCGGACGGCCGGTTCGGCGCGCGGCGCTTCAACGGGCGCCGGCAAAGCCAACACTTGCGCCGTGGGAACGGCGAGGGCGTCGCGGGCGCTGTCTTCGATCATCGCGGGCGACAGCGGTTTGTGCACGAAGCTCGAGACGCCAGCGGCCTTGGCGCGGGCTTGCGCGGCATCGGTGCCGTAGCCGGTTATGATCACCACCGGAGTCCACGGTTTGCGCGCCTTGACCTGTTCGGCCACCTCAAGCCCGCTCATTCCGGGCATGCGGATGTCGGTATAGACGAGGTCGTATTTTTCCTCGTTCAGCTTGCGCAACGCCTCTTCGCCGGTTTCGGCGGTGATGACGGCGTAACCCTTGCCGGTCAGAACCCGGTCGATGCTCTTGCGGACGGCCGGATCGTCGTCGACGACGAGTACTTTGCGGGATGCGTTCATGGCCTTCTCCTTTTGGAATTTCTCTGTGCTGGTGTGTGTTGGAATGGGTCCGTGGTTGTTTCTTCAGGCTGCGCAGGCGCCGCTGGCGGTATCCGTCTTTTCCGGAACCCGCCGCAAGGCCCACTGTTTTCGGGTCATGGCGGCGTCGGCGACGTTGATCACGTCCTGCGGGCCGACCGGCTTGGCGACATAATCGCAAGCGCCGAGCCGCACGGCCTCCTTGGCGCTGTCCACGGTCGGATAGCCGGTGATGATCACCACTTCGCTTTCCGGCCATTTCTGCTTGATGGTGCGCAGCACCGAGAGGCCGTCCTGGCCGGGCATGCGCATGTCGAGCAACACGACGTCGAAGGGGTTCTGCTCCATCGTTTCCAGCGCCTCTTCGCCGTTGCCGGCCGTCGCGATATTGCAGGAGATGCCTTGCAGCGACCGCAGGTAGCTCCAGCGCACCGTTTCGTCGTCATCGACGATGAGAATTCTGTTGTTGTCGGTCATCTTCGCCACCTTGCTTGCAGTCAGGTTCGTACCGACTGTTCAGCAAGCGCCATGCCACTGCTTGGCCGGCGGCGCTTTTAACAATCGGGACAATGGCTTGAATGGTGGAGCAGGCGGGCAGACTGCAATCGCCGGCGCGGCCGAAGTACAAATTTTCTGTACAGGCGGCGGGGCGTCGCGACGGAAAGCCCTGCTGTTTCGGGCAATGTTTCGGATCGGCCGCCGCATATTTTTTAAATCGGGATGTTTCGTTACGGGCCGAGCGCGACGCCGGCCGTTGACTGGCTGGTATTTTCGGCCTTGTTTAGCCAGCGCACAAAATATGCATATGCGTGCAGGTGAGCCATGCAGCTTTTCACGACCGCCGAAGCCGCCCGTTATCTTCGCCTGAAGGAACGCAAAATCTACGAAATGGTGGCGGAAGGCACGGTGCCCTGCACCAAAGTCACCGGCCGCTGGCTGTTCCCGAAGGCCGATCTCGACCATTGGCTGGCTTCGAGCGTCACCCGGCCCGCCAGCATGACGCGCGCCGAACCGGCGCCGATCATCGGCGGCAGCCACGACCCGTTGCTGGAATGGGCGCTGCGCGAGAGCGGCTCGGGCTTGGCCACGCTCGCGGTCGGCAGCGAAGCCGGTGTTGCCCGGTTCATCGCAGGCGAAACCATCGCCGCCGCCATTCATCTTCACGCCTTGGAAGACCCAGAGGCCGATGCCAACGTGGCCGCCGTTGCCGCCCGCAACGATCTGCAGGACGCGGTGCTGGTCGCCTTCTGCCGCCGCGAGCAGGGCTTTCTGCTGGCGTCCGGCAATCCGCTCAAGATCCGTTCGATCGACGACGTGATCGCCAAACGCGCCCGCGTCGCCGTGCGCCCGAAAGGCGCCGGCGCGCAATTGCTGCTGCTCTCGCTGCTGCACCGGGCGAAGGCCGAGCTGGACGCGCTGGTTTCGGTCGGCCCGGTCAGCCCGACCGGCCCCGACATCGCGCAGGCAATCCGCGCCGGCCGCGCCGATACCGGCATCGCCACGCGGTCGGTCGCCAATTCCGCCGGGCTCGATTTCGTGCCGATTGTCTGGGAACCGTTCGACCTGTTGATGCGCCAGCGCGATTATTTTCGTCCGCCCTTGCAGGCGCTGATCCGTTTTCTGCAATCGGACGAACTCGCCGCCCGCGCCAAGGAAATGGGCGGCTTCGATCTCGGCGCCGCCGGCTCGGTGCGGTTTGTGGTTTGAGCGACCGCACTGTAAGAAGCGCCATGACCGCCAACGACACGCAAGCGTGGCCGAGCGAACTGCGGCTGCACAAAGATCGCAAGACGCTCACCGTCACCTTCGCGGGCGGGCATAGCTTCGATCTGCCGGCGGAATATCTGCGGGTGAAGAGCCCAAGCGCGGAAGTGCAGGGCCATTCCGCCGAGGAGCGCAAGACCGTTCCGGGCAAGCGCGACGTCGGCATCCTCGAGGTGCTGCCGGTCGGCAATTACGCCGTGCGGCTGGTGTTTGACGACCTGCACTCGACCGGCATTTTCGGCTGGGAATACCTGCTCGAACTCGGGCGCAACCAGGCGCGCTATTGGCAGGATTATGTCGACGAACTGGCGGCCAAGAACTTGTCGCGCGACCCGCCGGCGCGGCGTCAATAATTCAAGCCGAGATCGCGACCGGCACGTTTGCCGCCGCGTCTTCCAGGATCATGCCGGCGCCTTTCTCCGCGATCATCACGACGGCCGCATTGGTGTTGCCGGAGACGACCGTCGGCATGATCGAGGCGTCGATCACGCGCAGGCCCTCGATGCCGTGCACGCGCAGTCGCGCGTCCACCACAGCGGCCGGATCGGAGCCCATGCGGCAAGTACTGGTCGGGTGGAAGACGGTCGAACCGGTGGCGCGCGCAAAAGCCAAGAGGTCCGCATCGCTCGTGCAGGCGGGCGACGGCGTGCGCTCCTCGGCGATATAGCGGCGCATCGCTGGACGGCTCATGATCTGTCGCAGCAGCTTCATCCCGGCGACGACCGTATCGCAATCGAAGCGGCTCGAAAGATAGCGCGGCGCAATCGCCGGCGGCATTGCCGGATCGGCTGACTTGATGCGCACGAAGCCGCGGCTCTCCGGCCGCAACTGGCAGACCGAGGCGATGAAGCCTGGAAATGGATGCAGCGCGGCGCCGGACGCGTCGCCGCTGAAGATGATGAAGTGGACCTGCACATCCGGCGTCAGCGCGTCCGGATGGGTGCGAAAGAAGCCTCCGGCATAGCCGGCGCCGATGGTCAGCATGCCCTTGCGCGACAGCGCGTAGCGCAGTCCGGCGCCGATGCGCTGGCGCCAGTTATTGACGACGTCGTTCATCGTGATCGGCTCGGTGCAGCGGTACTGCATGCGGACTTGAAGATGATCCTGCAGGTCGGCGCCGACGCCCGGCATGTCGGCGACCACGGATATGCCGAGCGATTGCAGCAGTGCCGCCGGCCCCAGTCCGGAGAGCTGAAGTAGTTGCGGCGAATTGAACGCGCCACCGGCGACGATCACTTCGCCGCGCGCATGGGCAACATGCGTGGTGCCGCCGCGCCGGTATTCGACGCCGGTGGCGCGCCGGCCGGAAAACAGAATGCGGCTGGTCAGGGCGTCGGTCACGATCTTGAGGTTGGGCCGGCGCCGCACTTCGCGGAGATAGCCGACGGCCGTCGAGCAGCGGCGGCCATTGCGCGTCGTCAGTTGGAAATAGCCCACGCCTTCCTGGGCTGGCCCGTTGAAGTCGTCGTTGCGCGGAAAGCCGGCCTGCTGCGCGGCCTCGATGAAGGCTTCGCACAAAGGATGCGGTTCGCTCACGTTGGAGACGGCGAGCGGCCCACCCGTCCCGTGCAGGGCATCCGCGCCGCGCTCTTGATGCTCGGCGCGCCGGAAAAGCGGCAGCACGTCCTCGAAGCTCCAGCCGGCGTTGCCGAGCTGGCGCCAGTGGTCGAAATCCTGCGGCTGGCCGCGGATATAGAGTAAGCCATTGATCGAACTAGATCCGCCGAGAACTTTCCCGCGCGGCTGGATCAGCGTGCGGTTGTTCATGTCCGGCTCCGGTTCGGTCGAATAGAGCCAGTTGACCTTGGCGTTGTTGAACAGCTTGCCGTAGCCGAGCGGGATGTGAATCCAGATGTTGCGGTCGCGTCCGCCGGCTTCCAACAGCAGCACGCGATGGCGGCCCGAAGCGGTGAGGCAATTGGCCAGGACGCAGCCGGCCGACCCAGCGCCGACGACGATATAGTCGAAAGACTCAGAGTCCGGTGTTTGCGCCATGGCCCGCCCTCATTCCCAGCCGCTGCGGGGGCGCTTGCCCACCCCGAAAAGTCCGCAATTTCCGACACTTCTTGACCGGCCCTGCGCGGGCGGAATCGCTCGCCCGGAACTCGACAATGCCAAATCTATCGAAGTTGTTGCGGCGCGATATTCTCGCTTGGCGCTAGGCACCCATTCCGTTTGAGTATAGCCTTACTGCAAAACAAGAATAACTCAACGTCAACAGGGAGGAATGCCTCGATGCGTTCAGGAATGTCTCGACGGACAGTATTGAAGACCGCAGCCCTCGCGTCGACCACGATGATCACGGCCCCATATGTGCGGGGCGCTTACGCCGCCGGCTCGCTCGCGCTCGGCTGCTGGGATCATTGGGTGCCCGGTGCCAACAAGGCGCTGATCAAGCTCTGCAATGAGTGGGGCGAAAAAAATAAAGTCGACGTGAAAATCGATTTCATCACGTCGCAAGGCGAGAGGGACAAGCTCACCGCCGCCGCCGAAGCGCAAGCCGGCACCGGCCACGACATCATGTCGCATCGCGACTGGAACATTCAGATTCACAAGAACGTGCTTGAGCCGCTCGACGATGTCGTCAATGCGCTTATCAAGAAGTACGGCCCGATCAGCCCGGTCGCCGAATATCTCGCTCGGATCAAAGGCACGTGGCGCGGCATTCCGACCACGGTTGGCAGCCAGGTCAAGCCGTGCTGCTCGCGACTCGATCTTTACAAGGAGCACGCTGGCCTCGATCTACGCGACATGTTCCCAGCAGATGAGTCGAAATACGACAGGGCCAAGACCGACATGTGGACGTGGGACGTTTATCTTGAGTCGGCTCAGAAATTGTACAAGGCCGGTTTCCCGGTCGGCTTGCCGATGGGACAGACCTCTGACGCGGTCGACTGGGTCGGTGCGCTGTCCAATTCCTTTGGCGTCGTGTTCGTCGATGCCAAGGACAACATCAAGATCAACTCTGACGAAACCCGACAGATGCTCGAATATCTCAAGAAACTGATGGCGGTGAATCCGCCTGAGGTTTACGCTTGGGATGATGCCGGCAACAATCGTTGGCTGATCTCTGGTAAGGGCTCGAGCATCATGAATCCGCCGAGCGCCTGGGCGGTCGCCAAGCGCGACAATCCGAAAGTGGCGGAGAATTGCTGGACGCACGGGATGCCGAAGGGCCCGAAGGGCCGCTTCGTCGGGCAGCTTCCGCAGTTCTACGGGCTGTGGAAGTTCTCCAAGAACAAAGCGGCAGCAAAAGATCTGCTCACCTACATCTCGCAGAAGGAATCGGTTGCTCGGCTGGTCGAGGCGTCGGTCGGTTACGACCTGCCGTCATTCAAGACCATGTACGATCTCGATACTTGGAAGACGGTCGAACCGCCGGTTGGTACCGTTTACAGCTACCCGCCGCGCGGTGACGAGCAGACTTCAATCGCCGGCGCTCCGGCGCGCTCGGAGGTTGGCGCCCAGATTTACAATCAGGCCATCAACACTGTGATGGTAGCGAAGTTTACGCAGGGCAACGAGAAGCTCGACGACGTGATCAAGTGGGCCGAGAAGGAACTCGAAGGCACCTTGCGCGCCTAGGCGTTCTTCAAGGCTTGAGAAACACGTGAATGCCGGCCTTGGGTGGCCGGCGTGTGCGAGTGCATGAATCCCGACAGGATCGTGATTATGGCCGACACCGCTCGAACCTGGATTCCGTCAGCGATGGCGGACACCGCCGCGGCGCCCGTCACACGCAACGGATTTCAGCGCCTGATGCGCCGCCGTTCCACCATCGCGGTGGCGATGTGCGTGCCGCTGATGGCCATCGTCGTGTGCCTCATAATCTATCCGGCGTTTTATTCGATTTACCTCTCGATGCTGAACAAGGCGCAAACGCGCTTCATCGGCCTGTCGAACTTCGCCTTCCTGATGTCGCGCGACACGTTCTGGATGGTCGCCGAGCAATCGACGATTTTCGCGCTTTCTGCCGTATTCTTTAAGGCGCTGATCGGGCTGATCACCGCGCATCTCGTCAATAACCTGCCGGTCAAGGGCCAGCGCAAATGGCGTGGCATGCTGCTGGTGCCGTGGGTGATCCCGCTGGCGCTCTCGACGCTCGGATGGTGGTGGATGTTCGATCCGACAAATTCGGCATTCAATTATACGCTGAGAAGCTTCGGCTTCGCGGGAATTCCCTGGCTGAGCGATCCCTATTGGGCGCGCTTCTCGGTGATTCTGGTCAACGTTTGGTACGGCGCGCCGTTCTTCCTGATCATGTATCTGGCCGCGCTCAAGTCGGTGCCCGAGCAGCTCTATGAGGCCGCCTCCATCGACGGCGCCACCGCCTGGCAGAAATTTCGCCACATCACGCTGCCGATGATGCATAACATCATCGCCATCACGGTGCTGTTCTCGCTGATCGTTACCTTCGCCAATTTCGACATCGTGCAGATCATGACCGCGGGCGGTCCGCGTAATATGACGCACATGTTCGCCACCTACTCATTCCTGCTCGGCATCCGCTCCGGCGACCTTCCGCTCGGCGCCGCGACGTCGCTGTTCATGGTGCCGATCCTGGCCATCGCCGCCGTGTTTATCCTGCGCGGCGTGCGCAAGCGCGGGAGGGAGATCGCATGAGCACAGCGACAGTCGCAGTTCCTCTCACCCGGCGCATCGGTATCGGCGCCAGCCTGACGCGTAATCGCCGCTGGGCGCTGATCGTGTCCTACGTCTTCCTGATCATATTTGCGATCTTCTTCCTGTTGCCGCCGTACTACATGGTCGTAACGGCGCTCAAGAGCGACGCCGAGATGGCGCGCTTGGCGACCAATCCGTGGTTCATTTTCGACGGTGTCACGCTCGATCAGTTCAAGATTCTGCTGTTTCAGACCGACTTCCTGATCTTTTTCAAAAACACCGTGATCGTGACGGTCTGCGTGGTGGCGATCACTATGGTCGTGAGCGTGCTCGCGGCGTTCTCGCTCGGCCGCATGAAATTCTGGGGTTCCAGCATCCTGGCGACCGGCATTTTCCTCACCTACCTGGTGCCCGACACGCTGTTGTTCATCCCGATGTTCCAGATCGTCAAATCGATCGGGCTGCTCAATTCCTATTGGGGCATGGTGCTGGTCTATCCGACGCTGACGGTGCCGTTCTGCACCTGGATTATGATCGGCTACTTCCAGTCGATCCCCAAGGAGCTCGACGAGGCCGCGCTCATCGACGGGGCCGGCCACATGCAGATGCTGTTCAAGATTTTCATACCGGTGGCGCTGCCCGGCATTATCGCGGCGATGATCTTCGCCTTTACCGTCTCGTGGGCGGCCTTCGTCTATCCGTTGGCCTTCCTCTATTCGTCCGATCAACAGGTTCTCACGGTCGGCACGGTGACTAGCCTGATCCGCGGCGATGTCTACAAGTGGGGCATGCTGATGGCCGGGGCGCTGCTCGCCGCGGCGCCGCCGCTGGTGATCTACGCGTTCCTCATGGACTACTACATCGCCGGTCTCACGGCGGGAGCGACCAAGGGCTGACAGGGAGCCAACCGCCGCTCGTCCCCGCGCACGCGGGGACCCAGAACAAAGTTCTGGATGCCCGCTTTCGCGGGCATGAGCGGATAAAAGGCAATTCGGAGGAATAGGCCATGGCGGAAGTCACATTGCGGAACGTGGGGAAGCGCTACGACGACGTCGTCGCCGTCAGCAACGTCAATCTCGATATCCCCAATCAGGAATTCGTCGTGCTAGTTGGCCCGTCCGGTTGCGGCAAGAGCACCACATTGCGGATGATTGCGGGCCTGGAGGAGATCACCGACGGCGAAATCTCGATCGGCGGGACCGTGGTCAACGACTTGCCGCCGAAGGACCGCGACATCGCCATGGTGTTCCAGAACTACGCGCTTTATCCACACATGACCGTTGCCGAGAACATGTCGTTCGGCTTGAAACTGCGCAAATTCCCCAAGGCCGAGATCAAGGAGCGGGTCGACAACGCTGCCCGCATTCTCGACATCACCGAATTGCTCGCGCGCCGCCCCAAGCAGCTCTCCGGCGGCCAGCGCCAGCGCGTCGCCATGGGCCGAGCCATCGTGCGCAATCCCAAGGTTTTTCTGTTCGACGAGCCGCTGTCCAATCTCGACGCCAAGCTGCGCGTGCAGATGCGCACCGAGATCAAACGCGTGCACCAGAAGGTCAAGACCACGACCGTCTATGTGACGCACGACCAGGTCGAGGCCATGACGCTGGCCGACCGCGTGGTAGTCATGAATGGCGGCAGGATCGAGCAGATCGGCACACCGAACGAGCTTTATCATCACCCCAAGACACGCTTCGTGGCGAGTTTCATCGGGTCACCTGCGATGAACCTTATTCCGGCCAAACTGGAGGGCAACGGCAGCGGTCTGACGATCAGGCTGTCCAACAAGCTGTCTTTCCAGGTGCCGGAAAGCCGTGCCGCGCGCTATCGTGGTCATACCGGCAAGGACCTGTTGCTCGGCTTGCGTCCGGAGCACATTACCGAGACGCGCGGCAGCGAAAATGGCGTTGGTCAGGAGTTTACGATCACCCTCGACGTGGTCGAGCCGATGGGGATGGAGACCATGGTGTTCTTCACGGTCGACGGCACCGAGGTCTGCGGACGCGTCGAGCCTACCGCCGCCAAGGCCTCCGGCGAGCCAATGCGGCTGCGCGCTAATCTCGATCACATGCATCTGATCGATCCGGCGAGCAACGCCGTGCTGTGATCGGCGCTAGAGCGCCAATCCGCCATCCACCAGATGCGGCTGCCCGGTGATGTAGCGCGATTCATCGGACGCCAGGAACACGGCGAGCGCCGCCACCTCGGCCGCGGTGCCGAGCCGCTTCATCGGCTGGCGCGCGATGAAGTCGTCCCACACGGTTTTTTCGGATTTTCCGGTCTGCTTCGACAGCGTGGCGACGCGGTCTTCGAGCGACGGCGATTCGATGGTGCCCGGGCAGATCGCGTTGCAGCGGATGCCTTTGGTGATGAAGTCGATGGCGACCGCCTTGGTCAGCCCGATAACGGCGGCCTTGCTCGCGCCGTAGACGTAACGATTGGGCAAAGCTTTGATCGAGGAAACGCCCGACGACATATTGACGATCGAGCCGCCGCCTTTTTTCAGCATGGCGGGCAGGAACGCCTTGATCGTGCGGTGCATGGCCTTGACGTTGAGATCGAAGGAAAAGTTCCAATCGCGGTCGGCGCATTCCAGCACCGTGCCTTGATGCACGTAGCCGGCGACGTTGACCAGCACGTCGAGCCCGCCGAATTCGGCCTCGACCGCCTTGGCCAATTCCACCACCCCCGCGGTCGACAGCACGTCCAGCTTGATCGATTTTCTCGGCTGCAGGTCCTGAAGCTTGCCGGCGTCCACATCGGTGGCGATGACGATGCAGCCTTCCTCGATGAAAGCCTCGGCGATGGCGCGGCCGATGCCCTGGCCCGCGGCGGTGATCAACGCGACTTTATTCTGCAAGCGTTCGGCCATCGCTGCACCCGTCAATGATTGTCGCGCGGCACGGGAAACGCCTGTGCGACGCGCTGGTATTTGACCGCGGGCTTGAGCACCATGCCGCCGGCAAGCTGATCCACCATGGCGCGCTGGATCTCCTGCCACGGCGTCTGGCTTGCCGGATAGGCATAGCCGCCGCGCTTTTGCAGCGCCGCCCGCCGCCTGGCCAGTTCCGCCTTCGAGATCAGAATATTGGCGCTGCCTTGGTTGAGATCGATGCGCACCCGGTCGCCGGTTTTCAACAGAGCCAGTCCGCCGCCGCTCGCAGCTTCCGGCGAGGCATTCAGGATCGAGGGCGAGCCCGACGTGCCGGATTGCCGCCCGTCGCCGATGCACGGCAATGTTTTGACGCCCCGCTTAATCAAGGCGGCCGGCGGCTGCATGTTCACAACTTCCGCCGAGCCGGGATAGCCGATCGGGCCGACGCCGCGGATGAACAAAATGGTTTGTTCGTCGATCTTGAGCGCCGGATCGTCGATGCGGTGGTGATAATCCTCCGGCCCCTCGAACACCACGGCGCGGCCCTCGAAGGCGTTGGGGTCCTTCGGGTTGGCCAGATAGCGTTGACGGAAATCGTCGGAGATCACGCTCGTCTTCATGATGGCGGAATCGAACAGGTTTCCCGACA